>OIXV01000268.1_pt1 | contig 51551 bp, 43 predicted proteins | sample 1587771 | NCBI WGS metagenome assembly OIXV01 (sample SAMEA3888893, study PRJEB22519) | human gut metagenome | biome: human gut; feature: human-associated habitat; material: faeces | place: Denmark | collected 2010
GAGCGCCACCTTGCCAAGGTGGAGGTAGCGAGTTCGAGCCTCGTCAGCCGCTCCACATGGTACCATAGCCAAGCGGTAAGGCGTGGGACTGCAACTCCCTGATCCCCAGTTCGATTCTGGGTGGTACCTCCAAAAGACTGATGTGAAAACATCAGTCTTTTTGTTTTGCACAAAATCACACGAATTTGCACAAATTCAGGTAAAGGTTGACAAATACAGCAGACTGTGTTATATTCCACCTATGGATGCACTACGGCGTCCATGCAATAAAAGGAGGAATTTAATATGACACTCAGAAAGCGACTGATCGCGCTGAGCATGGCGGCAGCCTGCGCAGCAACAGTCTTTGCCGGGGCAGCATTCACCGACCAGAGCAGCATCAAGGTGGACAGCAAGGTAATCGACACCCTGACTGAGAAGAACGTCATCAAGGGCTTTGAGGACGGTTCGTTTCAGCCGGACAAGCTCGTTACCCGTGCCCAGATGGCCAAGATGATGTTCGTACTGCGTACCGGTTCGGATGATGCGTCTTACTACGCAAAGGATATGACCGACACGTTTGCGGATACGGCCGGTACCTAGTCGAACGGCTACGTTAAGTATTGTCAGGCGTACGGCATCGTTTCCGGCAAGTCGAGCACGGTTTTTGCACCGAATGCGTCTGTAACGACTGCTGAAGCCGCGAAAATGCTGCTGGTATACAGCGGTCACGATGTACAGAAGGATGGTCTGACCGGTGCACAGTGGAAGGAAAACACCTTGAAGCTGGCAGATGCAGAAGGTCTTTTGACTTGTGTAACTACAAAGCCGGATGATGCACTCCCGCGTCAGTATGCCGCGCAGATGATTTACAACGCAATCAGCAAATAAATACGCAGCAAAGAAAAGTCCCTCAACCGAGGGACTTTTTTTCATCTTCATAAAATCTAAAGAAATTCCCTGCGGAAAACAACAGAAACCTGTGGTAAGATAGAAGTAACGAAAGGGGGAAGGGAAAATGGAAAAGCTGACTGTTCTGGTGGTGGACGACGACCGCGAGATCGTGGAAAGCATTGCGATATTCCTGCAGGCGGACGGCTATCTGGTACGCAAGGCGTACAACGGTCTGGAGGCGCTCGATATCGTCATGACCGAGAACGTACACCTTATCATCCTTGACATTATGATGCCCGAGCTGGACGGAATCAAAACCTTATTAAAGGTAAGAGAAAGCAAAAATCTGCCGATCATCCTGCTGTCGGCCAAGAGCGAGGACGCGGACAAAATCCTCGGACTGACCGCGGGCGCGGATGATTACATTACAAAGCCGTTTAACCCGTCCGAGCTGGTCGCGCGCGTGAAAAGCCAGCTGCGGCGCTACACCCAGCTGGGCGCGATGCAGATAAAGGAAACGCAGATTGCCATCCGCGGACTGGTGCTCGACACCGAGAGCAAAAGCGTGACGGTAGACGGCGAAGCCGTTCGTCTTACACCGCTCGAATACAAAATACTCGAGCTGCTGTGCCGTCACCCGGGCAAGGTGTTCTCCACCGAGGAGATTTACCGGCAGGTGTGGAATGACGATATCGTCAGCGACAACGCCATCGCCGTCCATGTGCGGCACATCCGCGAAAAGATAGAGATCAACCCGAAGGAGCCGCGCTATTTAAAGGTAGTATGGGGAGTGGGCTATAAGATAGAGAGGAGCGAGTGAAAATGAATATCAAGGGGATCTTACGCAGTACGGCAATGAAGCTCATCGCGTTTGTGTGCATTGTGGGGTGCTTTGCGGGCGCACTGTTTCTCACCGAGAACACGATAACGGATTTTGCGGCCGATAACGGAAGCAACATGGTCTATCGCTTTGAGGGCGATTTTGCCGACTCGTACTACATGTGTCAGCAGCTCAGCATAATGTGTGCTCAAATGACGAATGCGTTTGAGGATGGCATGGATGCTGCGGAGTTCAGCAGACAGCATACAGATTTTGCAGGGAACTATTTCGGCCGTATGGGTGATAAAACGGTCGGCGATGACACGCTGACCGAAGCCGCGGCAAAAAAATCTGCGTTTTACATGATCGCACGGCCGGGCAGCGATGTGCAGTCCAACGTGGGAATGTACTACGGCTATCCGTTTGCGGTTTACGATGAGGAGACGGACAGTTACGGCTACTACACCGAGGAGGATGCGGCAGAGGAAGGCTGGAAGTTCAATAAGTTCAATCCGTACCCGTCTAACACCCTGCTGCTGGTGCGCTTTACGGATGCACAGGCTGCACCCATCAAGGCTGAGTGGGAAACGCAGAAAACGCAGATTACCGGCGTGCTCCATCGGGTGATTGTGCTGACGTGCATTGCACTGGTGCTGTTCGTGTACCTGCTGTTCGTCACCGGCCGCAAGCCGGAGGACGAGGACGTGCACCTTGTTACCATCGACCGCCTGCCGGTGGAAGTGAACGTGCTGTGCTTCTGGGCGGTGCTCGGCACGGCAGGCGGACTGAATCTGGCACTGATGAATGAACTGCTGAGCAATGGGAATGACATGTCGATATTGCTTGCACCGTCCATCCTGTTTTTCGTTGCAGCGTTTGCGTTCGCACTCGAACTTACGCTGTCGCTCGTGCGCGTGATCAAGAACCGCAGCTTCGTCAAGCAGTGTTGGTCGATTCGATTCGTCCTCTGGTGCTGGCGAACCTTTATTAAGGTATGCGAGTGCATCCGGCACAGTTTCGGAAAACTGCGCCGCATGCTGTTCCGCGGCTACAAAACGCGCAACGTTGTGCTGCTCTTTACGGCGTATTCGGTTGTTCTCGCGTTTCTCGCGGCGGTGTTCGGCGGAGTGGGCGGCTCGTTTTTTGCCTTCGTGCTCGGCGCGGTCTGGTTCCTCACGGCAGGTTACTTTCTCATCAAACGCATCACCGGCTTTGAACGTATCGTGGATGCGCTGCGCCGGCTGCGGGCGGGCGACCTCGGCTTCAAGCTGACCGACATGCCGGAGGGCGTGTTTGCTGAAATGGCCGAGGATATTAACTCGCTTGGTGACGGCATGCAGGCGGCGCTGCAGAACGAAGTCCGCGCGGAACGCATGAAAAGCGAACTGATCACAAACGTCAGCCACGACCTGAAAACACCGCTGACCAGCATCCTCAACTACTCCGATCTGCTCGGCAAAATGGATTTAACGCCGGAGGAAGCCAACGATTACGCCCGCATTATCTATCAAAAGGGTCTGCGGCTCAAGAATCTGACGAGCGACCTGTTCGATATCTCCAAGGTGCAGTCGGGCGCAGAGCAGATCATCAGCGAACGGCTGGATGCGTGCACGCTCGCCCGGCAGGCGCTCGCGGAGCAGGACAAGGCCGTGCAGGAGAGCGGCTTGACCGTCAAAGCCGCCATTCCCGAGCGGGAGCTGCCCATCTGGGCGGACGGACGAAAGCTGTCCCGCGTGCTGGAGAATCTCATCGGCAACTGCGTGAAATATGCGCTCAAGGGCACGCGCGTGTTCCTCTCTGTTGCAGAGGAGAACGGTCAGGCCATTATTGAACTCAAAAACACCGCCAACTACGAGATGGACTTTGCCGCTGATGAGATCACCGAACGGTTTGTCCGCGGTGACGCGGCGCGCTCGACCGAGGGCAGCGGTCTGGGTCTCGCCATCGCAAAAAGCTATACCGAGGTCTGCGGCGGTACGTTCGATGTCTCGGTGGACGGCGATCAGTTTAAGGTGCGTATCGGCTTTCCGGTGTACGGTATGACTGCAAAGTAAATTCTTCGCGGAAATGGAAATCTTATCTTGTAATTTGAATTACAACCGCTATAATAGGAATTGACAAGAAACTGCGCGAGCGGTAAGGGCAACACCGCAGCTTCAATCATGCGGTATTGCCCAGGACAAGAAAGGCGGAAAGAATTATGATTACGACTGCAAGCGAACATCAGGTAGATAAGGTAGAGCAGATGGCTGGCGGCAAGGGCCACGTTATCATCGAGCACCTGCTCGGTGAGAAAGAGCTGGACGGCAAGTGCGGCCTGTACGCCAAGGTAACCATCGAGCCGAACTGCACGCTGGGCTTCCACGAGCACCACGGCGAAACCGAGACCTATTACATCCTGAGCGGTGAAGGCTCGTATAACGACGGTGAGAAGTCCTATCCGGTCAAGGCCGGCGACGTGACCTTCTGTCCGGACGGCACCGGTCATGCGCTGGATAATACCGGCGATACCGACCTCGTGTTCATGGCACTGATCATTATGAAGTAAGCGCAGAGACGCAAAGAACCCGAAGCCTTGGCTTCGGGTTCTTTTTTGTGTGTAAATTCAGCAGTAGAGTGAAGAGTGGAGAGAATATCAGATAAAGCGTATTCGCACAGAAAAATTCGCAGGTGCCGTCTGCGGCAACGCGGCAGCGAGTTGCGCGGCACGATTAGCCGCGCCTGCGTAGAGTAAACCGTATGTGTAGCAGTGCGTTATGCGTGAACTGCGAATAGGTTGCGAAACAAACGCAGCGGTAACCCGACTGCCGTACCCATTTTCGGAGCGGTCGCCGCTCTCCGATTTTCGCCGGGCTAACAAATAAGGGAAAGGCAGGAGTTCAAAGAGGAAGGGAAACCGCAGGTGTCCCTTCCTTTTTGTCCCCCGCTGCGGACGCGGCAGTCTCACGCGCTCCGCAGAGCGCAGCTCTCCGCTGAGGTTCAGCGAAAATCTTCCCGCCCGGACAGGGCGTATTGCTAACGCAACTCGCGTGCCCCACAAGCCGGTACAGAAAAGGAGATGCCCGGACAGGGTGAACCGCCTGCGCGGTTCAGGGGTCCAGCCAAGTCTCTGTCGAAAAATGGGTGCCCAAAAAATTTCAGACAAAACAAAACAGGCTCGGATAAAACCGAGCCTGTTTTGCTGTGATCGGGAGGTGTGATCCGATCACAAAGAAGAAAAGAGTAAAAAAGAAAGGAAAAAAGAGAGATAGTCAATTAGTAAAGCTGCGTTTTGCAGCGTTTGTGCTGTTTTTAAGCACTTTCTTTGAACAATTACAGTATAGCGTGGTTTTCGTCGAAATGCAAGAAAAATTGTTCGGCAGTTTGTATAAAAATACTATAAAATTTTTCGGCGGGAATTGTGCTTTGCGTTGAGCGTGTGAAAAACCGCCGTCTCTCAAACCGCTTCGTTTGTGAAAAATCGCGTCTGGTGGAAATCTATCCCTTGACATATTGCTCATATTGTATATAATGAGTATATACAATAAAAGAGGGAGGGACGGCATGGACATCATAGTATCCAATATGGACAGCACGCCAATCTACGAGCAGATCACACGTCAGATCAAGGCGAAAATCCTCGGCGGAGAGCTGCAGCCGGGGGAGGCGCTGCCGTCTATGCGCCTGCTGGCGAAGGAGCTGCGCATCAGCGTTATCACGACCAAGCGTGCGTATGAGGAGCTTGAGCGCGAGGGCCTTATCACCAGCCAGACCGGACGCGGCAGCTTTGTTGCACCGGTCAGCAGCGAACGTCTGCGGGAAGCGCAGCTTCGCACGGTGGAAGACCACCTGACGGACGCTGTGCAGGCGGCAAGACTGGCCGGACTGTCTGCGGACGAGTTCGCAGAGCTGGCACGGACACTGTTTGAGGAGGAAGGATTATGAGAGAGAATGCACTGGAGCTGCACGGCGTCTGCAAGAAATACGGCGGCTTTGCGCTCCGCAATGTGGGATTTACCCTGCCGAGAGGCACGGTAATGGGTTTAATAGGAGAAAACGGCGCCGGAAAGACAACGACTATCAAGGCGGTGCTCGACCTCATCCGGCCGGACAGCGGCGAGATTACCGTGCTGGGGGAACACGGCTCGAATCCGTCCGTCCGTGAGAAGATCGGCGTGGTGCTCGAGAACGGCGGTTTCCCGAGCGCGATGAACGCCGTGCAGGTGGATACACTGCTCGGCAGAGCCTACCGGAACTGGGATACGGCGCAGTTTTTCAGGTACATCGAGCGATTCGGCATCGACAAAGAGAAAGCCATCAAGGACTACTCCAAGGGCATGAAAACCAAGCTGAATATCGCGGCAGCACTGTCGCATGACGCGGAGCTGCTGCTGCTTGACGAGCCGACGAGCGGCCTTGACCCGGTCGTGCGGGATGAGGTGCTCGATCTGCTGTACGACTTCATGCAGGACGAAAATCACGCGATCCTGCTGTCCAGCCACATCACGAGCGATTTGGACAAAATCGCGGACGAGATCACCTTCATCCACAAGGGCGAGGTGCTGCTGAGCGAGCCGCGCGATGAGCTGCTCGACACCTGCGGTATACTGCGCTGCACCGCCGATCAGCTGGATGCCCTTGACCCGTCCGCCGTGCGGGCAAAGCGCGTGGGCACATTCGGTTGTGAGGCCTTGGTAAGACGCGATGGTGTACCGGAAAACTGGCCGGTCGAGCCGGTCAACATCGAACAGATCATGCTGTTTCTGACGAGAGGGGAGGACGCAAGATGAAAGCAATGCTGTATGCGGACTGGATGAATCTGCACCGGTCGATGAAGGCAATGGTGATCGCAATAGTTGTAATTGCGCTGGCCTCGATCGTCTCCGGAAACGGGCTGTCGTTTGTGCCGGCTATGCTGTGCATGCTGTCGCTTATGGTGCCCGCAACGCTCATGAGCAGCGATTATGCCTACGGATGGGATAAGCTGAGTCTGTCGCTTCCGGTCTCTCGGCGCGATGTGGTGAGCAGCAAATTTGCAATCAGCCTGCTGGTCAATCTGACGGTTGTGGCACTGGGCATGATATGTATTGCGGGCATGAATGCCTTCGGCGGTGATGCAATGGCGGAGGATATGATGGGCATGCTGGCCTGTGAGGCGGTCAGCCTGACGCTGATGGGTATTGAATTTGTACTCGTTTTACGGTTTGGTCCGGAGCGCGGACGGTATTTCCTCATTGCCGTAGTGTGGGTGCCGATTATCGTGCTGACCGTCGTCAAAAAGCATCCGGCATTCAATAAACTTGTGCAGGCGGTCGGCGGCATGGACAGCTGGCCAGTCGGACAGCTTGCGGCGTTCTTCGGTGGACTGGTGATTGTCGGTGCTATCGTGTACGCGGTATGCTGGCGCATCGGTGTGGGCATTTACCGGAAAAGAGAGCTGTAAATGCATAAAATCCCTCTCGCTCCATATAAATAGGAACAGGAGGGACGGAAAATGAAGATTTTCAGCTTCGCACTGCCTCTGGCGGTCGGCGGACTTGCGGCGTGGCTGACGATGGGCAGCATGTCGCAGTATGCGGCGCTGGTGCAGCCGCCGCTTGCACCGCCGGCATGGATATTTCCCGTTGCGTGGACGATTCTCTATGCGCTCATGGGCTGGGCGAGTCTGCGCGTGCGGCAGTCCGGCTCGCCGGAGCATAAGAACGCGCTCGCGCTGTATTACACACAGCTTGCAGTGAATTTTGTGTGGCCGCTGCTGTTTTTTCGCGTTGGACTGTACGGAACGGCGTTCTGGTGGCTGATTCTGCTGCTGGCGCTTGTGCTTGTCACCGCAAGGGCGTTTTACCGTATTGACAAGCAGGCGGGATGGCTTCTTGTGCCGTACTTGGCCTGGCTGATATACGCGGCGTATCTCAATGCCGGTGTCTGGTTCCTGAATAAATAAAAGGGAGCAAATCGTGTGATTTGCTCCCTTTACGAGGCTGTCGCGGAACTACAGTTCCGCCGACAAGCAGGAACGGACCGTAGGCCGTTCCAAAGTCGTCCGAAAGTTCCCATGCGGAAACTTTCTCCCTCTTAGGGTATAAAAACCTGCGCTATCCTTGCGCGGATTCTTGGACGCGCTGCGCCGATACATGCTCCCGGTTTTTATGAATTTGCACGGCAAATTCTATTGAATATGCACTGACGTGCGAGCTGCTAAGATGATACGTTTGGAAAAATAAAAGGGAGCAAATCGTGTGATTTGCTCCCTTTATGTTACTCATATCTCAGCTTTACGTTTTCTGCATTGCACAGATCAACGTACTCCTTCGGCGGTTCGCAGTCGGTGATGAAGGCGGTCAGGTCCTTGAGGTGGCAGAACGTGACGATCGCTTCCTTGCCGATCTTGGACGAATCGACCATGCCGTAGATGTTATCCGCGCGGTGGACAACGGCACGCTTGATCTCGGCTTCAAGGAAGGTGGTGTTGGTCATGCCTGCGGTCAGCGACACGCCGGTCGCGCCCATGAACGCCTTGTTAATACGCATGGAGGACAGCGCTTCGATCGCGGACAGACCGACAAACGAATCCGTAGTCGGGCTGTAAATGCCGCCGAGCGAGATAATATTGAGGTTATCGTACTTGGAGGCCTCGCTCAGCGCACCGAGCGAGTGGGTAATGATCGTAATCCGTTTTTTTGCCACGAGAAACCGCAGCAGACACAGGGTGGTCGTGCCGGAGTCGATAAAAATGGTATCACCGTCCGCGACCTCCTCGGCGGCCAGACGGCCGATGAGAGACTTGTCGATCTGGTTAAGACCCGAACGGATGGGCGTCGGCACGGCACCCGAGGGAACCGTAGCGGTCACGCCGCCGTATACCTTGGTGATGTGGCCGCGCTGCTCAAGCTCGTTCAGGTCGCGGCGGATGGTATTCTTGGACACGCCAAAAACCTCGCACAGCTCGTCAATGCTGACGGTCTCGCGCGAGATGACATATTGCTCTATCGAATTGAGACGGCTGACTTTCATATTCACAGCTCCCACTATATAATATATCCGCCCAGTAGTATCCGAATGTATCCACAATGTTTTCTTTAGTTTATCAAATTTGTAACCAGATGTCCACCGCTCCGAAGAATGGTAAAAGGACATGGATTTGGCGAAAAAGGTCGAAAATGCATGAAAACCCTCGGTGAAGGACGATGAAAAGTAAGCGAAATCCGTAAAACCGCCTCTCGAAAATAATTTCTGACAGTGAGCGGGGAGAGGAGCGGCAACCCGTCTTCGGGGGAAGAGATACGCAGATAAACGGCGGAAACAGGGCGGGATACCCCTTTTGAAAATATATTTTTCACCGTTTGCAAGAGGTTTACCAACAAAATAAATACATATAACCAGCAGATAACCAACAAATTACCTAATTTTACTCGAAATAAATTGGATATTTTTTATAAGGCGTTTGAATGAAATTGGAATTTTGCGAACAAATGCAGGAATTTCGGTTGAAATTTCGGCGGTTTGGTGATACACTTGTATTCGTAAAACAGTGGCATTGTGCCGCTGTACGCTGGAACCTGTTCCGCGGAGAGAAAATTATATTTTGAATTAGGCAGGTGTATGCAATGCAGAAAGCAGAAAAGATGCAGGAGCTTCGTGTATTTGCTCAGGAAATCCGTGTGGAGACCCTGAAGACCGTCGGTTCGCTTGGCTTCGGCCACGTTCCGGGTGCAATGTCCGTTATTGATGCGCTGGCAGTTCTGTACGGCGAAGTAATGAAGGTTGATCCGAAGAACCCGCATTGGGAAGATCGTGACTGGTGCGTACTGTCCAAGGGCCACGCTGGTCCGGCTATGTACGCTACCCTCGGTCTGAAGGGTTTCTACCCGATCGAGGACGCTTATACCCTCAACCAGCCGCACACCAACTTCCCGTCCCATACCGACCGTACCAAGACCCCCGGTGTTGACCTGACGACCGGTTCTCTCGGTCAGGGCATGTCCACCGCTACCGGTGCTGCTCTGGGCAACAAGCTCGACGGCCGCGACAGCCACGTATTCGTATTCGTTGGCGACGGCGAGTGCGATGAGGGCCAGGTTTGGGAGGCTGCTCAGTTCGCAGCTCACTACAAGCTGGACAACCTCGTTTGCTTCGTAGACGACAACAAGTACCAGCTCGACGGTGCTGTTGACAAGGTTATGAGCCACGGCAAGGGCATCGGTGCTAAGTTCGCAGCATTTGGCTGGAACGTTATCGAGCTGCAGGACGGCAATGACGTAGAGCAGATCTACGACGCTGTTCAGCTCGCTTACGACACCAAGGGCGTACCGACTTGCATCGTCCTGAACACCGTTAAGGGCCTGGGCGCCACCTTTGCTGAAGGCACTGGCGCGCACTCCTCTCAGCCGACTAAGGAGCAGTGGGATGAAGCCATTGCTGCTGCTGAGAAGAAGCTCGCTGAGATCAAGGCACAGTAAGGGAGGGTATTGAACATGAGCTTTACTTTGATTGGCAAGCACGAGAAGGATTCTCGTAACAACCGTGACGGTTACGTTACCGCTATGCTGGACCTGATGGAGAAGGACAGCAAGGTTATGCATGTTGACTGCGACCTCGAGAACTGCATCAATACCGGCAAGCTGGCTAAGGCTTTCCCGGAGCAGACCGTAAACGCAGGTATCGCAGAGGCTAACGCTATGGGCGTTGCTGCAGGTCTGGCTGCTACCGGCCGCACTGTATTCATGCACTCCTTCGGCTGCTTCGCTTCCCGCCGTGCATTTGACCAGGCATTCATGTCCGCAGCTTACGCTAAGCTGCCGGTACACGTTATCGGTTCCGACCCCGGCGTATGCGCTGCATACAACGGCGGTACCCACATGCCGTTCGAGGACTGCGCTCTGTACATGTCCGTACCGGAAGCAGTTGTAATCGACCCGGTTGACTTCGCTCAGATCAACTGCCTGACCAAGAAGCTGGCAGCATCCGGCAAGTTCTCCTACATGCGTATGATCCGTAAGGGCTTCACCACCGTTTACGGCGATGGCTCTGACTTCGAGATCGGCAAGGGCGTTACCCTGAAGGAAGGCAAGGACGTAGCTATCATCGCTTCCGGCATCATGGTAGACGAGGCACTGAAGGCTCAGGAGCAGCTGGCTGCTGAGGGTATCTCTGCCAAGGTTATCGATATGTTCACCTGGAAGCCGCTCGACGAGCAGCTCATCCTCGATTCCGCTGCTGAGTGCGGCGCTATCGTAACCGCTGAGAACCATCAGGTAAAGGTTGGTCTGGGTTCTGCTGTTGCTAACGTTGTTATCAAGAACAACCCGGTTCCGATGGAGATGGTAGGCGTTGAGGATCGCTTCGGCCAGGTAGGCGCTGAGTCCTTCCTGCGCGAGGAGTACGGTCTGACCGCTGCTCACATCGTAGAGGCTGCTAAGAAGGCTATCGCTCGCAAGAACGGCTAATCTTCCTCGCAGATACGCGAAGTAAAATTGCATCGAAAAGCGTTCCGACGTATGTCGGAACGCTTTTTTGTCGTTACATTGCACAGAAGCAAACGCAGATTTTGCATGGTCTGGAAATAGACAATATCACCCAAATCTGCTACACTGTAAGCACAACAGTAAAAGGAGGAGGTGTACCACATGAAAAAACGGTACGCGGCAGGACTTGCACTGGCTCTTGTGGGGATTTTGAGCGTGTGCGGACAAACGGCGGCAGACAACACAATCAGCCTTACACCGGTGGAGGAAACGACCGCAGACCAGAGTGGCAGACTGATTGAGTATAATTTTTCCGGCCACAGGAGCGAAGCCGAGGGCGTATTGTTTGGCTGTTATATATGGGATGGCAGCACATGGCAGAAAGATGAGGATGCCACGTTTGGGTTGCGTTGTTCGGCGACACTGGGCAGCGGCAAGGGCACGATCAAATTCGAGCGTGACGGCGATGCGGCGAATGCGAACTATAAGATTGGAATGGATTCGCCACAGCTTGGCGGATATGCACAGGTTATGGATTCGCCCGAGAGAAACAGTCTGCCGATGGAGGGATTGACGGCAACTGTTGCTGCATGGGAGGAACCTGTCAATGGCTTGGCAGTCGACACGGAAATTCCGTTGCTCGTGCGTGTGTTCCGCACGGACGGTACGATCATTCCGGTATCTATTGATGCGTTTTCGGAACCGGAAAACAGCAAAGCCGTACAGAAAAGTGTGTATGCGGAAGCGTACACTGTAATTTTCTGCTATGAAATGTAAATGCTGAAACGGAGGTGTACCACATGAAAAAACGATACGCAGCAGGACTGGCACTGGCTCTTGTGGGGATTTTGAGCGGGTGCGGACAGGCAGAGACACAGCCGGCGGATAATACGATTTCCATCACGCCGGTGGAGCGGAAAACCGATGGACCGCAGATGGATATGGCGGTGAAGTACGATTTCGCCGGCAATCATGCGGATGTAAACGGAATGGAGTTCCGGCGTTACATCTGGGACGGCAGCGCATGGGAGAACGAGGGCGGGACGTTTACCGTTAATTTGGATAAAGTCGAAGAAAACGAGGGAACGATTCGGTTTCAGCCGGAGAGTGATGCACTCAATGCGGAATATATCGTTATCATTGATGCGCAGACACCGGAATCGGGAAATTCTATACAGTTTACGGAATCTCCTGCGCTGAGCGGTCTGCCGACGGAGTGGCTGACCTCGGCGGTGGCCATGCAGGAGGAAAAGATTGACGATCTGGCGCTCGATGTAGAGATTCCGCTGCTTGTACGCACATTCCGTACAGACGGAACACAGATTCTGGTGGCGATTGACGCGTTCGCTGACCCGGAAAACAGTTCGGCGGTCAAATACAGCAGCTATGCGGAGGCATATACTGTGAAATTTGTAAAGAACGATACTCTATAAAATGAATGCCCTGACCTCTCGTCAGGGCATTTTTCTCTTTACGCCAACCGCGAATTTCACTATAATAGAGGGAGCAGAAAGGGGAGAGAACCATGTCCCAAACAGACAGCCCGCTGGGCACCGCGCCGGTCGGCAAGCTGGTTCTGCAGCTTGCCATACCGGCCATGCTGGCACAGTTTGTCAATATTCTATACAGCGTGGTCGATCGCATGTACGTCGGCCACATTGCAGGCGCGGGCGATGCGGCACTGGCGGGTGTCGGTGTGTGCGCGCCTGTGGTGACCATGATTACCGCCATCGGTGCGCTCATCGGCTTCGGCGGCGGACCGCTGATGAGCATCCGCATGGGGCGGCGCGACATGGACGGCGCCCGTCAGATTATCACGAACAGCTTCTACCTTTTGCTGGCGCTGAGCGTGCTGGCGACCGTGCCGCTGCTCATTTTCAAGCGGCAGATCTTGTTCACCTTCGGCTGCAGCGAGCTACTGTGGGACTACGCGCAGGCGTACTTTACGACCTATGTTTCCGGCACGGTGTTCGCATTACTGAGCTACGGACTCAATCAAATTACAATGAGTCAGGGATTTTCGGGTACCGCAATGCGGTCGGTTATGCTCGGAGCGGCCGTAAATATCGCACTTGACCCGGCGTTCATTTTTGCGCTGCACATGGGCGTGCGCGGAGCTGCTTTTGCGACCGTGCTGTCGCAGGCGTGCTCGACGGTGTATATCCTGCGTTTTCTGATGAGTGACAGAGCCGCCGTCCGCATTACCCGTCAGCCGGTCAATTTCGGCTGGATGCGCCGTATCGTGCAGGTCGGTCTGTCGCCTGCGCTCATCATCGCGCTTGATAACGTGCTGCTCATCTCCATCAACGTTATGCTGCGCAAATACGGCGGCGCAGACAGCGATATGCTCATCGCGTGTGCCGCCATCATGCAGAGCTTCATGCTCGTCATCACCATGCCGCTCGGCGGAATTACGGCGGGCACGCAGTCCATTCTCGGCTATAACTACGGCGCGTGCGACGAAAAACGCGTCATGAAGGCGTTTCGGTGCATTGTGCTGCTGTGCCTCGTGTTCTGCGGCATCATGTTCCTGCTCGCGCAGACGGTCTCGGGCGCTTTTGTCAAAATCTTCACCAAAGACCCGGCGTATATTGATATGGCGGCATATATGATCCGCACCTACTCGCTCGGCGTGCTCGGACTGACCATCCAGTACCCGTTCGTGGACGGCATGACCGGTATGGGTCTTGTCAAATGGGGACTGACGTTTTCCATGCTCCGCAAGGGTATTTTCCTCGTCAGCGTGTTCGTCCTGCCGCCGATTTTCGGGGCAACGGCCGTTATGTTTTCTGAGCCGCTGTCCGATGTCGTGTCGGCGGTGTTCTCCGGCTGCGCGGCCATGTTCCTCTTGCCGAAGCTGGTGGCGAAACAATGCTGCAAGTAGAGCGAAGAGCATGAGAAGTTTAACCTTCTTCATGTTGTTATATTACACATAAAATCTAAATCGTAGGGTGCGCCGAGGTCATCGCACCCTACGGTGTACCTTTATGATAATATAAAAAACGGAGAAACGCGATGAATCATTACGTTCATTCTCCGTCCTTCATCCTCCATTCTCAATTGCTTCCCGCTCTTTGTACAAACTACCCCTTTACGAACGCATTTCTACTCTGTATAATAAGGTAAGATAGAAAACTCTTTCCGTCGAACGGAACAAGAACGATAACGGAGGAACAGAACATGGACGTTAAGGAACGCGCACTGCAGGCACACGAAAAATGGGGCGGCAAGATTGAGGTCGTGGCCCGCTGTGAGGTAAACAGCAAGGACGATCTGTCGATCGCGTACACGCCGGGTGTTGCCGAGCCGTGTCTCAAGATCAAGGATGATCCGTCTCTCAGCTACACCTATACGCGCCGCCACAATCTGGTTGCGGTCATCACGGACGGCACCGCGGTGCTCGGTCTGGGCGATATCGGTCCGATTGCCGGCATGCCGGTTATGGAGGGCAAGTGCGCGCTGTTCAAGGCGTTCGCTGACGTGGACGCGTTCCCGCTCTGTGTGGCTTCCAAGGATGTGGACGAGATCGTACGCACCATTCAGCTGATCTCCGGCTCGTTCGGCGGCATCAACCTCGAGGATATCGCGGCTCCGCGCTGCTTTGAGATCGAGCGCCGACTCAAAGAGGTCTGCGATATTCCGGTATTCCACGACGATCAGCACGGCACCGCTGTCTGCTGTGGTGCGGCCCTGCTCAACGCCTGCCGCCTGACCGGCCGCAAGGTGGATGAGATCAAGATGGTTGTCAACGGCTGCGGCGCAGCTGCTATTGCCGTTACCAAGTTCCTGATGTTCCTCGGCGTCAAGCACATTACGATGGTCGAGCGCTTCGGCATCGTCTGCGAGGGCGATGAGCGCCTCAACCCGGCACAGGAGGAGATGGCAAAGGTCACCAACCGCGAGCACATGACCGGCACACTGGCCGATGCTGTCAAGGGTGCGGACGTATTCTTCGGCATGTCTGCTCCGCAGGTGCTTACTGCCGAGATGGTCTCCACCATGTCCAAGGACCCGATGGTATTCGCTATGGCAAATCCGGTGCCCGAAATCTGGCCGGAGGACGCAAAGAAGGGCGGCGCTGCCGTTGTCGGCACCGGCCGTTCGGACTACCCGAACCAGATCAACAACGTGCTTGCGTTCCCGGGCATTTTCCGCGGCGCACTCGATGTTCGCGCAAGCGACATCAACGAGGAGATGAAGCTGGCAGCGGCTAAGGCAATCGCGGCCTGCGTTTCCGATGAGGAGCTGAACGCGGAGTATATCATGCCGATGGCGTTCGATAAGAAGGTTATCCGTTCGGTAGCCGATGCCGTTGCACAGGCTGCCCGCGATTCCGGTGTGGCCCGCATTTAAGGAGCAGTTTTCGCGCTCCTTGAGCATCGTCGAGCCCAGCAGACGAAAAGTTACAAATAAGCCAAAATCAGCCGTGCGGGAGCAATCTCGCACGGTTTTTGCACAAAAAGTGCGTGCACGCACACACACAAGTTCGCGGATTGGCAAAAACAGCAAATTGCACAAGGATGCTTTGTGAAAAAATGCGTTTGACATTTACAGTGCATAAGGGTAAAATAAGAATATCGAAATGTGTTTGTTCTGTGCAGACGCAGAGAGAAGATTATGGAGGGAATAACAATGTTAGATCCGAAGAAAGTAAGACTGGGTATCTGCCCGATCGGCTGGTCCAATGATGATATGTGGGATCTCGGCGACGAGAACACCTTCCAGCAGTGCATCTCTGAGATGAAGCTCGCTGGTTTTGACGGCTGCGAAGTAGGCCACAAGTACCCGGAGGACAAGACCGTCCTCAAGCACATGCTGGACGTTCGCAACATGACCATCGCTTCCAAGTGGTTCTCCTCTTTCCTGGTTGACAAGCCGTACGAAGAGGTAGAGGCTGAGTTCATCAAGGAGCTGGATTACCTGTCCTACGTTGGCGCTACCGCAATCAACGTATCCGAGCAGTCCGGTTCTATCCAGGGCCAGCTGGACACCCCGGTTCTGGACGACAAGAAGCGCGTTCTGACCGACGAGGAGTGGGATCGCTTCACCACCGGCCTGAACAAGCTGGGCAAGCTGTCCATGGAGAAGTACGGCATCCGCACCTGCTTCCATCATCACATGGGCACCGTATGCCAGACCGTTGAGGAAACCACCCGCCTGATGGAGAACACCGATCCGAAGTATGTATTCCTGTGCTTCGATACCGGCCACTTCACTTTCGCTGGCGAGGATCCGGTAAAGATGCTCGAGAAGTTTGCTGACCGTGTTGGCCACGTTCATCTGAAGAACATGCGTATGCCGCTGGTTGAGAAGGCTCGCGCTGAGCACTGGTCCTTCCTGGATGCAGTTCGCGCAGGCGCATTCACCGTACCGGGCGATCCGGACGGCTGCGTAGAGTTCGACGCTGTATTCGATCTGCTTGACAAGGCTGGCTACACCGGCTGGATCATGGTAGAGGCAGAGCAGGATCCGGCTAAGGCTAATCCGTTCGAGTACGCTAAGATGGGCCGTGAGTACATCACTGCACACACCGGTCTGGGCGGCGAGGTTGTTCTGAAGAAGTAATTCTTCGCATATCGCGCGATAAAACACGAGACCGAGGGCGTTTGCCCTCGGTTTTTGTTTTCAGGGAATCCGCAGAACAATCACTGCACATACAAAAAGCTGAAACAATTTTTTCTGCATGAGAGCAGCTCCTTCCTGCCGCAGACTGCGGGAAGGAAAAGAGGGGCTGACCGCTAATATGTAACTGTTCCTGTGTGCATTATAACATGCGGCAGCGAAACCTCTCAATAAAACCGCCTTTCAGGGCGGTTTTTGCCTTAATACGGCATTGCGAGGGAGAGCGATGTGTTCCCCTGCAGGTATACGCCTGTCGAGAGTTTACCATCATCGCATCCGCCGGAAAGCCGCGTTCATTCCTAACTCCTGATTCCTGATTCTTGATTTACAATCTGCTTGTTATCAATAGAAATTGCCGCTATATAACACTATATAAATCGTTGCAAATTCTCCGAAAATAGGGTAGAATAGTAAACAGGAATAGAATAAGGAGTGTGGAGCATGGAAGCACAGAAATATAAGCGCGTACTGATTAAGATCAGCGGCGAAGCCCTTGCGGGCGATAAGCATTTCGGCCTGAACTTTGATGTCATCGGTCCGGTATGCGATGTGATCAAAAAATGCAACGAAGAGGGCTGCGAGATCGGCATTGTTGTCGGCGGCGGTAACTTCTGGCGCGGCGTAAAGGACGGCGGCGGCAAGATGGAGCGCACCCGCGCGGACCACATGGGCATGCTGGCAACCACCATCAACGCACTGGCTCTGCAGGATGCGCTTGAGCAGCGCGGCGTAGACGTTCGCGTACAGACCGCTATCGAGATGAACAAGATTGCTGAGCCGTACATCCGCTCGCGCGCGACCCGTCACCTCGAAAAGGGCCGTGTCGTTATCTTCGGCTGCGGCACCGGCTGCCCGTTCTTCTCGACCGACACCGCAGCGGTTCTGCGTGCGGCAGAGATCGGCGCGGACGTTATCCTGCTGGCAAAGAACGTAGACGGCGTGTACGATTCCGACCCGGCTGTCAACCCGGATGCCAAGAAGTACGACCACCTGAGTTACATGGACGTGCTCAATCAGGGGCTCGGCGTTATGGACTCTACCGCAACCTCGCTGTCCATGGATAACCATATCCCGATTCTGGTATTCGCGCTTTCCGACCCCGAAAATATTCACCGCGCTGTTAACGGCGAAAAGATCGGCACGATCGTTGAGGAGGTAAAATAATGAAGGAACAGATCAAGTCCCACGAGGCAAAAATGCAGAAAACGCTGGACGTGCTCTCCAAGGAGCTGGCAGCAGTCCGCGCAGGCCGCGCAAACCCGGCGGTTCTCGATAAGATCACCGTTGAGTATTACGGTGCACCGACCCCGCTGAATCAGGTTGCGGCAATCTCTACTCCCGACCCGCGCACGCTGGCCGTCCAGCCGTGGGACGGCTCGGTGCTCAAGGCCATCGAGAAGGCGATCCAGGTCTCCGACCTCGGCATCAACCCGCAGAACGACGGCAAGCAGATCCGTCTGAACTTCCCGCCGCTGACCGAGGAGCGCCGCAAGGAGCTTATCAAGGGCGTTTCCAAGACCGGTGAGGAGGCAAAGGTTGCGCTCCGCAACATCCGCCGCGATGCACTGGATAAGTTCAAGGCAGCGCAGAAGAAGAGCGAGATCACCGAGGACGAGCTGCACGACGGCGAGGACAAGATGCAGAAGCTGACTGACAAGTACGTCAAGGAAGTTGATGCTATGGTAGCGAAAAAGTCTAAAGAACTCGCAGAAGTTTAATTCAGGGGGAAGTCCGCTGCCTGCAGCGGCATGAAATCGGATTTTCGCAGAAAATCCGTAAAAAGCGGGAGCATGTATCTCGCTTTTTACACAAGGGAGCATAGCTGTGTGCCGCAAAGCGGCGCGCAGATGTGCTCGCAGGACGTATCCGAGCGTATGCTCGGTACGTTCCGATCGACCGAAAACGTGTTTTCGGTCGAGGAGCGAAGCGACATTGGGGGCGGCGGATTCGTCGCCCTTTTGCATGAAATTGGCAGGAAAACCTGCCGCAAGAGGGACAAACAGGGAGGAAACAGGTTGGGTCTGTTCACACGAAAAAAGAAGGATAACGCGCCCGAAAACCGTCCGGTGCCGCGTCATATTGCGGTAATCATGGACGGCAACGGCCGCTGGGCAAAGAAACGCGGTCTGCCGCGCAAGGCCGGTCACAAGGTCGGCGCGGAGACGTTCCGCACCATCGCCACCTACTGCAAGGACATTGGCGTGCAGTATTTCACGGTCTATGCATTCTCTACTGAAAACTGGAAGCGTCCGCAGGATGAAGTCGATGCGCTGATGAACCTGTTCCGCTCCTATCTGAAGGAAGCGGCGGAAACCATGTTCGAGCGCGGCGTAGCCGTGCGCGTGCTGGGCGACCTGACTGTTCTGCCGGAGGATATCCGCGCGCAGATCGCGGAGGTGGACGAGATTGCCGATCAGCTTGGTCCGGACGCGGCAACAGCTTCGCTGTGCATCAATTACGGCGGCCGTGACGAGATCAAAAACGCCGTCCGCGCCATCGCGCAGCGGGTGAAAAACGGAGAGCTGGCACCTGAGGATATCACCGAGGATACCATCACCGCCAACCTATACACCGCGCATATGCCCGACCCGGATCTCATCATCCGTCCTTCGGGCGAGATCCGCACGTCCAACTTCCTGCTGTGGCAGTCCGCCTACTCGGAGTACTACTTCACCGATGTGCTGTGGCCGGACTTCAAAACCACCGATCTGGATGCGGCAATCGACAATTTTAACAACAGAAACCGTCGTTTCGGCGGCGTATAATATCCAATTAGGGTGATAAACGTATGAAAGCAAGAGTATTGTTTGGCGTGTTCGGCTTTGCCTTTGTGCTGCTGGCGCTGTATGTGTTCCCGCCGATCGTGTTGGAGCTTGTCGTGGCGGCGCTGTGCGTGTTCGCCACCTATGAGGTGCTCGGCTCGACAAAACTGGTGCGCAACCACTTGGAACTGCTGCTCGCAATGGCCGTCTCGCTGGGACTGGCTGTCGGTCATTTCAGCATCCTGCCGCTGCGGCTCGAGAGCGTGATGCAGGGACTGGTGCTGGTGCTGCTGTTCGGTTCGTTTGCGATTGAGCTGAAATATCACGACGTTATGAAGGCTTCGCAGGTCTCGTGGGCATTTTTCGGCGGACTTGCCGTGCCGTACCTGCTGCTCAGCCTGCTGCGCATTTTCCAGATGCACTACCACCACGGTTCGTTCATCGTGCTGCTGCCGCTGCTTGCTGCCTGGGGCGCGGACACCTGCGCTCTGTTCTCGGGCATGCTGTTCGGCAAGCATAAGCTGGCGCCGGTCGTCAGCCCGAAAAAGACGGTAGAGGGTGCCGTCGGCGGTGTGGTCGGCGGTGCTGTCCTCGTGCTGATCGCGGCTGTGATTATGAACCGGACGCTTGACCTTGAAATGCCGCTCTGGTCGGCGGTCGTGCTCGGTGCAGTCGGCGCGGTGCTCGGCGAGATCGGCGACCTGTCGTTCTCGGTCATCAAGCGCCAGACCGGCATTAAGGATTACGGACATATTTTTCCGGGACATGGCGGTGTGCTGGACCGCTTCGACAGTGTGCTGTTCGTAGCGCCGTTTGCGGAATTGCTCTTTAGAGTCATTTGGTAATTGAAAATTGAGAATGGAGAATGGAGAATTGTGGTATCGCGCTTTGGGCGGCACCATAATTTTCAATTTTCCATTTTCAATTATCCATTATCCCAAATCGTTTAACAGGAGAAAAATAATGAAGAAGATTGCGATTTTAGGTTCAACGGGTTCGATCGGCACGCAAACGGTCGATATTCTGCCTTCGATCGACGCCGAAGTCGTCGCATTGACGACCAACCGGCGCATAAACTTATTGGAGGAGCAGGCGCGTGCCCTGCATCCGAAAATGGTCTGCGCGATGGATGAAAACGCAGCAAAGGCGCTGAAAATCAAGCTGGCAGACACAAATATCGAGGTTTTGACCGGCATGGACGGTCTGATCGCCTGTGCCGCGGAGAGCGGCGCGGAAATCGTGGTAACGGCGGTTGTCGGCATGGTCGGCCTGCTGCCGACGATGGCGGCCATCCAGGCGGGCAAGGACATTGCGCTGGCGAACAAGGAGACGCTCGTGTGTGCGGGCGGTCTGGTGATGAGCGCCGCAAAGCAGTACGGCGTGCGCATCCTGCCGGTGGATTCCGAGCATTCGGCTATCTTCCAGTGCGTGCAGGCGGCAAACGGCAACCCGATTGACAAAATCCTGCTGACAGCCTCCGGCGGTCCGTTCTTCGGCAAAAAAATCGAGGAAATGCGCGGCATGACGCGCGAGCAGGCGCTTGCACACCCGAACTGGAGCATGGGTGCAAAGATCACGATCGACTCCGCGACCATGATGAACAAGGGTCTGGAGCTGATCGAAGCTATGTGGCTGTATGATCTGCCGCCGGAGGACATCGAAATTGTCGTCCACCGCGAGAGCATCGTGCACTCGGCGGTGGAGTTTGCGGACGGAGCGGTAATCGCGCAGCTTGGTCTGCCGGATATGCGCCTGCCGATCCAGCTGGCGCTGACGTGGCCGCAGCGTGTGCCGTGCAAGGTACCGCGCATGTCGCTCGCGGAGGTCGCAAAGCTGACGTTCTATGCACCCGACTATGAGGCGTTTCCGGCGCTGAACCTCGCCAAGCACGCCGCCTCCCTCAAGGGCGACCGCGGCGCTGTGCTCAACGGTGCAAATGAGGCCGCAGTCGGTCTGTTTTTGAACGGTAAGATCGGTTTTACCGACATCGCAGAGCGCGTTGCATACGCACTCGATACCATTCCGTACAAGAAGGACATCACGCTGGACGACGTTCTGGCGGCGGACAAAGCCGCGCGCGAGATCGTGCTCGGCTGACCGAAAGGAGCTACGCTTTGCTGCAAATCATTCTGGCAATCCTCGCCTTCGGCGTGCTGGTCATCGTGCATGAGTTCGGACATTTCATCACCGCAAAACGCGGCGGTGTGCAGGTCAACGAATTCTGGATCGGCATGGGACCGACCCTCCTCAAGCACGAGCATAAAGGCACGCTGTACTGCCTGAAGCTGCTGCCGTTCGGCGGCGCGTGCGTCATGGAGGGCGAGGACGGTGAAAGTGAAAACGAGCACGCCTTCGGCAAGGCGAAGCTGCCGCGCCGCATGCTCATCGTGTGTGCGGGTGCGCTGATGAATTTCCTCGTGGGATTCCTCATCGTGCTGGCGGTCATGCAGCCAAACGGCCCGAACGGCGGCTATATCGTCTCGACGATCGCTTCGGTTGACCCGGCCAGCACCGCAGCGGGTGACCTGAAGGCGGGCGACGAGATTCTCAAGATCGACGGCTACCACATCCTTGTGCGCAGCGACTTTGAGACCGCGCTCAGCCGTACTGCGTCCACCACGCATGAGGTTACCGTGCGCCGAGAGGGTGAAAAGGTAACGCTGCCGTCCGTCAAGCTGGAGGCGACAGTCACCGATGCGAACGGCAACAAGCGCATCGGCATCACCTTTGCGGAGCTGCCCGACAGCCTTGGCATGCACCTCAGCATGAGCGTGCGCACCGCCGTCAACTACGCGCGGCTCGTCTGGTCGAGCATGGGCATGCTCGTCAGCGGACAGGTCGGCGTGGATCAGCTGGCCGGTCCGGTCGGCATGGCCGAGGTCATGGCGGATACCGCCAAGTACAGCATGATCTCGTTCTTCCAGCTTGTGGCATTTATCTCGATCAACCTCGGCGTGATGAACCTGCTGCCGCTGCCTGCACTGGACGGCGGTCGGCTCGTGTTCCTCATCATCGAGGGCATTCGCCGCAAGCCTGTGCCGCCCAGGTATGAGGGCTATGTGCACGCGGCAGGACTCATGCTGCTGCTTATGCTGATGGTTTATGTGACAGGGCAGGACGTACTGCGCATTTTTATGCGCAGTAATTGAGAATGGAAAATTGAGAATTGAGAATTGTGGAGCCGCCCGAAGGGCGAAATTAAATAACGGCGCTGTGCGCCGCACATTCATTTTCCATTTTCCATTCTCCATTTTCAATTAGTGAGAGAGGTAGAGGTATGAAAAAGACCAAACAGATAAAGATTCGTGACGTATTGGTTGGCGGCGGCGCGCCCATCGCGGTGCAGTCCATGACCAACACGGACACGCGCGACGCGAAGGCTACTCTGGCGCAGATTCGCGCATTGGCGGACGCGGGCTGCGACATTGTTCGCTGTGCCGTGCCGGATATGCAGGCGGCGGAGGCGCTGCGCGAAATCTGCGCGAACTCGCCGCTGCCGGTGGTGGCGGACATCCACTTTGACTACCGTCTCGCGCTGGCGGCGATCGAGTCCGGCGTGGACAAGATTCGCTTGAATCCGGGCAACATCGGCGGCGCAGATCGTGTACAGGCGGTTGTGAAGGCGGCAAAGGCACGTCATCTGCCGATTCGCATCGGTGTAAACTCCGGCTCGGTGGAGAAGCACATCCTCGAGAAATTTGGCGGCCCGACACCGGAAGCGATGGTCGAATCCGCGCTGTACCATGTCGGTCTGCTGAACGACTGCGATTTTGACGACATCTGCATTTCTATCAAGTCGTCCTCGGTGCCGAACACCATGCAGGCGTACTTGCTGGCGAGTGAAAAGACCGATTATCCGCTGCACCTCGGCGTTACCGAGGCGGGCACCGAGTACATGGGCACCATCAAGTCGGCGGCGGGCATCGGCGGCCTGCTGGCGCTCGGCGTGGGCGACACCATCCGCGTGAGCCTGACCGACGATCCGGTCAAGGAGGTCTACGCGGCAAAGGCGATTCTCAAGGCTGTCGGCAGAGCGGAAGAGGGCATCAACGTGGTTTCCTGCCCGACCTGCGGACGCACGCGCATCAACCTCATCGACATTGCCAAAGAGGTCGAGCAGCGCTGCCAGAGCATTCGCGGCAAGAAGATGAAGGTAGCCGTTATGGGCTGCGTGGTAAACGGTCCCGGCGAGGCGCGTGAAGCCGATCTCGGCATTGCGGGCGGCGACGGCGTGGGCCTGATCTTCCGCCGCGGCGAGATCATCAAAAAGGTGCCGCAGGAGCAGCTTGTTGATGCTCTGATGGACGAAATCGCACACTATTAAGGAGAATAGATGTGGCTGGAAAGCTGATTGATATTTTTCAAAACTGCAAATGTGTAAAAGAGGAGAAGCACCTTGCCGCAGGCGAGGTGCGTTCTCTGGCATTTGGGGATAATAACACGGTGATGGTGGTCGAGCTTGGACTGCACGAGGTTGTCAGCCGCAAGGTGATCGCCAGGGCGGAAAAGCAGATCGCGGACACCTACGGTCTCGACCGCGTGATGATCGAGCCGCGCTACAACATGCCGGGTGAGCTGTCGGACGCGTACATCAAGTCGCTGTATGACGACATGGCGTACCGCATGCCGTCAGCCAAGGGTCTGCTCGACCACCGAAAGTGGGCGTTCGCGGACGGTGCGCTCCAGATACCGATGGACGAGGTGAGCGAAAAGCATTTCGCAAACGCACTGCGGCATCTGGAGGCGCGTATTCAGCGGGAGCTGGGGAGAAGCTGTCCGGTGCACGCGGTCCGCGCGGACGCACAGGATTTTGCACCCGCACCCGGGCAGGAGGAGAGCCGCGAGGAAATTCTGCACAAGGCTGTGGAGCAAGCGGCGGCAGCCGCAGCGGAAACGCCCAAGCCGAAAAAGCCGCGTTCGGCGCCGCAGCAGCACACCGGCTATCAGCGCCCGCGCGCCGAGAAGGTGCGCGAGGACGACCTCATCTTCGGCAAGCTGATTCAGGACCCCATTGTTTCGGTCAACGAGGCGATTGCCGCCTATGATATGGTGACGATTCAGGGCGAGGTGTTCTTCACCGACAACAAGGACATCCACAGCAAGAAAACCGGCAAGGATTACGTCAAGATTGCGTTTGACATGACCGACCGCACCAATTCCGTGCGCGTTTCCAAGTTCCTTGCGGCGGACAAGGCGGGCGATACGGCATCTAAAATCAAGAAGGGTCTGTACTGCACCGTGCAGGGCAAGATGGTGTATGACACCTTTGCCAAGGAGATGGTGCTCGAGCCGACCGGCATCGTCAAGGCGAAAAAGCCGGAGCGACGCGACACCTACGAGGGCATGAAGCGCGTGGAGCTGCATCTGCACACCAACATGAGCGCGATGGACGGCATGAGCAGCACCGCGTCTCTGCTGTGCCGCGCCGCCAAGTGGGGACACCGCGCGATGGCGATCACCGACCACGGTGTGGCGCAGGCGTTCCCCGAAGCGCTGCACGCGCAGGAGGGCAAGCAGAAGGACACCATCGGTGACATGAAGATTATTTATGGCATCGAGGCGTACTACATCAATGACGAGAACAGCATTTCGGTCGTGCGCGGCAGGAGCGCCGAGCCGCTCGACGGCACGTTCATCGTGTTCGACCTTGAGACCACCGGACTCAATCCGGCGAGCGAGGAAATTACCGAGATTGCTGCTGTGCGCGTTGTGGAGGGCGAGATTCGCGATTCCTTCCAGACCTATGTCAACCCGCACAAGCCGATTCCGGCGGAAATCACCGAGCTGACCGGCATTTCGGACGAGACGGTAGCGGACGCGCCCGACCTCGACAAAGCCGTGCCGGAATTCCTCGCATGGGCAGGCGAGGGACAGTACCCGCTCGTGGCGCACAACGCAGGCTTCGATATGGGTTTCCTGCGGACGGCCTGCCAGAGACTGGGTATCGAGCGGGAGTTTACAAGCATTGATACCCTCGAGATGAGCCGCCTGATGCTGCCGCATATGCACAAGTTCAAGCTGAACATTCTGGCGAAGGAGCTGCAGGTCGGCCCGTTCGAGCACCACCGCGCGAGCGAGGATGCCGCCGTGCTCGGCCGCATTTACGTCAAGCTGCTGAAAAGGCTCAGGGAGGAGATGCACGCGGTTACGACTGCGGATATCAATCCGGTGCTGGCGGCGACGACCGACCGCAAGAACAAGCTGAAAAACCTGCCGCGTTATCACTTTATCATTCTGGTGAAGAACCAGGCGGGACTGCGAAACCTGTATCAGCTGATTTCCAAGAGCTTTCTGGAATATTACAACAAGCGCCCCATTATGCCGCGCAGCGAACTCATCCGTCACCGTGAGGGACTGATTTTCGGCTCCGCGTGTGAGGCGGGCGAGGTGTTCCGCGCATTGACCAAGGGCGAGCCGTGGGAGGAGATCAAGCGGCTGGCGTCGTTCTACGACTATCTGGAGATTCAGCCGATCGGCAACAACAACTTCATGATCGCAAAGGGCATGGCGAAGGACGAGGAGCAGCTGCGCGACTGGAACCGCGATATTCTCCGCCTGGCGGATGAATTGGGAAAACCGTGCTGCGCCACCGGTGACGTTCACTTCCTCGAACCCGAGGATGAGGCGTTCCGCCGTATCCTGATGGCGGGTCAGGGCTTCTCCGATGCGGACAATCAGGCGCCGCTGTACTTTAAGAGCACGGATGAAATGCTGAAGGAGTTTTCCTATCTCGGGGAGGACCGGGCGTATGAGGTGGTCGTGAAGAACACCAACATGATCGCCGACATGTGTGACGTGATTCGTCCGGTGCCGAGGGAAAACTACCCGCCGCACATCGACGGCTGTGAGGACGACCTGCGCAACATGTGCTACGAAAAGGCCAAGCGTATCTACGGCGATCCGCTGCCCGAGCCGGTGCAGGCGCGGCTTGACCGTGAGCTTGGCTCCATCATCGGCAACGGCTACGCGGTTATGTACATCATCGCGCAGAAGCTGGTTACCAAGTCCCTTGCGGATGGCTATCTGGTCGGCTCGCGTGGTTCGGTCGGCTCGTCGCTCGCGGCGTTCATGTCGGATATCACCGAGGTAAATTCGCTCGCCCCGCACTATCTGTGCCCGGATGACAAATATCTCGAGTGGCACGAGGAATACTCCTGCGGTGTCGATCTGCCCGATAAGATCTGCCCGAAATGCGGCAAGCCGCTCACCAAACAGGGCTTCAACATTCCGTTCGAGACCTTCCTCGGCTTCGAGGGCGACAAGGTGCCGGATATCGACCTGAACTTTGCGGGCGAGTATCAGTCGCGCATCCACTGGTACACCGGCGAGATCTTCGGACACGACCATGTGTTCCGAGCGGGCACCATCGGCACGGTTGCCGAAAAAACCGCGTTCGGCTACGTCAAAAAGTACATGGAGGAGCGCGGCGTTGAGTGCTCCCGCGCGGAGGAAAACCGCCTGGCGGCGGGCTGCACCGGTGTGCGCCGTACCTCGGGTCAGCACCCGGGCGGCGTTGTCGTTGTGCCCAAGGAGATTGAGATTTACGATGTCTGTCCGATTCAGCATCCGGCAGACGACCCGGATTCCGACATCATCACCACCCATTTCGAGTATCACTCCATTGACGCGAACCTCTTGAAGCTGGACGAGCTGGGACACGATGATCCGACCATCATCAAGCATCTGGAGAACCTTACCGGCGTGAACGCGCAGCAGATTCCGCTCGACGACCCGGAGACCATGAGTCTGTTCCACTCATGCAAGGCGCTCAAGTACACGGGCGAAAACCCGGATACCGACCCGATTCTCGGTGACCTCGGCTGTGTGGCGGTGCCCGAGTTCGGCACCAAGTTCGTGCGCGGCATGGTCAAGGAGACGCATCCGTCCACGTTCGCGGAGCTGGTTTCGATTTCCGGTCTGTCGCACGGCACGGATGTTTGGCTCGGCAATGCCGCCGAGCTGGTCCGCAAGGGCATTCCGCTGTCCGGCTGTATCTGCTGCCGAGACGATATTATGAACTACCTGATCCTGCAGGGCGTCAAGCCCAAGCTTTCGTTCAAGACGATGGAGTCCGTCCGAAAGGGCAAGGGACTGACCGAGGAAATGGAAGCCGCCATGAACGAGCAGCATGTGCCCGAGTGGTACATCGACTCGTGCAAGAAGATCAAGTATATGTTCCCGAAGGCGCACGCGGTCGCGTATGTCATGATGGCGTTCCGTATCGCGTGGTTCAAGGTGCACCGTCCGCTTGCGTTCTATTCGGCGTACTTTTCCATCCGCGCGAAAGGCTTTGATGCGTCCTGCATGATCAAGGGCGATAAGGTTTGTCTGGACAAGATGACCGAGCTGCGCGGCAAGGAGCGCGACAAGACGATTTCAGCGGCGGAAAAGGATATGATGACGACTTTGGAGGTCTGCCACGAGTTTTACAGGCGCGGATTTACGTTCGAGCCGATGGATGTGTACAAATCGGACGCAACACGCTTTCTCGTGACGGAAACTGGTTTGATTCCGCCGTTTACATCCATGCCGGGCATCGGTGAGCAGGCTGCGCTCAGCATCGTGGAGGAGAGAAAAAACGGTAAGTTCCTTTCGGCGGAAGAGCTGATCGTCCGGTGCCCGAAGGCGTCTAAGGCGGTCGTCGAGCTGCTCGAGCAGATCGGCGCGCTCGGATCTATGCCGAAAACAACGCAGATGACGCTCTTTTAGAAAGGTGTGACGATTGTGGCAAAGTATGAAAAGCATTTGTTCGGCAATTTTGATGAATTTCTGCAGAAAATTTCCGACAGCGTGCTGAACGGCAGCATGTCCGCGTCGTATGAGGACGGCTCGGACTGGACGAGCGGCGAAGTGCGCTGTGCGGTCCGCGTGTTCGAGCGCTACAGCGCGATGGGCGGCAACCGCGTCAGCATGAACGTGACGCTGGTCGGCAAAGGCGAGGAGCTGTTTCTGACCGCGATCACATCCGGCGGCAGCCAGGCTGTGTTCTGGAAAATAAACACGATGGGCGAGGAAGCGTTTTTGCAGACGCTTATAGACGCGATCAATTCGTAGTTAGTAATTAGGAATTGTCACAATAATAAAGCTATATTGCAGGGTGCGCCGAATCGGCGCACCGTTCTCTATCCGGGCGATACACGTTATTTTGCAGGGACAACCAGCGGTCGCCCGCGCAAAGCCGCATTTTATGGTTTGCGGGTGCACAATGTGCGTCCCTGCGGTAAGGTGATACCTCAGGATAATTACGAATTAATCGAAAAGTGCTTGACAGCCTGTGGGGAACTATGGTATTATTTTAACGCGATAAAGTGATAAAGGAGCAGCGGAGCCATGAACCGTTTTCGTATTTCCACCCCGGAGGGTACCCGAGATCTGTTATTTTCCTCGTGCCGTGCGCTGCGGCAGACGGAAAATGCTGTGCGCGACGCGCTGGAGGAGCGCGGCTACAGCGAGATCATCACCCCGGCGGTTGAGTATTTTGATGTATTTGCACAGGCAAACCCCGAGCTGGATCAGGATCAGATGCTGAAGATCATCGACAAGTCCGGCCGCATTTGCGTGGCGCGTCCGGATAACACCACACCGATCGCGCGTATTGCAGCCACCCGACTGGATGACGCGGCGCTGCCGGTCCGCCTGTATTACAGCCAGAAGGTGTTCCGTTCGGTGTCCGGCGACCACGGCCACAAGGGCGAGTTTTTGCAGGTCGGCGCGGAATTTATCGGCGCGGACGGTCTGGAGGCCGACAAGGACATTCTCACGGCTGCGTTTGCCGCACTCAGCAAGACCGGCGCGGACAACTTCCGCGTAGAGCTTGGTCACGCTGAGATCTACAAGGCGCTGATGGATGAGCTTGGCGCGGATGCACAGTCCGCCGAGGGCATCCGCCGCCTGATCGAAAACAAGTCGTTTGCCGCGCTCGGTGACGCACTTGAGCCGTTTAAGGGCAAGCCCGCCGCAAAGGCGCTCAGCGCGATGCCGAACCTGTTCGGCGGCATCGAGGTGCTCGACGAGGTCGAGTCGCTCACCGGCAACGTGCGCGTGCTCGGCGCGACTGCTTATCTGCGCCGACTGTATCAGGCACTGGATGAGGCAGGCTACGGCGACCGCATCATGATCGACCTCGGCCTTGTCCACGAGATGGATTACTACACCGGCATCATGTTCCGCGGCTACATCGGCGGCGCAGGCGCGGCCATCCTCGCAGGCGGCCGTTACAACGCGCTGTGCGCCAAGTTTGGCAAGGATATGCCCGCGGGCGGCTTCGGCATTGACGTGGAGAGCGTTGCCGACAGCCTTGCAGGACAGAGCCGTCCCGAGGTCGCAACCCGCCGGGATACCGTGCGTATCGCGCTCACCAAGGGCCGTCTGGAGAAGAAAACGCTCGCGCTGCTCAAGGCCGCAGGCTACGATATCTCCGAGCTGGAGGCCGGAACGCGCAAGCTCATCTTCACCCTGCCGGACAGCGGCGTGGAGATCGTGCTGAGCAAGGCCGCGGACGTAATCACCTACGTTGAGCACGGCGTGTGCGACATGGGCGTGGTCGGCAAGGATACCATCATGGAAAAGGGCGGCAGCTTCTACGAAATGGTAGATCTCGGCTTCGGCAAATGCCGCTTCGCCCTCGCCACCAAGAAGGGCAAGGACGTGTACGGCGGCTATAAGACCCCGGTCATCGCTACCAAGTATCCGGCGGTCACCAAGGCGTTCTTCAACAAGAAGAATATGGATGTGGAAACCATCAAGATCGAAGGCTCGGTCGAGCTGGCGCCGCTGCTCGAGCTGGCGGACGGCATCGTGGATATTGTCGAAACCGGCACAACGCTCAAGGAGAACGGCCTCGAGGTCGTTGAGAATGTAGCGCCCATCTCGGCAAGAGTAATCGTCAATCTCGCCAGCGCCAAGATGAAGAAGGCGGCGATTCAGAAGGTTATTGCAGAACTGGAAAACGGTTTGAATAATTGAGAATTGATGATGGAGAATGGAAAATGAATGTGCGGCGCATAGCGCCGTTATTAAATCATCGCGCAAAGCGCGATACCACAATTTTCAATTCTCCATTCTCCATTTTCCATTCATACAGGGAAAAGAGGCAGCAGATGTTCTTAAATATAGTAACGGCGGATGGTGCAGCAGAGGAGCGCGTTATCCGCGAAATGAAAGCCCGTGCGGCTGGTGCGCGCGGCGATATTGAGCAGATTGTCCGCGGTGTGATGGCGGACGTACAGCAGCGCGGCTGGGATGCGGTCGTGGAGTACGCCGAGCGGTTTGACGGCAAGGCGCCGTACATTGTCGAGCCGAAGGTGCTTGACGATGCGTACAACGCCTGCGACCCGAAGCTGATCGCGGCGCTGGAAAAGGCGGCGGCGAACATCCGCGACTACCACGAGCAGATGCTCGTCAAAACGTGGGAGTGGAACCGCTCCAAAGGCGAAACGCTCGGTCAGACCGTGCGCGGGCTTTCGCGCGTCGGCATTTATGTGCCGGGCGGCACGGCAGCGTATCCGTCGAGCGTGCTGATGAACGCCATTCCGGCCAAGGTTGCCGGTGTCGGTGAGCTGATCATGGTAACGCCGCCGACCGAAAACATGTCCAACGAAGTGCTTGCGGCGGCGAAGATCGCCGGTGTAGATACAGTTATTGCCATCGGCGGTACGCAGGCGATTGCTGCGCTGACCTACGGCGCAGGCTTTATCCCGCAGGTGGACAAGATCGTCGGCCCGGGCAACGCCTTTGTCGCGGCGGCGAAAAAGCTGGCGTTCGGCACGGTCGATATCGACATGATCGCAGGCCCGTCCGAGGTGCTGGTCATTGCCGATCACACCGCCAACCCGACTTACGTTGCCGCCGACCTGCTCAGTCAGGCCGAGCACGACAAGCTGGCTTCCGCCGTCCTGCTGACCGATTCCATGGCGCAGGCGCAGGCCATCTCGTGCGAGATGGAGCGGCAGGCAAAGCTCCTCCCGCGGTGGGACATCATCAAGGAGAGCGTGGCGAACTACGGCTGCGCCATCGTGTTTGACGATCTGAAGGACGCCTGCAGGATGGCCGATGTGGTCGCACCCGAGCATCTGGAGGTCGTAACCGCCGCTCCGCGTGAGCTGCTGCCGTACCTGCACAACGCAGGCGCGATCTTCCTCGGTCAGTATGCGCCCGAGCCGCTCGGTGACTACATGGCAGGCCCGTGTCACGTTCTGCCGACCTCGGGCACGGCAAGATTTTTCTCGCCGCTGTCCACGGACACGTTTTTGAAGAAAACCAGCGTGATCGAGTACACGCGGGACGCGCTCGAAAGCTACGCACAGGATATTATCGCGCTCGCGCAGAGCGAGCACTTGGACGCGCACGCAAACTCCATCGCGGTGCGCTTTGCGGAGGAAAACAACGATGAGAACCGCTGAAATCAAACGAAAGACCAAGGAAACCGACATTTCGCTCAAGCTGACGCTTGAGGGCGGCGAACGCAGGATCGACACCGGCATCGGCTTTTTCGACCATATGCTCAACAGCTTCGCCGTGCATTCCGGCTTCGGTCTCACGCTCACCTGCAAGGGTGACCTCGAGGTGGACGGTCACCATTCGGTCGAGGACTGCGGCATCGCGCTCGGTCAGGCACTGGCGCAGTGCGTCGGTGACAAGGCGGGTATCGCGCGTTTCGGACAGGCGTTCGTGCCGATGGACGAGGCGCTCGGTTTCTGCGCGCTGGATATCTCCGGCCGCCCGTACCTCGTGTTCGACGCACCCATGCCGCAGCCGATGTGCGGTCAGTACGACACCTGCCTGACGGTCGAGTTCATGCGTGCGCTGGCGGTACACGCCGGACTGACGCTGCACCTCAAGTGCGAGTACGGCGAGAACGCACACCATATTACAGAGGCGCTGTTCAAGGCGCTTGCACGCGCGCTCAAGCAGGCCGTTGCGGTTACCGGCGGCGGCGTTTTGAGCGCGAAGGGTGTTCTCTAAATTTCATAAACATGGTGCCAACCGTTACGGCAGGATGAGGTCATCCCGCCCTGCGGAACAGATTCCGAGAGGTACAACATGAGTTATATTGCAATCGTAGATTATGGCGCAGGCAATCTGATGAGCGTACACAACACGCTCGATTACCTGGGTTATGAAAATAAAATCGCGGCTTCGGCGGACGTGATCGAGAACGCGGCGGGCGTTATCCTGCCCGGTGTCGGCGCGTTTCCGGATGCGATGGCGGCTTTGACCGACTCCGGTTTGACGGAGGCGGTGCTGAAGGCTGCAAAGGAAAAGCCGTTCCTCGGTATTTGCCTCGGCATGCAGATGCTGTTCGAGGAATCGGACGAGGTGCGTCCGTGCAGGGGTCTGGGTCTGCTGCCGGGACGCATTGAGCGCATTGAGACGAGTCTCAAGCTGCCGCAGATCGGCTGGAATGCGCTGGACATTCTGCGTCCGAATGCCATGACCGAGGGTCTGGAAAACGGCAGCTATGTGTATTTCGTGCACAGCTTTATGGCGCATCCGGCGGACGAAAACGACCTTGCCGCCGTGACGGATTACGGCACGCGCGTACCTGCCATGGTGGCGCAAAGGAACCTGTTCGGCTGCCAGTTTCACCCGGAAAAGAGCGGTGAAGTGGGACTTGCGATGCTTCGCAACTTTGCAAAACTGACGGAGGTGGGAAAATGAGAGTTATCCCCGCGATTGATTTGAAAGACGGTCAGTGCGTGCGCCTGCAGAAAGGCGACTACGGCACTGCACATAAAGTAGCAGAAAACCCGGTCGAGACCGCACAGCGGTTCCTCGATGCCGGTGCAGACCTTGTACACATGGTGGACCTTGACGCCGCGAAGGACGGCTCGCACGCGAACTACGGCGTGGTGGAGCAGGTCATCCGCGAGACCGGCGCGACCGTGGAGCTTGGCGGAGGCATTCGCTCCATGCAGGATGTGGAGACCGTGCTTGCACTGGGCGTTTCGCGCGTGATCATCGGCTCGGCGGCTGTCCGCGACCCGGAATTCGTAGCCGAGGCGGTAAAAAAGTACGGCGACAAGATCGTTGTCGGCATCGACGCCAAGAGCGAGACCGTCCGCACGGACGGCTGGCTGGGCGACAGCGGCGAGAACTACATCGCGTTCGCAGAGCGCATGGAGTCCATCGGCGTGCGCCACATCATCTTCACCGACATTGACAAGGACGGCATGCTCGCAGGTCCGAACTTTGACCAGCTGGCGGCGCTGCGCGCCTCGGTCTCCTGCGAGATCATCGCGTCCGGCGGCGTGTCCACCCTCGAGGATATCGCCGGCCTGAAAAAGCTCGGCATCGACGGCGCAATCGCAGGCAAGGCGGTGTATACCGGCACCCTCGATTTGGCAAAGGCCATCGAACAGGCCAAGTAACCGCCCTACGGTTACGATTGAACCTTCGATTTGAACGGAGTGAAAAACTTGTTAGCAAAACGCATCATCCCCTGTCTGGACGTAAAGGACGGGCGCGTGGTAAAGGGCGTGAACTTTGTCGGGCTGCGCGACGCGGGCGACCCGGTCGAGCTGGCGAAGTTCTACTCGCAGGAGGGCGCAGACGAGATCGTGTTCCTCGACATCACCGCCACGAGCGACAACCGCGACACCATTGCCGACGTTGTGCGCCGCACCTGCCGTGAGGTATTCGTGCCGGTCACGGTCGGCGGCGGCATCCGCACCGTGGACGATTTCCGCGAGATTTTACGCGCCGGTGCAGATAAAATTTCCATCAATTCCTCGGCGGTCAAGAATCCCGATCTGGTGAACGCCGCCGCGGAGAAATACGGCAGCCAGTGCGTTGTGGTCGCGATCGATGCCCGCGCCAATGCCGAAATGCCGTCCGGCTTTGAGGTTTACGTTGCAGGCGGCCGCACCCCGACCGGCAAGGACGCGGTCGCGTGGGCGAAAGAGGTTTACGAGCGCGGCGCGGGCGAGATCCTGCTGACCTCGATGGACAAGGACGGCACCAAGTCCGGCTTTGATCTAAAGCTGACCAAGGCGGTTGTGGAGGTGGTCGGCATTCCGGTCATCGCGTCCGGCGGCTGCGGCTCGCTCGAGCATTTCTCCGAGGTGTTCGAGAAAACCGGCTGCGATGCCGCGCTGGCGGCCAGCCTGTTCCATTATCGGGAGCTCACGGTCGGTGAGGTCAAAGAGCACCTGAAAGAGAAGGGTATTCCGGTTAGAAAATAATTAGAAATTAGGAATTGACGTAGCGGTTTACCGTGTGCAGCAGTTCTTTATGCAGCAACGGCAGCGCTCATAATTACTAATTACTAATTGCTCAGTACTGATTTGAAGAATGGGAGCAAATATTTTGGAATTAAGCAAATTTTTTAAGAAAGCACCGCTCATTCCTGTCGTGTGCCAGGATGAGCGAAACGGCGAAGTCCTGATGCTCGGCTACGCGAACGAGGAGGCCCTGCAGCTGACGATGGACACCGGCACGGCGTGGTTTTTCTCGCGCTCGCGCCAGAAGCTGTGGAACAAGGGCGAAACCTCGGGCAATTTTATTTTTGTCAGCAGGATTCTGTCCGACTGCGACGATGACACGCTCATCTATGTCGGCACGCCCAAGGGTCCGGTCTGCCACACCGGACACCGCACCTGCTTTTTCACCACGCTGTGGGAGAAGCCGGAAGAAAAGTAAAAGGAGAGCAGTATTATGAATTCGTTTGAGCAAATGGAAGCCGTTATCGCGCAGCGCCGCGCCGAGCCGCAGGAAGGCTCATACACCTGCTATCTGTTCGAGAAGGGCATTGACAAGATTCTCAAGAAGGTCGGCGAGGAGTGCGCCGAGACCATCATTGCAGCCAAGAACGGCGACAAGGCCGAGCTGGTCGGTGAGATCAACGACGTATTCTACCACATGATGGTAATGATGAACGAGTGCGGCGTGACCATGGAGGATGTCTGCAAGGAAATGGACATCCGCGCCCAGAAGATCGGCAACCTGAAGAAATTCCACGTTTCCGACCACAACACCTGATTTTTATTCCACAAATTATATCCAGGTGCTATTTTGTGCTTATCGCGCGGCAGCGCGCATGAAATAGCATTTGCATGCAAATGCCAAAAATCCGGGAGCATGTATCACGGATTTTTGACTTCTGGAGGGAGAAAGTTTCGACCACCGGGAGGAACTTTCGTACGACTTTGGAACGGCCCACGGTCCGTTCCTCTTGTCGGCGAAACTGTAGTTTCGCGACAGCTAAAGACCTGTGCATTTTTGCACAGGTCTTATTGTTTTGTCGGAAGGAATATGGTATGATGAACCTGAGGTGAGCAATATGCGCAGAAAAGACAGAGAAATCACCGGCCGAGAGAACATCGAGCCAATTCTGCAGGCATGCAAGGTCTGCCGCGTCGCCATGACCGGCACGGACGGCTGGCCGTACGTCATTCCGATGAACTTTGGCTATACATGGGATGAGGACGGGCTGACGCTCTACTTTCACGGCGGCGTGAAGGGCAAGAAGATCGATTCGCTGAGGGCCGACCCGCGCGTGTGCTTCGAGATGGACTGCGAGGAGGGGCTGACCGGCGAGGGCGACTTGGCCTGCCGGTACAGCTATGCATTCTCGTCCATCGTGGGGTACGGCAAGATGGAATTTGCAAAGGATAATGAGGAGAAACGGCAGGGCTTTGACGTTATCATGCAGCACCAGACAGGCAAGGGCGGCTGGACGTACACGGACGCGGCTCTGTCCGTCACCGAGGTGATGCGCGTGCGCGCGGAGTCGTTTGAGGCCTCGCGCAAGGCGCCGAAGGGATGAGCATGAAGCACATCGGTACCAAAATTCTGGCAGGCGTGCTGGTGGTGCTGCTGGCGGGAACGGGCGTGCTGATCTGGCGGAATCTGCCGGAGGATGCACCGCGCCTGCAGGAGCCAGAGGAGACCGTTCGGCAGGAGCCGGAGGTGCAGCCGGACACCACAGCGACCCTGTGCGTGGCGGGCGATATTGTGGCGCACATGCCGCTTGTCGCGGATGCGTGGAACGGCGAAGCGTATGATTTTACGCACCTGTTCGCGGACGCAAGGCGGTATTACGAGGCTGCGGATTACACCACGGCCTGTCTGGAGACCACGTTCAACGGTCCGCCGTATTCGGGCTACCCGCAGTTCTGCGCACCGGATGCGCTGGCCTCCGGCCTGAAAACGGTCGGGTTTAACCTGCTCTCCACGGCGAGCAACCACAGCATGGATACCTGGTACGGCGGTCTGGTCCGCACACTGGATGTGCTGGACGCCGCCGGTCTGGAGCACGTCGGCACTTACCGCACACAGCAGGAGCGCGACACGGTGAAGATCATCGACGTGGGCGGCATCAAACTGGCCATGCTGGCGTACACCTTCAGCACAAACGGCCTGCCGGTGGACAGCGAGCACCCGTACTGCGTCAGCGTCTACACGAGCGACTACATGACCGACTGCAGTGCGGTGGATTACGACCTCATCCAGTCGGATCTGGACAAGGCGGGGCAGTCCGGTGCGGATGCGATCGCCGTGTATGTACACTGGGGAAACGAGTACCACACCGAGCCGTCCGAGCAGCAGGAGCAGCTGGCAGACTACCTGTTTGCGCACGGTGCGACACTGGTGCTCGGCGGGCACGCGCATGTGCCGCAGCCGATGGAGCTGCGGACGCTGCCGGACGGCCGCACAGGCTATCTGTGCTACTGTCTCGGCAACCTGATCTCCAACCAGTTTGACCCGTACACCAACCTGACGGCGGCTGTCACGCTGACACTCACCAGAAGCGGCGAGACCGGACAGGTGACGGTTTCCGGCGCGGAGTACGCGCCCATGTTCATGCTGCACGCAAGCGATTCCAACGAGGGACGCTACCGCCTGCTGGATATTCGGAAATCCATGAAGGATTTTGAGCAGGGGGATACGTCGGTTGTAAACCGGTCGGTGTATGACCGAATGAAGCAGGGACGTTCCGACCTGCACCGTATCTTCGGCACGGATGAGGTGCTTTCCCTCGCAGCATGAGAAAATGTTTACGGTTTCTTTACATACAACGCTCGACACTGTGTTGACTTTGCGACACGATGCTGATACAATAAATCTGTACCAAGAATGCACAGTCCGCAGAGAAACAGGGAGGAACGGTTCATGCCGGAGACGAAAAACAACCGCAGAGTGCGCTTTACGCGGTCTGCGCTGCGTGAAGCCCTGATCGACCTGATTCTGGAGAAGCCGCTGGTCTCTATCACGGTCAAGGATATCTGCGCGAGAGCGGACATCAACCGCTCGACCTTCTACCTGCATTTCAAGGACGTGACCGACATCCTTCGCACGACCGAGGACGAGATCATCGAGCACATGCGCGAGCACACGCCGACGCACGAACGGAAGTTCCACGATCTGCAGGAGATCGAGGGGTTTTTTATCGACTTTCTGGAGCAGATCCGGAACAATCCGCGTATAATGAAGGTGATTCAGGTGCTGTGCAGTGAGCAGGGAGACCCGTATTTTGTACGCAAGCTGCAGACCATGACGTATGAAGCCTTCCTCGACGGCTGGGATATGCACATGATGCCGGAAATGAGCGAGCAGCGGAAGCTGCTTGTGTTTTCATATACCATTTCGGGCATGGTATCCATGCTGTCCACCTGGGCGACCAGAGCGCAGGACACGCCGATCGACCAGGTCGTATCGCTTTTGATGGGACTGATGTGGCACGGAATGGACTATTTTGCAGCATCCGACAAAAAAAGTGCTTTTCCGACCGAATAAGCCACTTGACATTTCTATGGGAAAATGGTATATTATAGTTGCTTCGTAAATATGCAATGTTTTCCGTCGATAGCATTGCGGATCGGCCCTTTTCGGTGTATTCCGGGAAGGGTCGATTACTTTTTATACAAAAACCTTTGAGGGGGAGAAGGAATTGCACAAACAGGGAGCTTTGCGCGAATTCGGGCACTATGCCGCGATGAACATCCTGGGGATGATCGGCATTTCGTGCTACATTCTCGCGGATACCTATTTCGTTGCGCAGGGACTGGGTTCGCTCGGACTGGCGGCGCTCAACATCGCCATACCGGCGTACAACCTGATGAACGGCATCGGCCTGATGCTCGGCGTGGGCGCGGCAACGCAGTACACGATCGCGCGGGCGCAGAACGATCGGAGACAGGCGGACAGCGTATTCACGCACGCGGCGGCGCTCGGACTGCTGCTCGGACTGCTGTTCCTGCTCGGCGGACTGTGCTTTGCAAAACCGCTCGCGGGCCTGCTCGGCGCGGATGCGCAGACGCTCGGCATGACGACGACCTACCTGCGCATGCTGTGGTGCTTCGGGCCGTTCTTCGTGATGAACAACGTGCTGCTGGCGTTCACGCGCAATGACGGTGCGCCGACCGTTGCCATGTGCGGCATGATCGCGGGCAGCCTGTTCAACATCGTGTTCGATTACATTTTCATTTTCCCGTGCGGACTGGGCATGTTCGGTGCGGCGCTTGCGACCGGCTTTTCGCCGTTTGTCAGCATTCTGGTGCTGCTGACACACCTGCGGAGACCGTCCCGCGGCTTCCATCTCGTCAAAACGCCGCTGCGCGTCAGCCGTGTGCCGAGCCTGTGCGCGCCCGGTCTGTCCTCGCTCATCGGTGAAATCGCCTCCGGCGTGGTGCTGCTGCTGTTCAATCTGGTGCTGCTGCGCCTCAGCGGCAATACCGGCGTGGCGGCTTACGGCGTGGTGGCCAATCTTGCTCTGGTGGGAATCGCTGTCTTTACCGGACTGTGCACCGGCATACAGCCGCTGGTCAGCCGCAGCTCGGGTCTCGGTGACAGGGAACAGCTGCGGCGGCTGTTCCGCTGGGGCATCTGCACTGCGCTCGGGATTGCAGCCGTGCTGTGCGTGTCGGTTTTCCTCGGCGCGGAGCCGCTGACGGCGGTGTTCAACAGTGAGCATGACCCGCAGCTTGCCGCCTACGCGGAGAGCGGCCTGCGGATCTACTTCACAGGTTTCCTGTTCGCGGGCGTGAACATGGTCACGGCAGCGTTTTTCAGCGCGTCGGATAAGACCGTGCAGGGGTTTGTCCTTTCGCTGCTGCGCGGCGTGATCGCCGTGCCGCCGATCCTGTTTCCGCTCGCGTGGGCGCTCGGCGTCGATGGCGTCTGGCTGACGTTCCCGATGGTGGAGCTGGTCACGGCGGTCGCCGCACTCGTCTGGGCGCGGAAGTACATCATTGAGAATTAGTAATTGTGCGAGGCAGGAGTTTTCCTCGAAGGTGCAGATTACCGTAGGGGCGGACCAATGTGTCCGCCCTTTTTTAACAATAATCAATCTGTAAAACTGTATAATGTGCCATAAAACAGCGAAAAAGACGTGCAATGCACGTCTTTCGCTTAACAGGATTTCATCTGTATGGTATAATACTGGTGTTGCCCTACTTATTCCCGGCAACGGGAAGGAGGTGCGCCAAGTGAACTTCACCGTATCGTTAATCTGCTCCATTATGGCAAATGTAATTGCACACTACATTTGCAAGTGGCTGGATGAGCAGAAGTAAGGCAACATCAGCCCCGGCTTAAGCCACCGAAAAACGGAATAGAAAACCCCGGAGAGTACCAGTCTCCGGGGTTTTCGCCAAGTGAACTAATTCATATCGTTGCTTATAGTATAGCACCGATTGCGAAATAATGCAAGCGTTTATCCTGTTAACCTTACAGCTCTTCCACAAGCGCCTTAAACAGCTTGCCGCGTTCCATGAAATTCTTAAAGCGGTCGAACGACGCGCTGGCCGGACTCATGATAACGACATCGCCGCTTTCTGCGCGGGCAGCGGCCTCCTGCACGGCTGTTTCGAGGTTTTCCACCTCGATAATCGGGGGATGCTCGCCCTCGATATTCTCCACGCACTCGCGAATCTTGGGTGCGGTAGCGCCGGTGAGCAGCAGCAGCTTTACATGGTCGCAGATGGGCTTGCCGAGCACGTCATACGGGATATGCTTGTCGTAGCCGCCTGCAATGAGAATGACCTTCTGCTGGAAGGAATTCAGTCCTGCGATGGTTCTCGTCGGACTGGAGGCGATGGAGTCGTTGTAATACTTCACGCCGTCCTTCTCGCGCACGAACTCGATGCGATGCTCAACGCCGCCGAACGTGGTCGCCACAGCGCGGATATCGTCGTCAGAGGCATAACCCTGCACGACAGCCGCCGCCATCATCATGTTGTACACGTTGTGCGCGCCCGGAATGCGGATATCGGATGCGGGCATCAGCTCACGGCGTACGCCGCCGTCCGCGATGTAGATAACGTCGTTCTTGAGGAACACGCCGTTGGCCAGCTCCTGCGTTTTGCTGGTGCAGAACAGGTTGCCGGACGCCTTGAGCGAGCGCGTCACCTCGTCGTCGAGATTGAGGATCAGCTTGTCGTTCTCGCCCTGATTGCGGTAAATGGCAGTCTTGGCCTGCACATACTCGTCAAAATCCTTGTGGTAGTCCAGATGATTGGGCGTCAGATTGGTGATGGCCGCAATGTGCGGAGAGTGCTTCATGCCCATCAGCTGGAACGAGGACAGCTCCACGACGGCAAGGTCGTTTTCGGTCATCGTGTCCACGCGGGGGAGCAGGGGCGTGCCGATATTGCCGCCGAGATGCACGGTATAACCCGCGTGCTTCAAAATCTCGCTGACGAGCGTGGTGGTCGTGGTCTTGCCGTCCGAGCCGGTGATGCCGATGATCGGACACGGGCAGACCGCGAAGAAAAGCTCCATCTCGCTGGTGATCTCCGAGCCGTTTGCGCGCGCCTTCTCAAGAAAACGCGGGTGAACGCCCGGGGTACGGAAGATAACGTCCTCATCGAGCGCATCAAGGTAATGCGGGCCGAGAACGAAGTCTACGCCGAGGGTAGCGAGGGTAGCATAGCCGTCGCCAAGCTCGGTGGGTTCTTTTTTGTCATGCACGGTAACGCGCACGCCTGCAGCGCGCAGCATACGGATGAGCGGCATATTGCTCACGCCCGCGCCGATTACGCCGACCCGTTTATCCGACAGGCCGCCGAGGTATTGTTCTAATGCTGTCATAAATGCGTAACACCGCCTTTTGTACTTTGACAGTATACATGATTTTTCACGATTTTGCAAGTCCGGTTTGACGAGAGCGTTTTTTTACGGTATAATGCTATTTGTGACTGGTGCAGACGGTCGCGTGCCTTCGGGCATGAGGAAAGTCCGGGCTGCACAGGGCAAGGATAACGGATAACGTCCGCCGAGGGTGACCTTAGGAATAGTGCAACAGAGATATACCGCTGTTTTATGTCCGCATAAGGCAGTAAGGGTGGAAAGGCGAGGTAAGAGCTCACCACGTCCCATGGCAACATGGGAGGTCTGTAAACTCTATCCGCAGCAACGCCGACTGGGACTATGATTGGCCCGATCGTCCCGACTGGCGGCTTGAGATGCACGGCAACGTGCATTCGAGATAGATGACCGTCCACGACAGAACCCGGCTTACGCACCAGTCATGCCATCGCACCGCAGAGCTTCTGCGGTGCTTTTCTTTTACCTTCTGCAGGAATTGATAATTGAAAATGGAGAATGGAGAATTAACGCTATGGTGTAACCTTCTTCGTGTAACCCATCTGCAAATGCGTAACCGTAGGGGCGAACATTGTTCGCCCGCAGCACGACCGGAGCCTGTGCAAGGAACGGCCAGGCATCCGTTTAACCATAGTGCGGGCGCACAGTGTGCGCCCCTACGGTTACGCCTGTGCAGATGGTTTATAGACGGTGCGCCCCCTACGGGATAATAGTACACTTCTATAAAAACTGCCGTTGCATTTTGTCGCTTTTTCCATATTCTGCGCCGAAAAAATTTGTTATACTTGAGGCAGGATATGGAGGTGCATTTTATGAAAGGACTGGGAAAACGAATCCTCGTGATGGCGGCTGTGACGGCGGTCTGTGTGTGGGCAGCCGGAAAATCCGGCTACGCGGTAAAACCGTACCGACTGGATGAGGACACGCTTGCACAGCAGGTGCAGATGCTCAAGGAGAACAATCTGACGATGTTTTCCGGTGTAACGATATACGATGGTATCGTGATCGGTGACACGGCGCATTATGTAATGAAGCAGGATGGCGTACAGCGGGAAAGCCTGCTCGGCGAAATGACTGCGAAACGCAGCTGGCTTGGTACATGGAAATTTTACAGTATGGGCTCCGGCGATTCCGGCATTAACTACGATATCACCGGCTGCGGCGGACACAATTTTTTGCTGCTGAGCGGCAAGGAACCGGAACAGCAGGTTGCAAAAGTGACGCTCGACTGGTATGGACAGACCTATGAGATGACGAATGAGAGTGCAAAGCCATATTTTCTGCTCTGCACGGAGCTGACCGGATACATGCCGGAGGCCGGGTTGCCCTCGGCGGATATGTTCCGTTTTTACGATAAAAACGGCAAGGAGATTCCGCGCTGGTACGATTCGTACAGCGGCTCGATGGATGGTTCAAGTATTGCGGTCGCACAGGGCAGCATTTACAAGGCGGAATAGACAAGGAGCACCTGCGGTCGGCAGGTGCTTTCTTTTGATACCGAGATTGAATGGTTTGCGGGCGAACACTGTTCGCCCCTGCGGTAAAGCCGGCGATTACTCGACGCAGCGCAGACGGAACTCGCGCAAGGATAGCGACAATTCCTAACTGCTAATTCCGAATTACTGATGATCCGAACTTGCTTACAGCTATATAAATGTGTTATAATAAAATTTAATTGGACAAACACAAGGGGAGGAACCACTGTTATGATGATCGAATGTCCGCACTGTCATATGGAAACCGAACACAAGGTGATCGACCATATCAATATCGACCGAAATCCCGAGCTGCGGGCAAAGGTACAGGATCTGTCTGTCTTTCGTGTAAAATGTCCAAACTGCGGCGAGACACTGCTCGCCGTACACCCGTGCCTGTACCATGACATGGCAAACCAGTTTATGGTATGGCTGTGGACCGAGGACGGTCAGGTTCCCAAGGCGGAGTTCGATCCGCTGGCAGGCTACACCCTGCGCGTGACCGACAGCCTCAACACCTTCCGTGAGAAGATCAACATCCTCGAGCGTGGTCTGGACGACCGTACCATCGAGATCATGAAGCTGCTGCTGTTCGCACAGCTTAACCGCGACCTCGATGTTGTCGAGTTGCTCTTCCACGAGCTGGATGAGCGCACGGGTGATTTCCGCTTCGTGGCCGTGCTTTCCGACGGCGCGGAGCAGTATGCCGCCATGCCGGGCGCGGCGTATCAGCGCCTGCACGCGGATGTGGAAACCTATCTGTACACGCCGGGCGGCGAGTTCTCGCGCATTGATATGACGTGGGCGCATCAGGCACTCGAGCTGCTGCACGAGATGGGCTGACGGTTTACCTTCTCCGCAGGGCATGAAAAAAAGGATGTGCCGTTTTGACACATCCTTAGATTTTTTCATTCTCAGCCGATAAGCAGCTGCACCAGCGTACCGCCGATCACGGCGGTGGCAAACGTTGCGGCGATGACCGGCAGGGCGCGATGACGGCCTTCCTTCTCCTCGAGAAGAACGATGTAGCCGAAGCCTGCGCCGGTGGAAAGACCGGCAACCAGAGCGCCGAAGCTGATCGTGCCGCCGACAAACAGCTCGCTGAGCAGCACGCTCATTGCACAGCTCGGAATCAGACCGAGCACCGCGCACAGCAGAGGCTGGAAGATGCTGTTGGTCAGCATGAGGGAAGCCACGCGCTCCTCGCCGATGCCGTGCACGACCATGTTGAGCGCGAACAGCACGACAAACAGGAAGATGGTGGTCTTGATGGTGTGGGACAGGATGTTCGCCACCGGCGAGGTCTCACAGCCGCAGTCGCCCATCTCGATCTCAAGCGGGCCGTCGGTTCCGGCCTTGTGCCTCCGGAACACGGTGCAGCGCAGAACATAGCCGCCGATGACCGCGATCGCAAACTTGACCACGAGCAGCAGCACCACTTGCTGTACGCTTGCGCCGCCTGCCAGCATGATGGGCACCGCCTCATCCGAAGTGGCAAGGAACACGGCAACCAGCGTTGCCGGTGCAAGAAAGCCTGCCGAGAACAGCGCGGACGCTGCTGCGGAAAATCCGCACTGGGGAATGGAGCCGGCGAGCGCGCCGACCACCGGACCGAACTGCGCCGCACGCGAGAGCAGCTCCGGCGTATTGGTCAGCCGGTTTTCAATGTAGTACAGCAGTGCGTACACGACCATCAGCAGCGGTACGGTCTTGAGCACATCGAAAAATGCTTCCGGCAGAACGTGATGAATAATTTCTAACAAATAGGTCACCTCATAGTTGATCTGTGGGTTGATAACATTCGTGTTGTCTCAGAGACAATTATAATAAGTATAGCATAGAACCCAGTCCGCAGGCAAGCGGGATTTGCCGGACTGCATACCAAAGATAGCAAAAGGAATCGAATATTTACCATGAAATTTAACGAACTCAAGTTGGAGAAAAACATCCTCAAGGCGCTGAAGGAGGCAGGCTATTCCGAGCCGACGCCCATTCAGCAGCAGGCGATACCGCCGGTGCTCGAGGGCCGCGACCTGATGGGCTGCGCCCAGACCGGCACGGGCAAGACCTGTGCGTTCGCAGTGCCGATCATCCAGCGCCTGGCAAAGAGCGAGGGCGGAAAGGGCACCATCCGTGCGCTCATCCTCACGCCGACGCGCGAGCTTGCTCTGCAGATTTACGAAAACGTGTGCCAGTACGCGCGCTACATGCCGTGCAGTGCGGCGGTCATCTTCGGCGGCGTATCGCAGGTGCCGCAGGTCGAGGCAATCGAACGAGGTGTGGACATTCTCATTGCCACGCCGGGCCGTCTGTGGGATTTGATGGGTCAGAAGATCGTAAAGCTGGACAAGGTAGAGTTTTTCGTGCTCGACGAGGCCGATCGCATGCTCGATATGGGCTTCTTCCCGGATGTCAAGCGCATCGTGAAGTTCCTGCCGAAAAAGCGCCAGACCCTGCTGTTCTCGGCTACCATTCCGGCGGAGATCGCTGATCTGGCAGAGAAAATGCTGCATGAGCCGGAGCATATCTCGGTAACGCCGAGCGCAAAACCGGCGGACAAGATCGAGCAGCAGCTTTATTTTGTAGAAAAGCAGGAAAAGCGGGAACTTCTGCCGGATATCATCCGTCAAAGCAATGTACACCAGGTTCTGGTGTTCACCCGCACCAAGCACGGCGCAGACCGGGTCGCACGCGACCTCAACCGTGCGGGCATCAAGACCAAGTCCATCCACGGCGATAAGTCGCAGAATCAGCGCCAGCGTGCGCTCGCGGACTTTAAGGAGTGCAAGATCGCGGTTCTGGTTGCGACCGACATTGCCGCGCGCGGCATCGACATCAACGACCTGCCGCTCGTTATCAACTTTGACCTGCCGAACATTCCGGAAACCTATGTGCACCGTATCGGCCGCACCGGCCGTGCCGGTCAGGAGGGCACCGCGATTTCCTTCTGCGACCGCTCCGAGCGTCCGTACCTCAAGGATATCGAAAAGCTGATCGGCAAGCGCATTCCGGTTGCCGGTGAGATTCCGCACGAGGAAAAGGAGGAGGAGAAGCGCGAGTCCGGTCAGCGCAAGACCGCGAACAAGCGCAGCCGCCGCAAGCCGGTCTCCGAGAACGCCACCGCCGAGGAGGTCGCCGCAGATGTGGCCCGCGAAAAGGAAGCCAAGAAGAAGGCGCGTCAGGCGAGAGCGAATGCCAAGCGTCCGTCCCGCCGCGAGAAGGCCGCCGAGCAGCAGACCGAGCAGCAGGCGAAGGCAGCCGCGCCGCGCTCCCGCAAGGGCAGAAACGACCGAAATGATTCGAGCCGCAGAGGCCGCCGCAGCGACCCGTACGCCCGCTTCGAGAAGAACGAGCCGCGCGTAGACGCTCACACGCCGAGCCGCGCGTATGCGCTCAGCGATGAGGCTGCCGCACGCATCCGCAAAAAGGTCGAGGCCGCACTGGCCGCTCGTGCCGCAAAGGCGGACGGCAAGGCCGCTCCGCAGCAGGAGAAGAAGGGCAGGGGACACGGCAGCAGGTCTGCGCACAAGCCCGCACCGCAGCAGAACAAGACGGCACAGAGCAAGACGACCAATCACCGCCGTCATCATTCCCGCAGAGTACCCAATAATAACCGTAAAGGTTAAGAGATAGTGATAGAGACAAACCCGAACCGTATCCCGCGGTTCCCGGACTGAGAGAGAAGGAGCAACACGAATGAACGGCGCAAAACACCGCTTCGCACTGGGACTGACCTGCTTTTTTCTGATCGGCATCACGGTTGTGTATCCGTTTCTTCTGTACACACCGAACGCGTTCGTCACTCGCTGGCGTGAGTGGTACATCGAAACCGCAATGGGCACCATGACGCACCAGTGGCTGGCCACCTGGTTCATCCCGGAGAACATCATCAACGAGGTGATGACCAAGCGCTACCTGATGAACCAGAAGCAGGAGGGCATCGTCAGCAACTGGGACGGCGCATGGGAGGAGAAAGAGGAGGACACCGCCGAAACACCGAAGGACAAATTCTATGCCATGTTCAGTGAGCTGGACGAGAGCGAATTTGAGCGCTTTCTGGCGGATAATCCGGAGTATCTGGAGAACGGCTACGACGAGATCAACATCGACCTGATCGGCGAGCCGAGCCAGACGCACTACGACACCGGCCTCAAGACGAAGCAGGGCGACACGGTTCTGGCGGTCAACGCCGCGCACGGCATCCTGATCGTCGAGCAGACCGGCGAGGACACGCTCGGCATGGAGTACGCGGGCAAGGTCGCGCTCTGCAAAAAGCCCGAGAATATCTATGTCGGCACGAGCGAGGGCCTTGGCGATTACGGCTCGTTCGTATCCGATATGGTGAGAGATTATGATGCCATTCTGGGCATCAACGCCTCCGGCTTTGCCGATTTTGACGGCAACGGCACAGGCGGCACCGTGTACGGCTTCCTGAAAAGCCAGGGAGAGAAGTATCAGGACGCAGTAGGCAACGGTTGGAAGATCATCGGCTTTGACAACGAGGATCATCTGCAGGTCGGTGCGTTCAATGATACCTCCAGTCTGCGCGACGCGGTGGAGTTCCACCCGGCGCTCATCATCAACGGCGAGAATCTGGTCGCAGGCACCGGCCTGAACGAGCAGCAGCCGCGCACGGCCATCGGTCAGGCGAAGGACGGCACGGTTATCATGATGGTCGTTGACGGCCGTCAGATGCACTCGTTCGGCATTTCGATCGAGCGCTGCGGCGAGATCATGGAGCAGTACGGCGCATATCAGGCATCCATGCTGGACGGCGGTTCGTCCTCCGTTATGGTCTACCGCGGCCGCGAGATCACCAGTCCGACTACGCTTTCCCAGAATGAGGAAGGCCGTTATCTGCCGGATGCCTTTCTGGTGAAATAAAAATTATCACGATTTCGGAAAAAGCACTTGTATTTTCCGTCATTGCATGATAGAATAAATAAGCGCCTGTAAGACAGGCGCGATACGGAGAAGTATCGAAGTGGTCATAACGAGCTCGACTCGAAATCGAGTTGGCGGTAACACGCCACGTGGGTTCGAATCCCACCTTCTCCGCCAAAGAGAATGCTGATTTTTAATCCGCATTCTTTTTTTACTATGTGAATTTTTATAAAGGAGTAAAACAATGCAGACAGAAGAAAAACAAATGAAGATGAGTTATCTTATAAAGCGCTTTGTACCATATTTCAAAAAATACAAATGGATACTGATACTCGATCTAATCTGTGCGTCACTGACAACGGTTTGTGAGCTTGTATTCCCAATGCTCGTGCGTTACATAACAAATATGGGTATCAATAATATAGCAGGATTAACCGTCGGAATAATCTTAAAAATAGGACTTTTCTATCTGATTTTAAGAATAATCGACTCTGCGGCAAATTTCTATATGGCTGACACGGGACATATTATGGGAGCAAAAATCGAAACAGATATGCGCCGTGACTTATTCGCGCACCTTGAAACGCTTTCACATTCATACTTTGCCGAACACAAAGTCGGACAAATTATGGCACGAATAACAAGCGACTTGTTTGATATAACAGAATTTGCGCACCACTGCCCCGAAGAATTTTTCATCGCCGCACTGAAAATAATCGTTTCATTTATAATTCTTTGCGGAGTAAACGTACCGCTTACGGTTATTGTGTTCGCATCACTTCCGCTTATATTCTGTTTTGTAAAATTCTTTAATATGCGTATGCGTAAAGCGTTCAAAAAACAGCGTAACCAAATCGGCGAAATTAATTCACAGGTTGAGGATACATTGCTCGGTATAAGAGTGGTAAAGTCATTTGCGACAGAAGAACTTGAAGCTGAAAAATTTGAGGACGGCAACAAAAAATTCCTTGATACAAAAAAACTCGGATATTTCTATATGGCAGGTTTTCAAACATCAAACAGAGCCTTTGAGGGTGTAATGTATTTGATAGTCGTTGTTGCGGGTGCGTTGTTTATGATTAACGGCAAAATCTCCCCTGCCGACCTTACCGCATATCTTTTGTATGTAAGCACGCTCCTTGCCACTTTGCGTACAATCATTCAATTTACCGAACAATTCCAACGCGGTATGACAGGTATTGAGCGTTTCCTTGAAATTATGGACGCACCTGCCGAAATAACAGAAAAAGAAAATGCCGACGAATTGAAAAATGTTCAAGGAAATATAACGTTTGAAAACGTCGGATTTCATTACAGTGACGATGACACAAACGTGCTGTCAAATATAAATCTTAACATCAAGAAAGGCGACAGCGTTGCACTTGTCGGTCCGTCAGGCGGCGGAAAAACAACGCTTTGTAACCTTATCCCACGTTTTTATGACGTCACAGAAGGACGTATTTTAATTGACGGCAAAGATATAAAGAATGTCACATTAAATTCGCTCCGAAATTCAATCGGTGTCGTTCAACAGGACGTTTACTTGTTCTCGGGAACGGTCTTTGAAAACATCGCTTACGGATTAAGCGGTGCAACACGCGAAGATGTTATAAACGCCGCCAAGCTTGCAGGCGCACATGAATTTATTTCAAACCTCGAAAACGGATATGACACATATGTTGGCGAACGTGGAGTTAAACTTTCGGGCGGTCAAAAGCAAAGAATAAGTATCGCAAGAGTATTCTTAAAAAATCCGCCTATACTTATTCTTGACGAAGCGACCTCCGCACTTGATAATGAAAGTGAAAAAATCGTGCAAGACTCACTCGAAAAACTTGCAAAAGGCAGAACAGTATTCACAATCGCCCATAGACTTACAACAATCCGTAACGCAAATATGATTCTTGTCCTCACCGAAAACGGTATCGAAGAACAAGGCACACACCAAGAATTGATTGATAAAAAAGGATTGTACTACAACCTATACAGTATGTACACCTCACTATAACAAACAAAAATGCGGTCTGTATGACCGCATTTTTTTATAGTAGTGGTGCTACTAACCTTATAATATGTCCTAAAAGCTTTGTGAAAATATTAAAATGTTTAACGTCCTCTAATGTAATCTTCTGCGACAATTCAAGCGTGTCTTTGAAATCACGTTCAATATCCATAACCGCCGGTACATTAAGCATATAAGCCGCACATTCATAGTGAAGATACAAACTTCTGTAATCGTGGTTTACTGTGCCGACAATGGCTTTTTTACCGTCACTTATCGACATTTTCGCGTGAACAAAACCTGGTGTATATTCGTATATTTCTATACCTGCTTTCAAAAGTTCCTTATAATATGTTCTCGCAAGATAGAACGCATATTTCTTGTCAGGAATATGTGGCATTATAATCTTAACGTCAACACCCCTTTGAGCCGCATACTTCATACACTCATACATCTCGTCATCAATAACAAGATACGGCGTCATTATATAAGCATATTCCGACGCATTGTTCAGATTATTTATATATGCACGCTTTCCGACATAAACTTCATCAAGCGGAGTATCGCCGAACGGTATTACAAATCCGTCCGTACTTACGGAATATTTTTTTGACGCTTGGATATATTCACCGCAATCCTCAATGTGTTCATCATTTACATTCCACATTTCAAGAAACATCGCCGTAAATCCCGCAACAGCCTCGCCTCTGAGCATAAATCCAGTATCTTTCCAATGCCCGAAACGCATCTTTTCATTAATATATTCATCTGAAATATTTATCCCACCGCAAAATGCTGTCGCACCGTCTATAACCATTATTTTTCTGTGGTCACGATTGTTTTGGTGAGTTGACAAAAGCGGTACAATCGGCGAAAATATACGACATTTAATACCCTGTCTTTCAAGATATTCATTGTATTTTCGCGGAAGCGTCACGATACAGCCCATACCGTCATACATAACACGAACTTCAACGCCCTGTTTAACTTTTTTCTTTAAAATTTCAAGAATTTCATTCCACATACGGCTCGTGTGATTTATAATAAAGAACTCCAAAAATATGAATTTTTCCGCTTTCAAAAGCTCCTTTTTCATATCCTCAAACATTCTCTCGCCTATGCTGTAATACTGTACACCCGTATTTGTGTAAGCAGGAGAACCGCCGTATTTCGATAAATACCTTGCAAAGCCGTCCTGATTTTTGTCGGTCTGATAAATGTTTTTCATAACATCTTCGTCTTGAACAAGATACTTTTTGTTTGCCTCTTGAATATTCTTGTAATCGTCACCTATATTCACTGACGCTCCCTGCGCCCTTGTAAACAGATAAAACAACGCACCGAATATAGGTATAATCGCAATAAGCGTTATCCACGTCATTTTAAAAGTAGATTCCTCTGTACGATTAATTTCAAATATTATAAGTACGGCACTCAAAACAGTCGAAAGACCGAACAAAACCTTTGAATAGTCGGAAATCCATATATACATTGCAACAAACGTAATGATTTGCATTAAAAGCATTACCATTGCAACAAATTTGTTTGAATATAAAAGTCTGTAAATCTTTTTCATTCAAAATCCTCCTTTCAAACGGCTATTTTAAATTTTTTATATACGCAAAC
>OIXV01000270.1_pt1 | contig 51392 bp, 58 predicted proteins | sample 1587771 | NCBI WGS metagenome assembly OIXV01 (sample SAMEA3888893, study PRJEB22519) | human gut metagenome | biome: human gut; feature: human-associated habitat; material: faeces | place: Denmark | collected 2010
GACATCCGCTGCGGCGTGGAAGTGGGGCGCGACATAACGCTGGACACGCTGCGCCGGGAGGGCTATAAGGCTTTCTACGTGGCCATTGGCTGCCAGGACGGCCGCAGCGCGGGCATTCCCGGCGAGGACACCGCGGGCGTGATGACCGCCGTGGACTTCTTGCACGCCGTCGCGGAAAACGAAACGTACCCCGTGGAGGGCCGGGCCGTTGTCATCGGCGGCGGGAACGTGGCCATCGACGTGGCCCGCACCAGCGTCCGCTGCGGCGCTGCAGAAGTTTCCATGTACTGCCTGGAGCCGCGGGAAAGCATGCCCGCCTCCGCCGAGGAAGCAGCAGAGGCCGAAGATGAGGGCGTGGCCATCCGCTGCGGCTGGGGCCCGAAGGAGATTCTTGCGGAAGCCGGCCGGGTGACCGGCATCGTTCTGAAACGATGCGTTTCCGTGTTTGATGAAAACGGCCGCTTCTGCCCCAGATATGACGAGGCCGATACCATTACCGTTCCCTGTGAACATGTGTTTCTGAGCATTGGCCAGAGCATCCGGTGGGGCAGCCTGCTGGACGGCGCAAACCGCATCGGCCCACTGCTCGACCGCGTTAAAGAGCTGGGCATGGACGCCTGCGCCATCACCGACCACGGCGTGATGTACGGTGCGATCGACTTTTACCGCGCCTGCAAGGCCGAGGGCATCAAGCCCATCATTGGCTGTGAGGTGTACGTCGCCCCGCGCACGCGCTTTGATAAGCAGCACGAATTTGACTCCGAGGCCCGCCATCTCGTGCTGCTGTGCGAGAATGAGGAAGGCTACCGCAACCTCTCCTACCTCGTCTCGATGGCGCACGTGGAGGGCTTTTACATCAAGCCGCGCATTGATCTGGACCTTTTGCGCGAGCATTCCAAGGGCCTCATTGCGCTCTCAGCGTGTCTGGCCGGCGAGATCCCGCGCAGGCTCCGCAATGGTGACTACAACGGTGCCAAGGAATATGCCTTGACACTATCTGATATCTTTGGACTCGAGCATTTTTATTTAGAGTTACAGGACCACGGCATCCGCGACCAGGCCATCGTCAACAAGGGCATCCTGCGCCTGCATGAGGAAACGGGTCTCCCGCTCGTCGTGACGAACGACGCCCACTATCTTCGAAAAGAAGACGCCTACGCGCACGACGTGCTGCTCTGCATCCAGACGGGAAAGACCGTGGACGATGAGAACCGTATGCGCTACGAACCGCAGCGCTTCTATCTGCGCACGACCGAGGAGATGGCGGCACTCTTTCCCGACTATCCCGAGGCGATTGAGAACACCGGCAAAATCGCCGAGCGCTGCAATTTGGAGTTCACGTTCGGCAAGTATCATCTGCCGGAATTCAAGGTGCCGGAGGGCTACACATCGCTCACGTACTTCAAAAATCTCTGCGCCGACGGCTTCGCCCAGCGCTACGGAGAAGGAACGGAGAAACAGCGCGCGCAGCTCGAATACGAGCAGAACATGATCGAGCGCATGGGCTTTGTCGACTACTTTTTGATCGTCTCCGATTTCGTGCGCTACGCCAAGAGCGTCGGCATCCCCGTCGGCCCGGGGCGCGGCAGCGCGGCAGGTAGCATCGTTTCCTACTGCCTGTCGATCACGGACATCGAGCCGATGAAATACGGCCTGTTTTTCGAGCGCTTTTTGAACCCCGAGCGCGTGTCGATGCCTGATATCGACATGGACTTCGGCGATACGCGCCGCGGCGAGGTCGTGGAATACGTGCGCCGCAAGTACGGCGATGACCATGTGGCGCAGATCGTTACCTTCGGTACGATGGCCGCGCGCGGCGTCATCCGCGACGTGGGCCGCGCGCTCAACATGAGCTATGCCGACTGCGACGTCATTGCCAAGCTCGTCCCCGCGGGGCCGCACGTCACGCTTGACGATGCGATGCGTATTTCGCGTGAGCTGCGCGAAAAGTACGAGAGCGACGAGCAGGTGAAAAAGCTCATTGACACGGCACGCGCCCTTGAAGGCATGCCGCGCCACGCCTCGACGCACGCCGCCGGCGTGGTTATCACGAAGCGCCCCGTCGTCGACTATGTCCCGCTCGCGCGCAACGACGACACGATCGTCTGCCAGTACGTGATGACGACGCTCGAAGAGCTCGGCTTGCTCAAAATGGACTTCCTTGGCCTGCGCAACCTCACGATTTTAGATGACGCGGTCAAAACGATCCGCGAAAAGGATAAAGACTTTACATTGCAGAATATCCCGGAGGATGACGCCGCGACCTACGAGATGCTGGCCGCGGGGCGGACGTCCGGCGTCTTCCAGCTCGAATCGAGCGGCATGACGGGCGTGTGCGTCAGCCTGAAGCCGCAGAACATCGAGGATATCACGGCTCTGATTGCGCTCTACCGTCCGGGACCGATGGAATCCATCCCGAAATTCATCGCCTGCAAGCACGACCCGAAAAAGGTCACCTACCTCATTCCGCAGCTTGAGCCGATCTTGTCCATCACCTACGGCTGCATCGTGTATCAGGAGCAGGTCATTCAGATCTTCCAGCAGCTCGCGGGCTACTCGCTCGGTCAGGCGGATATGCTGCGCCGTGCGATGAGCAAGAAGAAGGTCAAGGACATTGAGCGCGAACGCGAAGCGTTCCTGCACGGCGATCCCGCGCGCAATATCTCCGGCTGCGTGGCGAACGGCATCGACGAAAAGGCTGCGCAGGAAATTTACGAGGAAATTTACGCCTTTGCAAACTACGCGTTCAACAAGGCGCACGCCGCGGCCTATGCGGTCGTCGCGTATCAGACGGCGTACTTCAAGTGCCACTATCCGAAAGAGTACATGGCGGCGCTCTTGTCAAGCGTCCTCGACTCGTCCGACAAGGTGGGCGAGTACTTCAACGAGTGCCGCGAGTGCGGCATCAAGCTCCTGCCGCCGGACGTCAACCATTCCGCCGACCGCTTCACGGTCGAGCCCGAGGGCATCCGCTTCGGCCTCGTCGCCATCAAGAACATCGGCCGCGGGCTCATTCTGCGCATGATGCAGGAGCGCGAGCTCAATGGCCCGTTCGTCGATTTTCAGGATTTCTGCCGCCGCATGGACGGCATGGAGATCAATAAGCGTGCGGTCGAGAACCTGATCCGCGCAGGCGCGTTCGATTCGACGGGCGCGAAGCGCTCGCAGCTCATCGCTGTCTACGAAAAGGTGATGGACGGCATCGCCGAGGGGAACCGCACGAACGTGGAGGGGCAGATCGACTTTTTCGGCATGGGCGCGGAGACCGCGCAGCAGGCCGCGCTCGTCCTGCCCGACATTCCCGAGTTCACGCCGCAGGAGCTCATGGCGATGGAGAGAGCCACGACGGGGCTTTACCTCTCGGGGCATCCGATGGATGCCTACCGCTCGCTCGTCCGCTCGTCCGGTGCGGCCGCCATTGGCCGCGTGATGGAGGACTTTTCGCAGGAAACAGGGCCGACGACCTTTTCCGACGGACAAAAGATCACGCTTGCCGGCGTCGTCACCGCGAGCAAGACGAAGATGACGAAGAAAAATACCCTCATGGCCTATGTGACGCTCGAGGACGGCACGGGAACGATGGAGCTGTTGTGCTTCGCGCGCGTGCTGGAACAGTGCGGCAGTTATTTGCAGGAGGGGCAGGTCATCTATGTCACGGGCACGCTTTCCGTGCGCGACGAAAAAGCGCCGCAGCTGCTGTGCGACTTTGCCCGCCCGCTGTCCTCCGCGCTCTCAACGCCCGCAGTACCTCAGGAGCAGGGACAGAAAGCGGCGGGGCAGACGCTCTATCTGAGGCTACCGTCGGCCAACGGGCCGAAGATGGACATCCTCAAAAAGATCCTCTATATGTTCGAGGGGCGGGAGAACAATGTTCGCATCCGCGTGCTCGATACCGGCAAGCTCATCGGCACGACCTGCGACCTGCACCCCTCGCTCGTGCGCGACCTGGAGGAACGCTTCGGTAAGGAAAACGTCGTGGTGAAATGACAGAAAGGAGCCCGCAGTGATGAAATCACGCTTGACCATGATCTGAACAATATTTCGATCATGGAGGAATTTATGGAGATCATCGAATATCGGACCTATCGAGAGGAAGATATCCTGCCGTTGTATGCGTCCGTCGGCTGGACGGCCTACACGGATGCACCCGACGCGCTGCGGCGCGGATTTGAAAAGTCCCTGCTGACGCTGGCTGCCTATGAAGGGAAAACGCTTGTCGGCCTTGCCCGTGCCGTTGGCGACGGTGAGACCGTCGTACTCGTGCAGGACCTGCTCGTTTTTCCGCAGTATCAGCGCCTCGGCGTCGGCACGGCGCTGCTGCGCGCAGTGATGGAGCGATTTGCGGACGTCCGGCAACTCCAACTCGTGACGGACGACACGAAGAAGACTCTCGCGTTCTACCACTCGCTCGGACTGCGCGAGCTTTCGGCGTTTGGCTGCCGGGGCTTCATGCGGTAAACCGTCGCTTTTCGCCTTCGCAACGCAAAATTGCGCGATAGTTGGTGGAGGAAACCGCTGCTTTTCGCTATGATGAGCGCATCAAACGAAAAGGAGAACAACTATGCAACTCACTCTAATCTTATTCCCAATCGCGCTTGCGATCTACGGCGCGATCATCTACCTCTTCGTGCTGCTCGTCAAGGCGCTGCGAAAGTACATCAAGTCCAAAGACGTGCGCGAGGAGAAGAAGGCTGTCTGCCGCTCGCTCGGCGAAGCGCTCAAGGCGCACCGGACGGAAAAACAGATGACGCAGGAGTTCGTCGCCGAGACGCTTGGCGTCAGCCGTCAGGCGGTCAGCAAGTGGGAGAACGGCACGTCAGACCCCAGTACATCAAACCTCTGCGCGCTCGCAAAGCTCTACGGCATTCCGGTCGAAGAACTGTTACAGCAAGCGCGGGAAGAACAGAGCGAAAACTGAGCAAAAAGAAGAGACAGCCGAAAGGCTGTCTCTTCTTTTTATGTACGATGCTTTATTTTTCTTCGTCGGGTTCGGAGAAGAGCGTGTTCAAAACGCCGGAGTAGAGGCGTTCAGGATTTTTCTGGAAGCGCTCGGCGAGGTCTTTGGCCATGACCTCCTTCGGGACCATGAGGTCCATCTTGAGCAGCGGCTGGTCGTCATCGTCGTTGAAGGCGAGGGTGACGGTGTAAGTCCCGTTGCGGCGGGGCTGGATATCCGACTTGATCTGCGCGCGGCGCTTGAGCTTCTGGTTGAAGATGGTGATGTTCTTATCGGCGCGCAGGCGCACAGAGTAGGGAAGGCTCGACTCGCAGATCGCGCCATTGTGCAGGCCCTTTTCCGTGATGGCGTAGAGCCCGTCATCCGAGAGCGTCAAATGCTGCGATTCGACCAAATTGCTCAGGCATTCGGAAAAGTCGAAAAAGTCGATGCCGTCGTCACACATCGTCAGCTCCTGCATTGCCTCGAACGGGACCGGCTCGATGAGTCTGGCGGCGACGTAAAGAATGAGAAATTTGATCTCCAGCTTGTCCTGAATAAAACCGACGCGCCCCATAGCGCACCTCCTCGGATGGATGAATTGCAGGTATGATATCACAAAAGAAGGGACGATACCACAAAAAGTTGTCGATACCGGCCGACCATAAACTATATTTAGTGTAGCACACTTTTCTCAAATTGTATAGGGCTTTTTCAAAAACGCCTGTGCGCAGCACCCATTTTCGCGCGCGGCATAGACTGTGGTGAAAGAAAGGCACGGTCGCGCCGGACTTTCCAGTACTTAAAATAGGAGGTATTCTTGCTTTATGGCTGATAAAGTTGTTGCAGGCCCTGTCAGCGGCGCAAACGGCGTGCGCGAAGCGGTCTGTATCCATACGAAAAAGATATACTCGTCCTGCCGCGACAAGGACTGTATCGAGGACCTGCGCTTTTACCCCACGGCCAGCGCGCAGAGCGTGCTGAGCACGAGCCAGTGCATCCGCGGCGGCAGCGCGGAGCTGCTCTATACCTTTGTCGATGTGGAGCCGGTGAACTTCAACCGGGGCTACTACACGGTGGATATGCACTTTTTCTACCGCGTCATCCTGCAGGCGATGATGAGCGGCAGCTCGCGCTACACGGAGATTGAAGGCCTTGCCGCCTTTGATAAGCGCGTGGTGCTCTTTGGCAGCGAGGGCGGGGCGAAGGTCTACTCGTCTGCGCCGGCGGCGAACGCCGTCGACGCGCCGCTCGACCTGACGGCGAACCTTCCCACGGCGGTCGTCGAGGTCGTGGACCCGATGCTGCTGTGCGCGCACTTTGCCGACAACTGCAACTGCCGCTGTGGCTGCGGCTGCGGGGTGCTCGGCGGCGTGCCCGCCGGTATTCTTGCGGCCTTTGACGAACCCATCGTGTTCGACGAGGCGGCCATCCGCCGTGTGTGCATCTCGCTCGGCCAGTTTTCTACCGTGCGCCTGGAGCGCGACACGCAGCTCCTCATCCCCGTGTACGACTACTGCATCCCGTCCAACGAGTGCACGCTCGCCGGCGGCAACTGCGGCAGCGAGGACCCGTGCAAGGTCTTCGACGCGGTGGAGTTCCCGCTGGACGATTTCTTCCCGCCGAACGTGCTGCCCGGCGGCGAAAAGGGCTGCGGCTGCGGCGCAGGCAACTGAGAAAAAACGGGGGATACCCCCGTTTTTTCTTTTTGGCAAAGTGGGACAGACCGTGCATAAGCCCGTCCGCGCGCTCATAGAGTGGACTATCACAGAAGAAGGGAAGTGCTGGAGAATGGAACGGCTCAGCCGTATTTACCGCTATGAGCAGGCCTGCGAATTTCTGCCGCCGCGCTTGAAGCGCCAGGCGCTCGCGCTGCCGGACAAGCAGAAGGAGCGCACTGAGGAGTTCCGCCTGCGCGCGATGCGCCCAATGACAGTGCTCACGCCGGAGGGTGAGCTGAACGCTGCGCCCGAAGGGCTCACGTCGCTTGTGACGGCGGAGGACCTTGAGCAGATGCTCAGTGCGGTGACGGAGTATTCACGCTATGCCTGCATCGAAACGCTGCGCCATGGCTTTCTGCCGCTGCGGGGCGGGTTCCGCCTCGGTGTGTGCGGCAGTGCCGTGGTGCGGGAGGGCGAGGTGAGCAATCTGAAGGATATCTCGTCGCTGTCGCTTCGCATCGTGTGCGAGGAGGTGGGGCTGGGGAGTGGTATCGCGCCGCAGCTCTTTGACGGAGACGGGCGATTTTTGAGCACGCTCATCCTCTCGCCGCCCGGCGGCGGAAAGACGACGCTGCTGCGCGACCTCATCCGCGTTTTATCGCTCGGCGACAGCGAACACCGCGCGCTGCGCGTCGCGGTCATCGACGAGCGGGGCGAGATCGCCGTGTGCTGTAAGGGAAGAGCGCAGATGGAACTCGGCAACCACACGGATGTGCTCTCGCTCTGCCCGAAGGCGGAGGGCATTCCCATGGTGCTGCGCGGCATGAATCCGCAGGTCATCGCAGTGGACGAGATCACTGCGGCGGAGGATATTCGCGCGTTGTGCCTGGCCGCAAACTGCGGCGTGGGACTGCTCGCGAGCATCCACGCGGCAAATGCCGAAGAGCTGATGCAGAAGCCGCTCTTTGAGGAGCTTCTGCGCGCAAAGGTCTTTTCCCGCTGCGTGACTATCTGCCAAGACGGCGGAAGGCGTACTTATGAGGTGGGCGGGCTGCCATGCTGCACCTGATGGGAGCGGCGCTCCTCCTCATGGCATCTATTTTGCTGCGGCAGTCACTCTTATCGCGGGCAAGCGTGCGACGCAGGACGCTGCGCTCGCTCGCGGAGGGATTTTTATCGCTCGCGCAGTCCGTGCGTGCGACGCTCACACCATTTCCTACGCTGCTGGAGGGACTTTCACACGAAGACGGGGCGGGAACATTTTTCACGTCTGTCCGTGCAGGACTTTCATGCGGGCAGACGCTTGCGAACGCATGGCGGGCGGCGGCGCGGACGCTGCCGCTCGCGGAGCGGGAAAAAGAGACCGTTGCGGCGCTGGGAGGTGCGCTCGGCGGAGAGGAGGAAAGCGTCTGCGCGGCTCTGACGCATGCGGCGCGGGAGCTTTCAGACGCGGAGCGATCGCTTTTTGCGCGCAGCCGGGAGGAGGGGCGCGTGATGACGGCGCTTTGCCTTGGCGGCGGAACACTGCTCGGTATTTTGCTGTTGTAAGATGATCATAGACAAGCATCAATGCTTTACAGAAGGAAGACGGATATGAACATTGACCTCGTATTCAAGATCGCGGCGATCGGCATCGTCGTGGCCGTGCTCAACCAACTGCTCGTGCGCTCGGACCGGCCCGACCAGGCGATGCTCGTGAGCCTGGCCGGGCTCATCACGACGATGATGCTGCTCGTGCGTGAGATCAGCGCGCTCTTTGAGCTCATCAAGAGCCTGTTCGGGTTTTAGCGATGGAGCTGCTCGTCAGACTCGCGGCGCTGTGTTTGTGCGTGAGCGCGGTGACGGCGCTGCTGAAAAAGAGCGAGGAAGCGCTCGCGCTCTTGCTGATGCTCGCCGCCGTGCTCGTTGGCTGCGCGCTGCTGCTGCCCGCGCTTTCAGACCTTGCGGATTTCTGCACGCGGACGCTCGCACTCACAGGGCTGCCTGCGGCGCTGTTCGCGCCGCTTTTGAAGGTGATGTCCATCGCGCTCGTAGTGCGTTTTTCCTGTGCGCTGTGTGCCGACGCGGGGCAGCGCGCGCTCTCGGCGCTTTTGAACACGGCGGGGGCGGTGTGCGCGCTCGTCTGTGCGCTGCCGCTGCTGGAAGAGCTGCTCGCACTGGTGGAGGACTTTCTATGAGAAAACTGTTCTGTCTGTTCTTCGCCCTGCTCGCGCTGTGCCTGCCTGCGCGGGCGATAGAGCTGCCGGACGGCCTCAACGGCGCTGTACCGGACGAGCTCCTTGAAAGCGCACAGGAAAAAGGGCTCATGACGCGCGGAGCGGCATATCTGTGGGAGACGCTGCGTGCCTCGCTTGGCGGAGCGGTCAGATCGTCGCTGCGCGCTGCGGTGTCGCTCATGCTGCTCGCGCTTCTGTGCGGGCTCATCGAGGGCACGGCGGACGGAGCCGGCGAAACTGCTGCGCCGTTCACGCCATACGTCGGTGTGCTGGGGGCAGCGATGCTTTCGGCGGGAGACATGAGCTCGCTCATCGCGCTCGGCCTTGAAACGCTGGATGAGCTCGCCGCAATGGCTAAGATGCTACTGCCGACGCTCGCCGCTGCGATGGCGGGCAGCGGCGCGGTGGGGAGCGCGAGCGTCTGGCAGGTCGGTGCGCTGATGATGAGCGACGGATTTCTCTCGCTCATCCGTGATGTACTCGTGCCAGCGCTCTACTGTATGATCGGCGCGGCGGCGGCCGGGGCTCTGCTGCCGCAAAGCAGACTCACCGTGCTTGCAGACGGCGTGAAGACACTGATCACATGGGGTCTGAGCGTGATCCTGACGGTCTTTGTGGGCTTTTTGTCGCTCAGTGGGCTGCTCGCGGGCTCGGCGGACCGCATGGCGGTACGCGTGGGTAAGACGGTCATCTCCGGCGCGGTGCCGGTCGTCGGCGGGATATTGTCCGATGCGACGGAGGCGCTGCTCGCGGGCGCGGGCACGCTCCGGAGCACGCTCGGTGTGCTTGGTGTCTTCGCGGCGCTGGCGCTGTGCCTTGCGCCGCTCATGCGCCTGGTGCTCCAATACCTGCTCTACCGCGCGGCAGCGTTTTTCTGCGGCATGGTAGGGACCGAGACGCTGAGAAGCTTTTTGGAGCAGCTATCCTCGGCCTTTTCGCTGATGCTGGCGATGACGGCGGGCGGGGCGTTTTTGCTGCTCGCGTCGTTTCTCATCGCGCTGCTGATGGTGGTGACGGTATGACCTTTCTTCGTTCATGGCTCCTTAGCATCGTGGCCTGCGCGGTGCTCGTGAGCCTTGCCGAGCACCTGACGGACGGCGGTACGATGAAAAAGATCGTGCGTTTTACAGGCGGGATGCTCCTGATGCTCGCAATGCTGCGGCCGCTCCTGCGGCTCGACCTGTCCACCTTCGAGGTAGACATTTCTTCGTACCGTGAGGCGGTCTCGCAGCTCGAGCTGGCGCTCACGCAGCAGCGGGAGGACGCGCTTTCCGCGCGCATAGCGGCGGAGACGGAAGCATATATTGAGGACAAAGCAGACGAGTTGGGGCTGAGCGTCCGTGCAAAGGTCAAAACGGAAGAAGAGGACGGTGTGCCGCTGCCGGTGTCCGTCACGCTCTACGGCACGGAAAATGCCGCGCTCGCCGACTATATCGAGTGCGAGCTCGGCATCGCAAAGGAGGACCAGCTATGGATCACGACAGAGGCAGGCGCGTCAGGCCCGTGAAGGTGCTCGACGCGCTCCGGCAGTACAAATATGTCGTTCTGACGGCGGCGCTCGGCATTTTTCTCCTGCTGCTGCCGTCGAGCGAAGAAAAAGCGGCGGATACAGGGACTGTACCGACGGTGGCGGAGCGCTTCGACCGCGCGGCGCTGCAAAGCGAAATGGAGGACATCTTATCCTCGCTCGACGGTGTGGGGCGTCTCTCGCTGATGCTGACGGTGGACGGCGGCAGCGAATATGAGCTTGCACAGGATGAGACCGCCGCGCGCAAGTTCAGCGGAACGGAGAGCGGGGAGCAGTCGCGCTCGTCGGAAACGGTCGTGCTCGGCAGCGGGTCGGGCGCCGAGGTCGTGATCACGCGTAGCCGGTATCCTCGCTTTCTCGGTGCGCTCGTCGTCTGCGAGGGCGGTGACCGCGCGGATGTGCAGCTCAAGGTGACGCAGGCCGTCGGCGCGCTGACGGGCCTTTCGTCCGACAGGATCACGGTGGTCAAGGGGACGCCATGAAGATACTCATTTTTTATCGAACAAAACATATGGAGGGAACAGGTATGAAGCAGCTTTGGAAACGGAACGCAGTGGTCGGGACCATCCTCGTCTTTGTCTGCGCGGCGATCTTCTTAAACGGGAAGTACGCCGAAAAGGTCGAGCAGCCGACGAAGGTGTTGGGCCAGGCCCAGCAGGTCGACGGCGCGGACGGGGAGGCGGCGGAGGTCTCCGCCGGAGCGGAGGGCTCGGACTATTTCGCTTCGGCGCGGCTCACGCGCCAGCAGGCGCGCGACAGCGCGCTCTCACTCTTGAAAGAGGCGAGCGAGAATGACAGTGTGGACGAAGAGACGGTGAACGAGGCGGCAAAGAGCATCCAGACGCTCGCGTCCTACACGCTCAGCGAAGCACAGATCGAAAACATGATCACGGCCAAGGGCTATGACGACTGCGTCGTCTTTCTGTCCGAGGACGGCGTGAGCGTGGTCGTTTCGGCGGGGGAAGAGGGCCTGCAGACCGAGGACGTGGCCCGCATCACGGATATCGTCAAGCAGGAAACGGGACTTACCGCCGAGAGCATCAAGATCATGGAAGTAAATTAGCTGTTGTATTTTTCAGAAGAAGATGGTAAAATACTCTTGATATGAGCATTCAAGCAAGGAGAGATGTCAGAATGGCTGAAAATCGAGAGTATCTGACCCGCGCCGAAGAAAACGGGAGCATCAATATTTCGGAAGACGTGGTCGCCGCCATCGCGGCGGATGCCATCGGCGAGATCGAAGGTGTCGGCTCCATGTGCCAGAACATGACCGAGCAGATCACGGAGCAGTTCACCGGCAAAAAGGGCCTGCGCGGCGTGCGCGCCGAGGTGCAGGACGGCGAGATCGTCGTCGACGTTTATCTGATGGTGCGCTATGGCTATGCCATCCCCGAAACAGCCCGCAAGGTGCAGGACAGCGTTTCCGCAGCCGTGAGCGGCATGACGGGCTACAATGTGCACGCGGTCAATGTCCACGTCGGCGGCATCAGCTTCAACTAAAGAGAAAGATAAAGGGTTAGACGAGAATGATTCGCAATACAGCGCGAGAGATCGCAGTGCACCTTGCATACGAACTGAGCTTTACGGATAAAACGCCGCAGGAGCTTTTGGATGAGCGCCTGTCGGGGGAGTATTTTGAAACGCTCAGGGGCGAGGACGACATTTACGAAAAGCTGCCCGGTAAGGCGCAGGAGGAGTATATCCGTTCCATCGTGACGGGCGTTGCTGAGCATGCGCCCGAGCTCGACAGCTACATCGCCAAGTACGCCCGCGGCTGGAGCTTCGACCGCATCCCGCTCGTTGCCTCGGCGATTATGCGCGTTGCGATGTACGAGGTGCTCTACCGCAGCGACATTCCCAACGGTGTCGCCATCAACGAGGCCGTGGAGATCGCCAAGAAGTACGAAACGCCAGAGACGGTCAAGTTCATCAACGGTATCCTCGGCAGCTTTGTGCGCGGCGAAGTGAGCGCAGAATAATAAAAAAGCAGAGCACCGGTCGGCGCTCTGCTTTTCTTCCATTTTAACGTACGAAAGAGGTGAGGGCATGGCAGGAGAGCAGATGATCTTCAGCGTATCCGAGGCCAACAACTTTATCAAATCGCTGCTCGACGCCGTGCCGCAGCTCCAGACCATCTTTGTGCGCGGCGAGATATCGAACTACAAATGCTACCCCTCGGGGCACCATTACTTTACGCTCAAGGACGAAGGGAGCGCGCTTCGCTGCGTGATGTTCCGCGGCATGGCGGCAAAGCTCCGCTTCCGCCCGGAAAACGGCATGAAGGTCGTGGCCTTCGGGCGCATCGGCGTCTTTCCGCGCGACGGCGCGTATCAGCTCTATTGCTCGGAGCTGAGCGTGCAGGGCGTGGGCGACCTGCACATTGCCTTCGAGCAGCTCAAGGCGAAGCTTGACGGAGAGGGCCTTTTCGACCCCGCGCACAAAAAGCCGCTGCCGCGGGATCCAAAGCGCATCGCTATCATCACTTCGTCCGCGGGCGCGGCGGTGCACGATATGCTGCGCATCCTGAACGCCCGCTGGCCGATGAGCGAGGTCGTGCTTCTGCCTGTGCGTGTGCAGGGAACGGAGGCACCGCCCGAGATCGTCGGCGCACTGCGCTACGCGAACAAATGGAAGGTCGCGGACCTCATCATCACGGGGCGTGGCGGCGGGTCGATTGAAGACCTGTGGGCCTTCAACGACGAGCGCGTGGCACGCGCGATCTATGAGTCTGATCTTCCGGTCATCTCCGCCGTCGGACACGAGCCGGATGTGACCATCGCCGATTTTGTCGCCGACGTGCGGGCGGCCACGCCGTCGAATGCGGCAGAGCTCGCCGTGCCGGACCAGAACGAGCTGCGACGGCGGCTCAATGTGCTGCAAACGCGCATGGTGCAGAGCGAGCAGAAGCGCGTGAAGCTGCTCGCCGAGCGGTATGAAAAGCTCGCGCGCAGCCGCGTGCTGCGCGACCCCATGGCGTTTATCGACGATAAGCGCCTGTTGCTCGACTACGCGCAGAAAAATCTTGCGTCGCTGGCGCAGAGCCAGATGGCACAGCGCGAGCAGCGATTCGCAGCCCTTGCGGCAAAGCTTGACGCACTGAGCCCGCTCAAGGTATTGGGCCGCGGCTACGCCGTCGCGAAAGCGGCGGACGGACGCATCCTGCGCGCAGCGTCGGACACGGAGGTCGGCGAGACGATCGAGGTCCTGCTGGGACAGGGCAGCCTCAACTGCACGGTGAACGAACGAAAAACGGGAGGAACGACCGATGGCAAAGACATTTGAAGACGACCTCGCACGGCTCGAGGAGATCGTGGCGGCGCTCGAAAAGGGCGACGCGAAGCTCGCCGATTCGCTCAAGCTCTTTGAAGAGGGCAGCAAGCTCGTGAGCGACTGCGGCGCGATGCTCGACAAGGCCGAGCAGAAGGTCATGAAACTCTCCAAGGGCGCGGACGGCGCGCCGGTCGAGAGTCCGTTCGTTTCGGAGGAATAAAAATGGATGAGAAGCTGTTTTCCGCCCGTATGGCGGACGATAAGGGAAAAATCGACGCCTATCTCGACTCCTGCCTGTCCGCCGCTGCACATGAGCGCTATCATAAGCTCGTCGAGTCGATGCACTACAGTCTGACCGCGGGCGGCAAGCGTCTGCGCGCGATCCTGGTGCTCGAATTCTGCCGCGCGTGCGGTGGGGACGTCGAAAAAGCTCTCCCTGTGGCCTGCGGCGTTGAAATGCTGCACGCGTATTCGCTCATCCACGACGATCTGCCTGTGATGGACAACGACGACCTGCGTCGCGGCAAGCCCTCGAACCACAAAGTCTTCGGCGAGTGCACAGCGACGCTTGCGGGCGACGCTTTGCAGGCCTTCGCCTTTGAAACGGTGCTGAATGCGCCGCTGCCCGCCGAGCGGGCGCTCACGTGCGGCAGGATCCTTGCCGAAGCGGCGGGACATAAGGGCATCTGCGGCGGCCAGCAACTCGACCTTGAATGGGAGGACCGGGCGCTCACAGAGGACGAGCTCCACGAGATCTATCTGCGCAAGACGAGCGCGCTCATCCGCGCGGCGTGTCTGATGGGCGTGGCCGCAGCAGGCGGCGCGCAGGCACAGCAGGATGCAGCCGCACGCTATGCTGACCATTTCGGCTACGCGTTTCAAATTCGCGACGATATGCTCGACGTCATCGGCGACGAAAAGACATTCGGCAAGCCCATCGGCTCGGACAGGGAAGAGGGGAAGACGACATTCGTCGACCTTCTTGGTCTCGAAGAGAGCCAGAAGCTCGTCCACGCGCACAGTGAGCAGGCCGCGAAGGCACTTGGAGGAATAGCAGATACGGAATTCCTCGTTCACCTCGTCCATGTTCTCGAAGAGCGGGACAAATGACCAAAAAACGCCCATCTTTTGCAAAATAATCGACTATTTTCGCAAAAATATGAATTTAGTGTTGACAAGCGCGAATGATGGTGCTACGATATCGCACATTGAAACGGAATCCCCACATCTTGCGTATGCTTGAAGGAAAGGAAGCCACGGCATGAAGAACTATTCTGCCAACAGCATGATGATGACCATGATGCGCATGTTCGGCATGTGCATGCTTCGTCATGAAGAAAATGGTCATTTCCTTTCAAAAACTGTCTGAGAGTTCAACGTGAGTGAACGACAGCGGAAGGTCAAATGACCTCCCGCTGTTTTTTATTTTCCGGCAAAGCAATACCCCGGCATGGTAAGAATTCGTTCCAATCAGCAAAATCTCAAAAAATAGAAGGAGATCAAAACGATGAAAAAGCATTCCATCAAACTGACCGCACTTGTCCTTGCACTGGTCCTTACTGCCGCGCTCGCACTGACCGGCTGCGGCTCCAAGACCGATGACTCCGGCGACAGCACCGCCACCATCCAGATTGCCGTCCCCAACGACACCACCAACGAAGCCCGCGCCCTGCTCCTGCTGCAGGAGAACGGCATCATCAAGCTCGCCGACGGCGCTGGCATCACCGCCACCAAGAACGACATCGTCGAGAATCCGTACAACGTTGAGATCGTTGAGACCGAGGCCGCGCAGATCCCCAACATCCTGCAGGATGTTGACTACGCCGTCATCAACTCCAACTACGCCATCAACGCGGGTCTCAACCCCGTGGACGACTCCCTTGTGATCGAGGGTTCCTCCTCCGCTTACGCCAACATTCTCGCTGTGAAGGAGGGCAACGAGAACTCCGACAAGATCAAGGCGCTCGTCGCGGCGCTCGAGAGCCAGCAGGTCGTTGACTACATCAACGAGAAGTATGACGGCGCTGTCGTCAGCACTGTCGATACCCCGACCGACGGCTACGATGCAAGCGTTGACTACGACGCCCTCTCCGGCGAGACCATTTCCGTTGCCGCTTCCCCGACCCCGCACGCTGAGATCCTCGAGGTCGTGAAGACCATCCTCGCTGAGAAGAACATCACCCTCGACATCCAGGTCTTCAATGACTATGTCGTGCCCAACACCGTTGTCGAAGACGGCACCGTGGATGCCAACTACTTCCAGCACACCCCCTATCTCGATGACTTCAACGCCGAAAACGACACCCACATCGTCTCCGTTGCCGCCATCCATGTCGAGCCCATGGGACTCTACGGCGGCAAGCAGACCACGCTGGACGCGCTGAGCGCCAAGTAAGAAAGGAAAGGAGGGAGCGTCCTTGATCGAATTAAAGCATTTAAGCAAGACCTTTGAGACCGCAGGTGGCAGGGTAGACGCGCTCAAGGACGTCTCCCTGACCATTCCTGACGGGGACGTTTACGGCATCATCGGCATGAGCGGCGCGGGCAAATCCACGCTCGTGCGCTGCATCAATATGCTGGAGCGTCCCACCTCCGGTGAGGTCATCGTGAACGGGCAGCGGCTCGACACGATGACCCCCGCGCAGCTTCGTGCGGCGCGGCACGATATCACGATGATCTTCCAGCGCTTCAACCTGCTGATGCAGCGAAACTGCCTCGACAACATCTGTTTTCCGATGGAGCTTGCGGGCGTGAAGCGAGCGGAAGCGAGAAAGCGCGCGCAGGAGCTTTTGGAGACGGTCGGCCTTCCCGATAAGGCCAAGGCCTATCCTGCGCAGCTCTCCGGCGGCCAGCAGCAGCGCGTGGCCATCGCCCGCGCGCTCGCTACAAACCCCAAGGTCCTGCTGTGCGACGAGGCGACGAGCGCGCTGGACCCCAAGACCACGCGCCAGATACTCGAACTCATTGGCGACATCAACAAAAAACTCGGCATCACCGTCGTCATCATCACGCATCAGATGAGCGTGGTGAAGGAGGTGTGCAACCACGTCGCCATTCTGGACGACGGCGAGGTCGTGGAGGAGGGACTCGTTTCGACCGTCTTCTCCGCGCCCAAGTCCGCGGCTGCGCGGCACCTTGTCTTCCCGCGCGGCGCGGATATCGACGTGTCCGACCCGCAGCAGCAGCGCCGCATCCGTCTCATCTTCCGCAGCGCGAAGACGACGTCGATCCCGCTGGTGGCCCGCCTTGCAACGGAGGAAAATATCACCGCGACCGTCATCTCGGCCACGACACAGAAGCTCTCCGAAGAGGTGTACGGCGGGATGCTGCTCGGTGTGCCGAACGCACAGTTCGAGCAGGCGATGGACTTTTTAAAGGGCATCGAAAATCTTCAGGTAGAGGAGGCGAGCGTCGATGTACAGTAATCTCTTTTCTCCGCAGTCCGTTGCGGAGCTGACCGCCGCCATGCAGACGCAGTTCCCCAAGGCGATCTGGGAGACCTTTTATGTGACCATCCTTTCAACGGCGCTGGCCGTTGTCATCGGTCTTCCGCTGGGCGTGCTGCTCGTGGCGGGGGAGAAGGACGGCGTCCTGCCGCTGCCGAAGGCGCTGATGCGTATCCTGAACGTTATCATCAACCTCCTGCGCTCCATTCCCTTCCTTATTTTAATGATCATGGTCTTCCCGCTCTCGCGCCTTATCATCGGCACGACCGTCGGCACGACCGCGACCATCGTTCCGCTCGTGGTGGCGGCGTTCCCATTCGTCGCGCGTCTTGTTGAGAGCAGCCTGCGCGAGGTCGACCCCAACATCATCGAAGCGGCGCAGAGCATGGGCGCGACGCCCATGCAGATCATCTGCAAGGTCATGATCCCGGAGAGCGTTCCCTCGCTGCTCCAGAACTTCACCATCGCGCTGACGACCATCCTCGGCTACTCCGCGATGAGCGGTATCATCGGCGGCGGCGGCCTCGGCAAGATCGCCATCGACTACGGCTATTACCGCTACAAGTACCTCGTGATGTTTGCGGCCGTCGTGCTGCTCATCATTCTGGTGCAGATATTCCAGTCGCTCGGCACGCACTTGTCCATCAAGAGCGATAAGCGGCTCAAAAAGTAAAGATGAAAGAAATGAAGAGCGCTCCTGTCAAACGGCGGAGCGCTCTTTTTCCGCGTTTGTGCAATTCGTCTGAAAAAGCATATTGCATTTCAGAAATCAAAATGCAACAAAAATTGCAAAACGGCTTGTAATAGCGGAACGCGGCTGATATAATAGATCCATTCTAATATGCGATCAGATATGAATTGCATAATGACGACGGAGAAATTGCGTGGATAGCTTTCAGGAACTTGTCCAGTCCATTGACTGGGACTCGCTGACTCATGCGCTTTTGCGCGTGCTCGGCGTCTTTTTATGCCTGACGGTGCATGAGACCTGTCACGGTCTTGCGGCCTACGCCCTCGGCGATCCGACGGCCAAGCGCGAGCACCGGCTGAGTTTGAACCCGCTGCACCACATCGACTGGTTCGGCTTAGCGGCGATGCTGCTCGTCGGCTTCGGCTGGGCAAAGCCCGTGCCGGTCGATATGCGGTATTTTAAAAAGCCGAAGCAGGGCATGGCCATCACGGCGCTCGCAGGTCCGGTCTCCAACCTGCTTCTGGCGGTCCTGCTGCTGTTCATTTCGCGCCTTGTGCTGGAGCACTATGCCGACACCGCGCTTTGCAGCGGCGCGCTCGACTTTCTTTTGATGACGGCGTACATGAGCATCGGCCTTGGGCTTTTCAACCTCATCCCGATCTCGCCGCTCGATGGGTCGAAGGTGGTCTTCGCCTTTTTGCCCGACCGCGCGTACATGACGCTCATGCGCTACGAAAAATACGGCATGGCGGTGCTTTTTGTGCTCGTGTGGCTCGGTGTGGGGGACAATATCCTCAGCGAGGGCATCTACCAGGTATATTCCCTCCTGATAAATCTGATCGTATTGAGATGAAGTGAATGGACAATCCCGTTTTCAAGCTGGAGGGCGTGGTCCACGAACGCAGCGCGGAGACGCTGCAGGACTTTGAGGGTCCGCTGGACCTCATCCTCTTCCTGCTCTCGAAAAATAAAATAGAAATTCAGGATATTCCCATCGCGCTCATCCTGGACCAGTACCTTGCGTATCTCGAGCAGCGAAAGCAGCTCGATCTCGAGGTCGCAAGCGAGTTCATCACAATGGCGGCGCACCTGATGTACATCAAAACGCGGATGCTGCTCTCGCTCGAGGACGAGCAGGCGCAGAGCGAGATGGACGAGCTCATCGCCTCGCTCAAGGAGCGCCAGCAGAAGGACACGTACCTGCGCATCAAGCTGCTGACAAAGACGCTCGGCCCGATGGGCGAGTTCGGATGCAGCATCACGACGCGCGACCCCGAGCCGATGAAGCGCGGGAAGGTCTACGAATACAGCCATGAAAAGGCGGACCTCGTGCTCGCGATGCAGGCGGTCTTCGACCGCAGCGAAAAGCTCGCCGCGCCGCCGAGCGCTGCGCTGAGCGAGATCGTGCGGCGCGAGCCGTACCCTGTCAAGGGCAAAGCCGAGGATATCCTGCATCGGCTCAAGGAATTCGGCATGACGCGTTTTCGGCTGCTGTTTCGCGGCAGCCGCAGCCGCAGTGAGATCGTGGCGACATTCATCGCCGTTTTGGAGCTCTGCCGCGAGAAGGTCATCCGCCTTGCAGGCTCCGATACCGACTGTACGGTGGAGTGCGGCGAGTATGCGGAAAAGCACATCAATTTATAAAGAAAATCGAGGAATACTATGTCTTTGGGATCTTTGGACCTGCGGGAAGCGGAGGCGGCGGTGGAGGCCATCCTGTTCGCCAGCGGCGAACCGCTGGGGATCGACCGCATCTGCCTTGCGCTCGACCTCGACCGTCCGACGGCGGAGCAGGTGCTGCAAAAGCTCGGCGACTACTACGCCTTTGAGCGCCGCGGCATCCGCCTTGTCCGCATGGAGGACAGCTATCAGCTCTGCTCGTCTCCCGACTATGCGGACGCCATTCGCAAGGCGTTTGAAATTCGCAAGACCGCGCGCCTTTCCCAGCCTGCGCTGGAGGTGCTGACGATCGTCGCCTACTATCAGCCGACGACGCGCGCCTACGTCGATCAGGTGCGCGGGGTGGACAGCTCGTACACGATAGGGCTTCTTTTAGAGCGCGGCTTCATCGAGGAATGCGGCCGCCTGCAGGTGCCGGGACGGCCGAGACTGTATCGCACAACGAAAAAATTCCTGCGCGACTTCCATCTGGGTTCGCTCGAAGAGCTGCCCGAGATGCCGGGCATCGAGACCGACGGTCAGCTCCGCATGAGCGAGGATGGCACCATCCTTGACCCCGGCGCGCTGACGGCAGGGGAAGCGGACACGGTGCAGGAGCCGTAACAACAGGCAGTACGGAAAGGGAGGTGGTCGATTGACCGCGCTGAAGGTGATCGGCGTTATTCTGCTGATCGTTTTCCTCATCGGGCTCATCCGCGTGGGCGCGGTGGTCCGCTTCGGCGAAGAGCTGGTGCTGACGCTCCTCATCGGCCCGTTCCGCATCGCGCTGCTGCCCGCAAAGGAGAAAATATCCTCGAAGGACGGCGAAGAAAAGAAGAAAAAAGCCGCCGAAAAGGGAAAGACTGAGCAACGGGACAAAAAGAAGGGGCACAGCCTGCCCAAGCTCACGAGGGACGAGTGGAAGGACCTCATCAAAATCGCGCTTGCGGCGCTCAAGGAGATGGCGGGGCGCGCCTGCAAACGCCTTCGCATCGACCCGCTCGAAATTCTCGTCGTCTTCGGCGGCGAAGATCCGGCGGACATTGCGCAGAGCTACGGCTACGCGAGCGCCGCGATGTGGGGCGTGATGCCGCACTTGGAAGACCTTTTCCATATTCCGGACCCTTCGCTGCATCTGCGCATGGACTACGATGCGAAAAAGACGCGCGCGGAGGGGACCGTGGGACTGTCTCTCCGTATCTGGGACGGGCTTGTGATAGCGTGCGCGCTGCTCGGCCCCATGCTCAAATGGTACCGCCGCTTCCGTAAGGCGCACAAAAACGACCGATCAGCGGAAACGGCAGCAAAAGAGACCGAAAATCGTGAAACACAGGATGAAAAACTGACTGCATAAAAGAGAAAGGACGTATCTTATGGAAAATATCGAAAAGAAGGCTCCGCTCAACGACCTTATGGACACCACAATGGATAAAATTCGTGATATGGTCGATTCCAACACCATCATCGGCGAGCCCATCACGACGCCCGACGGCGTGACGGTCATTCCTGTCTCGCGCGTGAGCTTCGGCTTTGGCGCGGGCGGCGGCGACTACGGCAAGACCGAGCCCAGCCACTTCGGCGGCGGCGCGGGCGCGGGCGTCAAGGTCGACCCTGTGGCGTTTCTTGTCGTCAAGGACGGTCTGACTCGTGTGATGCCTGTGGCCATCCCCGCGGCGGCGACGGTCGACCGCGTGCTCGACCTTGTGCCCGAGGTCCTCGACCGCGTGCAGAATTTCGTGGATAAAAAGCGCGAGGAGAAAGATATCTACTGATATCGGGCATAATAGGAGCATTCTTTTTGAGGGAGTGATCCTATGGCGCGAGTTCTGCGCGGCTGTGTTTCATTTTTTCTTGCGGTGGTTTGCGTGACAGGCAGTATTGCTTGTCACGCTTCCGCGCCCGAGACGTCCGCCGCCGCCTTTATCCTGATGGAGGCGGAGAGCGGTCGTATCCTGGCATCCCGGAACGAAACGCAGGAGCGCAGCATCGCAAGCACAACGAAGATCATGACCTGTCTTGTAGCGCTGGAGCACAGTGAGCTCACGGATCAGGTCACGGTCAGGCGCGAACATTTACGCGAGGGCTCTTCGATGTACCTCTTCGAGGGCGAAACGCTCACGATGGAGGAGCTCCTCTATGGGCTGATGCTGCCCTCCGGCAATGACGCGGCGGAGTGCATCGCCGCCTATTGCGGCGGGAGTGGCGGCAGCGCGCAGTTCGTCGGGTGGATGAACGATAAGGCGAAAGCTCTCGGCATGGAGCACACCTCGTTTGCCAATCCGAGCGGACTGGATGAACAGGGGCACTGTTCCTGTGCCCTTGATATGGCGCGCCTTGCGGCGTATGCCATGCAGGACCCGACGTTTATGCGCATCGTTTCGACGCGCACGGCGAGCGTCGGCTCGCGCACGATGACCAACCACAATAAGCTGCTCGCGTCCTATTCCGGCTGCGTCGGTCTCAAGACCGGCTACACCGGCGACGCGGGGCGTACGCTCGTCACCTGTGCCGAGCGAGGTGGGATGCGCCTGATCGCCGTCACACTCCACGACGGCAGCGACTGGGCGGATCACACCGCGCTGTATGACTACGGCTTTGCCGCCTGCCACCGCGCGTGCGGCGCGAAAAAAGGCGCGCGTTACGGGCAGATCGAGGCAGGCGGCGCTTCTGTCACAGCCGTCGCGAAGGAGAGCTTTTTCTATCCCGTTCTGGAAGGGGAGGCGCTCTCCGCGCGCGCAGCGCTGCCGGAGACGGTCGCGCTGCCCGTGAAAAAGGGGCAGACGCTCGGTGAACTCGTCATCCTCTGCAATGGAACGGAGGTCGGGCGCGTCGCGCTCGTGAGCGCTGGAAATGTCGAAGCGCCTGCAAAGCAGGCGCAGAAGGAAACGAAAAAAACACCGCTGGCGGAAAGACTTTGGGACTTTTTCGCCGCATAGGGAGGGGTCGTTCTGGCAGAAGAACGGATACAAAAGCTTATCGCGGAGGCAGGGCTCTGCTCGCGCCGCACGGCGGAGCAGTGGATGGCCGAGGGGCGCGTGCGCGTCAACGGCGAGACGGCAATGATCGGGCAGCGGGCCGACAGTGCGCGCGATGAGATCACCGTGGACGGCGTGCCGATTGCGCGCGTGGAGCAAAAGCGCTATCTGATGCTCAATAAACCGCGCGGCTACGTCTGCACACTTTCCGACGAAAAAGGGCGAAAGACGGTCGCGGAGCTCGTCAGGGACTGCGGCACGCGCGTCTATCCCGTAGGGCGGCTGGACCTCGACTCCGAGGGGCTGCTGCTCCTAACGAACGACGGCGAATGGATGCAGCAGCTTTTGCACCCGCGCTACGAGGTCGACAAGACCTATCACGTCACCGTCGCAGGTGAGATACGCGGCTGCGACAAAAAGCTTGCCGCGGTGACAGCGCTCGACGGCGAACCCATCCGGCCCGCGCAGGTGCGCGTGCTGAAGCAGGGGCGGGACACCGCGCTCCTTGCCATCACGATCCACGAGGGCAAAAACCGCCAGATACGGCGGATGTGCGCCGCCTGCGGCCTGCACGTCAAGCGCCTGCAGCGCGTGCGCGAGCACACGCTCACGCTCGGCGACCTGCCTCCCGGCGCGTGGCGCGACCTGACGGAGCAGGAGCTCCTGACTACAAAATCAAACTGACAGAGGCGATCTTATGACGAAGAACATCTTACATAATATCGAAAAGAACATGAGCAGCTTTTCCAAAGGGCAGAAGCTCATCGCACGATTCATTTTGGAAAATTACGACAAGGCGGCGTTCATGACGGCCAGCAAGCTCGGTAAGACCGTGCAGGTCAGCGAGTCGACTGTGGTGCGCTTTGCGACCCAGCTCGGCTACGAGGGCTATCCGAGCATGCAGCGCGCGCTGCAGGAGATGATCCGCGGCAAGCTCACGAGTATCCAGCGCATCCAGGCGTCGGACGGCGAGCTCGCGGGCTCCGACCTGATGACGAACGTCTTACAGCGCGATATGGAGAAGATCCGCATGGCCATCGACCAGACCGAGGGCGCAGAGTTCGAGCGCGTGGTGGACACCATCATCGGCGCGAAGAAAATTTACATCGTGGGCTTCCGCTCGTCCTCGTTCCTGGCGGGATACCTCAACTTCTATTTCCGGCTCATTTTTGAAAACGTCGTGCTCGTGCAGGGCGGGGCGGCCGGCACGTTCGACCAGCTTTTCCGCGTGTCGCCGGGCGACGTGGTCATCGGCATCTGCTTCCCGCGCTACAGCGAGCTTGCGCTCAAGACCATCCACTTTGCGAGCGACCGCGGCGCGACCATCATCGGCGTGACGGACAGCGAAATGTCGCCCATCAACCAGATGGCCTCCTGCTCGCTGCTGGTACGCAACGAGATGATCTCGTTCGTCGACTCGCTGGCGGCTCCCATGAGTATGCTCAACGCCCTCATTCTGGCCGTTGCAAACAAGAAGGGAGCGGATATTGCCGCCACGTTCACCGAGCTCGACCACGTTTGGGATCGCTTCGGCATTTTCGGAAAGGTCGAAGATGAATAAGGAGATCGTCGTCATCGGCGGTGGCGCGGGCGGCATGATGGCCGCCATCTGCGCCGCGCGAAAGGGTGCTCCCGTGACGCTGCTCGACCCGAACGAGCGCCTTGGCAAGAAGGTGAACATCACCGGCAAGGGGCGCTGCAATGTGACGAATGAGAGCAATTGCGAAGAACTGCTCGCCCATGTGCCGCAGAACCCGAGGTTTTTATACTCTGCGTTTTCCCGCTTCGACGGGCACGATGCCATCGCCTTTTTCGAGGGTCTCGGCGTGCCGCTTAAGGTCGAGCGCGGCAAGCGCGTGTTCCCGGTGTCGGACCGGTCGTTCGACATCACGGCGGCGCTCGAGCGCGAGCTCAAGCGCCTGCACGTGAAGCTCGTGCGCGACCATGCGCTCGATATTTCCGCCGAAGACGGCCGCGTCACCGCCGTTAGGGGCGAAAAAGGGAGATATCCCGCCTCCGCCGTCATTCTGGCGACGGGCGGCGTCTCCTATCCCGCGACGGGCTCGACGGGCGACGGCTTCCGCATGGCGGAGTCACTCGGCCACACGGTCACGCCGCTGCGCGGTTCGCTCGTGCCGCTCAGGGCGTATGACTGCGCGCCGCTGCAGGGGCTGAGCCTGCGCAACGTCGCGCTGACGGTGTACGAGAATAATAAGAAAATACATTCGGACTTCGGCGAAATGCTGTTCACGCACTTTGGCGTGAGCGGGCCGCTCATCCTGTCGGCCAGCGCGCACATGCGGCATTTCGATAAAAAGCAGTACCGGCTGGAGATCGACTTAAAGCCCGCGCTGGACGAGCAAATGCTCGACAAGCGCCTGCTGTCGGATTTTGAAAAGCGCACAAACAGCGACTACCGCAACGTGCTCGGCGCGCTCCTGCCGCAGAAGATGATCGACACATTCGTGGACCGCTCCGGCATTCCGCCGCACGAGAAGGTCCACGACATCACGCGCGCCCAGCGCGAGACGATCCGCACGCTCTTGAAGCGCTGGACGGTCGACGTTGCCGCGCCCATGCCGGTGGAGAACGCCATCATCACCTCCGGCGGCGTGAAGGTCGGGGAAATCGACCCGAAGACCATGGCCTCGAAAAAGGTCGCGGGGCTGTACTTTGCCGGCGAAATGATCGACGTGGACGCTTACACGGGCGGCTACAATTTGCAGATCGCCTGGGCAACGGGCAAGGCAGCCGGAGAGGCTGCCGCAGACGCGCTGCACGCAGAGTAAGGCGCGCATCATCTATGTAGAGAGGGAAGAACCACATCAATGAAAAAGCATTTTACCATCGCACTCGACGGCCCCGGCGGCGCGGGAAAAAGCTCGCTTGCCAAGGCGGTCGCAAAGGACCTGAATATTCTCCATGTCGATACGGGTGCGATCTACCGCACCATCGGCTACGCGGCGTTTTCGCGCGGACTGGACGCAAAGGACGCATCTCAGATCGCGCCGCTGCTCAAGGATATCCATATTGAGATGAGCTTCGATGAAAACGGCGGGCAGCAGATGCTGTTGGACGGAAAGGACGTGAGCCGCGAGATCCGCCTGCCGGAGATCTCGATGTACGCCTCGAACGTCTCGGCGCTGCCGTGCGTGCGCGCGTACCTTCTTGAAATGCAGCGCGACACCGCGAAAAAGCAAAGCGTCATCATGGACGGGCGCGACATCGGCACAGTCGTTTTGCCGGACGCCGACCTCAAAATTTACCTGACTGCTTCGGCCGAGGAGCGCGCGCGCCGCCGCTGCCTGGAACTCACCGAGCGTGGCACGCCAAAGGCATATGAAGATGTGCTGCGCGAGATCAACGAACGCGACTATCAGGATATGCACCGCGATATCGCGCCGCTGCGCGAGGCGGAGGATGCCGTACGCGTCGACACGTCGAACCTCAACTTCGAAGAGAGCGAGCAGGCGCTGCTGAGCCTCATTCAGGAGAAATTGAAATGATGCACCGTATCTTTTTTGCGTTTATCTGGATCATCGGTCGGGTGCTGCTGTGGATCTACCGCGTGGACGTCAAGGGACTTGAAAATCTTCCGAAGCACAGTGTCCTGCTGTGCCCGAACCATTCAACGGACTTAGACCCCGTGCTCATCGGCCTGTGCCTGCCGATCGACTACCATCTGCACTTTATGGCCAAGGCTGAGCTCTTTGAAAAGCCCGCGCTCGCGTGGCTCATCCGCACGCTCGGCGCATTTCCCGTCCAGCGCGACGGCAAGGATATCCAGTCCATCAAGACCGCGATGCAGGTGCTCCACAAGGGTGAGAACCTGCTCATTTTCCCCGAGGGGACGACGATCCGAGGCGGCGTCGGCTATCACGACGGTCTTCCCGCGCACGCGCACGCGGGCATCGCGATGATCGGTGTGCGTACGGGCGCGACGCTCGTGCCGGTGTTCTGCGACGGGCAAAAAAAGCCCTTCCATAAAACGCGCATCATCTTCGGCGAGCCGTATGTGCCTGAGGTCACGGGCCGCCGCGGCACATCGGAGGAGTTACAGGCCATCGCCGACGAGATGCTGCGCCAGGCTTACGCCCTCGGCGGCCAGCAGGTGGGAGGCGCGCCGCTGTGAAGGTCATCTTGGCAAAGACCGCGGGCTTCTGCTACGGCGTGGAGCGCGCGGTCAAGCTCGCGCAGGAAACGGCAAAAGCACATGGCGGCGCGATGCTTGGCAGCATCGTGCATAACGCGGGCGTCGTGCAGGAGATCGAAGACCTCGGCATGCGCCTTATCGCAAGCCCTGAGCAGGCAAAAGCGGGGGAAACGGTCCTTATCCGCGCCCACGGTGAGCCGAAGGAGACGCTTGACACGCTGCAAAGCCGCGGGGCTGAGATCGTGAGCGCCGTGTGCCCGCACGTTGACCGTATCCGAATGCTCGCGCAGCAGGCCGAGCGGGAGGGGCGGCGCGTCATCCTCATCGGTGAACGCGCGCACCCCGAGGTGCAGGGCATCGCGGGCTGGTGTAAAGACCCCGTTATCTTTGAAAATGTTCATGAAGTTGAGGAATACCTGCAAGATCACGCGGAATTTGCCGATTTACCCAGCATTTTGCTGGCCCAGACGACCTGCATTCGTGCGGTTTGGGAAAGTTGCGTGAATTTTCTAAAAAAACAGTGTACAAATCTGAAAATCAATGATACAATATGCTCGGCTACGCAGAAACGTCAAACTGAGGCAGCAGAACTTTCCGCCAAGGTAGACGCGATGGTGGTTGTAGGCGACCGAAGAAGCGCCAACACAAGGCATTTGACCGAGATTTGCAGAGAGAACTGCGGAAGAGTCCTTCAGATCGAATCCGCAGACGAGCTCTCACCGGAATTCTTTTCCGGATGCCGTGTGGCGGGACTGACAGCCGGCGCATCTACTCCTGCGAGTATCATTATGGAGGTATTAACAACAATGACGGAAGAAAACATCAACACCACTGCCCCTGAGACCAGCGAATCCTTTGAAGAACTGCTTGAAAAATCTTTCAAGACTCTAAATACAGGAGATAAGGTGACCGGCGTCGTCACGGCCATCGGCACGACCGAAGTTCAGGTCGACGTCGGCTGCAAGCAGGCGGGTTACATCCCTGTTTCCGAGCTGAGCAACGACCCCGATGTCAAGCCCGAGGATGTCGTCAAGGTCGGCGACGAGATCGAAGCTTATGTCGTCCGCGTCAACGACGTGGAAGGCTACGCCACCCTCTCCAAGAAGCGTCTCGACGCAGTCAAGCTCTGGGAGGACATCGAGACTGCCGTTGAGGACAAGACCGTCCTCGAAGGCATCGTGACCGAAGTGAACAAGGGCGGCATCGTCGTCTCTGTCAAGGGCGTGCGCGTCTTCGTGCCCGCTTCTCAGAGCGGTATGCCCAAGGACTCCGACCTTGGCCAGATGGTCAAGCAGAAGGTCAAGCTCCGCGTGACCGAGGTCAACCGTGCCCGCCGCCGCGTTGTCGGCTCCATCAAGTCCGTGCTCAACGAGGAGCGTCAGGCTGCTCAGGCTGCCATCTGGGAGAACATCGAGGTCGGCAAGCACTACGACGGCGTCGTGAAGTCCATGACCTCCTACGGTGTCTTTGTCGACATCGGCGGCGTGGACGGCATGGTCCACATCTCCGAGCTGAGCTGGAGCCGCATCAAGAACCCCGCCGAGGTCGTCTCCATCGGCGATCACCTCGACGTGTACGTCATCTCCTTCGACCCCGAGAAGCGCAAGATCTCCCTCGGCGTCAAGGATCGCACCCAGAACCCCTGGGATGTGTTCATGAACACCTACAAGGTCGGCGACGTTGCCAACGTGCGCATCGTCAAGCTGATGACCTTCGGCGCTTTCGCTGAGGTCGTTCCCGGCGTGGACGGCCTGATCCATATCTCCCAAATCGCGGACCGCCGCATCGACAAGCCCTCCGACGTCCTGACCGAAGGCCAGATGGTCGACGCGAAGATCACCGCCATCGACGAGGAGAAGAAGAAGATCTCCCTCAGCATCCGTGCGCTGCTGAACGAGGAAGATGCTCCCGTCGAGGAGTAATTTCCCTGAACTGAAAAGAGGCAGGCTTTGGCCTGTCTCTTTTTTATCGGTATTTGCCAAGAAAGACTTTGCAAACAGAGACGGATATGCTATAATCGCTAAAGTTTCGACAGACATATCCCAACCATTGACATACAGGAGGAAGTTACCATGGACTATGCAGCGCTCTATCAGAAGAAGCTGACTTCTGCCGCCGAGGCCGTCAAGGTCATCAAGAGCGGCGATTGGGTCGATTACGGCTGGTGCACCAACCACCCCTATACGCTCGACAAGGCGCTCGCCGCGCGCCAGAACGAGCTCAAGGACGTCAAGGTCCGCGGCGGCGTGACGATGTGGATGCCCGAGATCTGCAAGGCAGAGGACGCCGGCGAGCATTTCACCTGGCATTCCTGGCACTGCAGCGGCATCGACCGCAAGATCATCTCGAAGGGCATGGGCTATTTCATCCCCATGCGCTACAGCGAGCTGCCGCGCTTCTACCGCGACGGCAATGTGACCGTCGACGTTGCGATGATCCAGGTCACGCCGATGGACAAGCACGGCAACTTCAGCTACGCTCTCGCGTGCTCTCACTTAGCCGACATGCTCGAGAGCGCCAAGACCGTCATCGTCGAGGTCAACGAGAACCTGCCGTGGGTCTACGGTCTCACCGGCTGCGAGATCAACATCAAGGACGTTGACATGGTCGTGGAGGGCGAGAACCCGCCCGTGGCGCAGCTCGGTGCCGGCGGCGCGCCCACCGAGGTCGACACCGCGGTCGCCAACCTCGTCGTGCCCCAGATCCCGAACGGCGCGTGCCTGCAGCTCGGCATCGGCGGCATGCCCAATACCATCGGCTCGATGATCGCCCAGTCCGATTTGAAGGACCTGTCCGTTCACACCGAGATGTACGTTGACGGTTTTGTCGATATGGCGCTCGCCGGCAAGATCACCGGCAAGCACAAGCGGCTTGACAAGGGCCGTCAGGTCTTCGCCTTTGCCGCCGGCACGCAGAAGCTCTATGACTACATGGATCGCAACCCCGACGTCATGGGCGCACCGGTCGACTACACGAACGACGTACACGTCATCTCCATGATCGACAACTTTATCTCCATCAACAACGCCATCGACTGCGACCTCTTCGGTCAGGTCAACGCCGAGTCCGCCGGCATCAAGCACATCTCCGGCACGGGCGGCCAGCTTGACTTTGCCATGGGCGCTTACCTCTCCAAGGGCGGCAAGAGCTTTATCTGCATGTCCTCGACCGTCACAGGCAAGGACGGCACGGTCAAGAGCCGCATCGTCCCTACGCTGACGCCCGGCTCCATCTGCACCGACCCGCGCTCCTGCACGCACTACATCGTCACCGAGTACGGCATGGTCGACCTCAAGGGCCTTTCGACCTGGCAGCGCGCCGAGGCGCTCATCGGCATCGCGCATCCCGACTTCCGCGAGCAGCTCATCGCCGACGCGGAGAAGATGCACATCTGGCGCCGCAGCAACAAGTAAATCATCGTCTTCCGTCTCAGGGGCTCTCCGAAAGGAGAGTCCCTGATTTTTTGCAAAAAATATTGGCAAACGCTTTACTATTCACAATATTCATGAAAAAATGCTTGAAAAATAGAAACGAGTACGTTATACTATGTATGGGGAATTATTTCCTCTGTGTGTGATGTTATATTGGCCCGCTTTTAGCGGGGAGCACGGACGAGTGCCGCATTCGGCATTCTGTCAGAAGGGAGGTGGGCATAGGATGTTTCAAGTCGGAGATAAGGTCGTGCATCCCATGCACGGCGCAGGTGTGATCGACAGCATCGTGCGCGAAAAGATCAGCGGAAAGGCAATGGAATTCTACGTCTTCAAAATGCCCATTTCCGGGCTGACGCTCAAAATTCCGACCGAGAATTCCGCGGCGATCGGCGTGCGCGCTATCAAGAGCGTGGACGAGATCGAAGCGGTCATCGCGCGTATCCCAAAGCTCGGCATCGACATGACCTCGAACTGGAACCACCGCTACCGCGAGAATATGGACCGGCTGAAAAGCGGCGACCTCGACGAGGTGAGCGCGGTCATCAAGGCCTTGATGCACCGCGACAGCACGCGCGGGCTTTCCAACGGCGAGCGCAAGATGCTGCATATTGCCAAGCAGATATTGGTCTCTGAGATCGTGCTGGCGGAGGATGTGGAGTATCCCGCAGCCGAGAGCCGCGTCAACGCCGCGATGCTTTCAAAGGAGAGCGAGTAAGAGCATGGGCCTTCTGAAAAAGTTATTCCGCCGGACGCCGAAGCGGACGCGGCCTTACTGTGCTGCGATCATTGCGGCGGCCGGCAGTTCGGTGCGCTACGGCGGGGAAAACAAGCTGATGCAGGAGCTCGGCGGGATGCCGGTGCTCGCGCGGACGCTGCTGGCCGTCGACCGCGCCAGGAGCATCGACGAGATCGTCATCGCCGCGCGCGAGGATGAGCTTTTACCTTATGCGCAGCTATGCAAGACCTTTGGTATCCAAAAGCCTGTGAAGGTCGTCCCCGGCGGTGCGACGCGGACGGAGTCCGTGCTGCGCGCCGCGCTTGAGGCGTCAGAGGGAGCGACACTTCTCGCTGTACAGGACGGGGCGCGCCCGCTCGTGACGAGCGCGCTTATCGATGACGCCGTTGCTGCCGCGCAGCGATATCATGCTGCCGCGCCCGCCGTCCCCGTAACGGATACCATCAAGGTCGCACACGACGGCATCGTGGAGAGCACGCCCGAGCGCAGTACGCTCTTCGCCGTGCAGACACCGCAGGTCTTCGACGCGGAGCTTTTGAAGGCCGCGCTTCAGGATGCGCTGCGCGCAGACGCTGCGCTGACAGATGATTGTTCTGCTGTGGAGCGCTTTGGCAAGGAAGTGCACTTGACAGCGGGCGACCGGGAAAACATCAAGATCACCACGCCGCTCGACCTTACGATCGCAGAAGCCATCTTACAGCGCAGAGAGGGATCGTGACCTCCTACCATACAAGTAAGCCGAAAATCGCCCTGCGCGAAGCGATGGGGGCGATTTTTTCAGGGATATTTCAGCCGCGGCGGACTGCTCCGCCGCTGTTCCGGAAAGGATGATACCAATGACAAATTTACGCATCGGGCACGGCTACGACGTGCACCGGCTGACCGAGGGACGCGCGCTCATTTTGGGCGGCGTGGATATTCCGTATGAAAAGGGCCTGCTCGGCCATTCGGACGCGGATGTGCTGACGCACGCCGTGATGGACGCGCTGCTCGGCGCGGCCGCGCTCGGCGACATCGGCAAGCTGTTTCCCGATTCCGACGCAGCGTTCCGGGGCATTTCAAGCATTGAGCTTCTAAAGCGCGTCAGGCTGCATTTGACTGCCGCAGGCTTTGAGGTCGTCAACCTCGACGCGACGGTGCTCGCGCAGGCGCCCAAGCTCGCCCCATACCGCGAACAGATGCGCGCAAACATCGCCGGGGCGCTCTCCATCCCTGTTTCGCGCGTGAGCATCAAGGCGACGACTGAGGAGGGTCTCGGCTTTACCGGCAGCGGCGAGGGCATCGCCGCGCACGCTGTTGCGCTGCTCGAGCAGGCAGAAAACTGAATGTTTCTTCGGGACGGACGTTTTTTTAGAAAGCGCCCGTCCCTTTTCGCCCGCACGCCGCGTGATCGCGCGCATATCATGCGGTGGGGGGAGACTGTCATGGACTATTATCTGTTCGTTGCGCGCTCGGTCACTCACGCCCAGCAAATGGCGGGCGTTTTGAGCGGCGCGGGCGTTTCTGCAAATATCCGCCGCGCAGGCTCCGGCGTCACCGGACGCGGCTGCGGCTACACGCTGGAAATTTCGCGCAGGAACTATGCGCGTGCCCTGGATGCCTGCCGTACGGGCGGCGTACAGCCGGGGCGCGTCATTCTGGTCTCAGGCGACACGCGGCAAGAGGTGACGCCATGATCTATCTCGACAGCGCGGCGACAACATTCCAGAAGCCCGCTGCCGTGCAGCGCGCCGTTCAGCAGGCGATGCGCACGATGAGCTCGCCCGGGCGGGGCGGGTACGAAAGCGCACGCCTTGCCGAGGAAACGCTGTTCCGCTGCCGCAGCGCGGCGGCGGAGCTCTTTTCCGTGCCGGCGGCGGAGCAGGTCGTCTTCACGATGAATGCAACACACGGGCTGAACATCGCCATCAAGAGCCTTGTTCCGCCGGGCGGACGCGCCATCGTATCAGGCTACGAGCATAATGCGGTCACGCGGCCGCTGCACACGCTGAACGCCGAGGTCATCGTCGCCGCCGCGCCGCTCTTTTCGCCGCAGGCGACGCTCGAAGCCTTTGAGCGCGCGCTGAAGGCGGGCGCGGACGCGGCCATCTGCACGCACGTGTCGAACGTCTTCGGTGATATTCTACCCATCTCGGACGTCGCACGACTCTGCCGGGAGGCGGGCGTGCCGCTCATCATCGACGCCTCGCAGTCGGCGGGCGCGCTGCCGCTCGACTTTGCCGCGCTCGGCGCGGCATTCATCGCCATGCCGGGCCACAAGGGCCTTTACGGCCCGCAGGGGACCGGGCTGCTGCTCTGCGGACACGACGCGCTGCCGCTCCTCGAGGGCGGCACGGGCAGCGACTCGCTGCGGCAGGAGATGCCGGATTTCCTGCCCGACCGGCTGGAGGCCGGTACGCACAATGTTCCCGGCATCGCGGGACTTGCCGCGGGCATCGACTTTGTGCGCACGCAGCGCACCGAGCGCATCCTGCTGCACGAACGGCAGTTGCTGCGTCGCGCGGGACATGGGATGCAGCGCATCCCGCGCGTCAAGTGCCGGTTTTCGGAGGACGGGGCGCTCCAGGCGGGCGTGCTGTCCTTCACGGTCGCAGGGCTCTCGGCTGAAGAAACCGCCGAGCAGATGGCACGCCGCGGCGTCGCGCTGCGCGCGGGCCTGCACTGTGCGCCATTCGCGCACAAAACCGCCGGGACGCTGCCGGACGGGACCGTGCGGCTCAGCGTTTCGGCCTTCAACCGCCCGTTTGAGATCGACGCGGCGCTGCGTGCGCTGCGCGAGGTGGCCGCCGCAGACGGAAAAACTGAGATTTCATAGAAAATTCATGGCTCTACCGTTGCAATTCTCAGCTTTTTATATTAGAATAAGTAATAACTATTGCTTAGACTGCGTTCACGGTCAGTTAGGGGGAGCGTGCCGATGGATATTATCATGCCCATATTGGAAGGCGCGTGGCGCTATATACTCACGCTCAAGGTGTCGGATTACCTTGATATCGCGCTGATGACCTACGGCATATACTGGCTTTTGAAGATCGTCGGAACGTCGAAGGTCGAGAGCGTCGGTAAGGTCGTGCTGCTGTTTCTGCTGGCGCTGATGCTTTCCGATGCGCTGTCACTGGGCGGCATCTATTTCATTTTGAGCCATGTGCTATCCCTCGGTGCGCTCGCGCTGATCGTTTTATTCCAGCCGGAGATCCGGCATCTCATCGACCAGTTGGGGTCGAGCAGGCTGAGGTCGTTCAATCCCTTCGCCCGCACACAGCAGGTCTCGGCCATCGAAAATGCCATCGCGCAGACGGTGCTCGCCTGCACAGAGATGTCAAAGTCCCGTACGGGCGTGCTCATCGTCTTTGAGCGCGATATCGCGCTGGATGACATCGCCCGCACGGGCACCATCGTCGACGCGCGTGTGAGCAGCGAGCTTTTGAAGAACATTTTCTTTGTCAAAGCTGCCATGCACGATGGCGCGGTCATCATGCGCGACGGCAGGCTCCTTGCAGGCGGCTGTATGCTGCCGCTCTCGAAGAACGTGAACCTGAGCCGCGACCTCGGGATGCGCCACCGCGCGGGCATCGGCATGAGCGAGAATTCCGACGCGGTCGTCGTCATCGTCTCGGAGGAGACGGGGACCATTTCCGTCGCCATCGGCGGGCTCTTAAAGCGCCACCTCATGCCGGAAACGCTTGAAAAACTGCTCATCAACGAGCTCATCCCGCAAACGCCCGACGATGCGCAGGAGGATCGCTTCCTCATGCGCCTTTGGAAGGTTCTCACGTCCGGAAAGGGGGACAAGCACGATGAAGTCTAAACGTCGTCAGATTTTTTACGTCTTCCTTTCGCTGCTCATCGCCTCGATGGTATGGTTCTATGTGAGCAACGGCGATGAGGTCACCGTCAACGTGCACGGCGTGGCCGTGGAATTTCTGAATGAGGACACGACGCTTGCCGACAAGGGACTGATGCGCGTGAGCGGGGAAGAGGACGTGACCGTCGATCTGAAGCTCAAATTTCCGCGCAGGCTCGCCTACAGCTTTGACACGAGTCAGATCCGCCTTGTGTGCGATCTCTCCTCCGTCACCTACGCGGGCAAGCAGTCTGTGAGCTATAATATTCTTCTCCCAAGCGGCGTTTCCACGCGCGATGTATCCGTGGAATCGCCCACGGTGCGCACGGTGCAGATCGAGATCGGCGAGCTGAGTAAAAAGGACATTGAGATCCGCTGCAACGTGGTGGGCAATGTGGCCGAGGGCTACATCGCCGGGACCGTTGAGCTGCTGCCCGAAACGCTCGAGGTGCGCGGCCAGCAGTCCGACATCATGCAGATCAGCTACGCGCAGGTCACGCTCAACATCGAGAACGCGACCTCGACGGTCGTGGAGCTGCTCGATTACGAGCTGTATGACTTCAACGATCAGGTCATCAACAGCAAAAACATCCATCCCATGAGCGACAATATCCAGGTCACGCTGCCGGTGCTCAAGGTGAAGGACGTGCCGCTGACGGTGAACTTCGTCGAATCCGCGGGCTCGCGGCTTGAAAATTATACGTGGGCTCTCAGCCACAGCAGCATCACCCTTTCGGGCGACGCCTCACAGATATCTTCGATCAGCGAGCTCGTGCTCGGCACGCTTGCCCTTGAGGACCTGCGCGGGCAGGAGACTTTCACCTATGACATCCCCATCCCCGATGACGTCAACAACCTGAGCGGTATTTCGACTGTCACGCTGACGATCACGGCAAAAGATGTGGAGACCCGCGAGGTCGAGGCGCTGAACTTCAGCTATGAGAACTTCAGCGGCGACCACGAGGTGAGCATCCTCACCTCGTCCCTTCCCGTGACGCTGCGCGGCACAGCAGCGGATATCGAAGCTGTGACCGGCAAGAACGTCCACGTCATCGCTGACCTCTCCGGCATTTCGGCCGACAGTGGCAGCTACACCGTTCCCGCGCGTATCTCCGTTGAGGGGTACGATCTTGGCGCGGTAGGCAGCTACGAGGTCACGGTCCACATCGGATAAATACGCAATTCCCGGCAATACCAAAAGGAGACACTATGACTCAGATCGCAACAGTCGAAAAAATACTGCCCGGCGGCATGGCGGAGATCTCCGTCCCGCGCAAGTCGGCCTGCGGGCATGACTGCGAGGAGTGCGCGGGCTGCGGCGTTTCGGGCGCAAGCGTGCGCGCGCAGGCGCGCAACACGGTCGGCGCGGGGGTCGGCCAGAAGGTCGTGGTCGAGAGCAGCACGAAGCGGCTTCTCGGCGTGATGATCCTGGTCTATCTGCTGCCCATCCTGTGCTTTTTTGTCGGCTACTTTGCGACCGGCGCGCTTGCGAGCGAGGGCCTGCGCTATGCCATCGCCATCGCGGCGTTTCTCATCGGCATCATTCCCGCAGTCGTCTGCGACCGGCACATGAAGAGCACCGGTGCGCTGACATTCACCATCGTGCGCCTGTTCTGAGCAAATGTTCGGTTACATCCGCCCCGCCAAAGAGCGGCTGAACGCGCACGACGAGGAGCTGTTTCAGGCCGTCTACTGCGGGCTGTGCCATGAGCTTGGCCGAAAATACGGCTTTTCCGCGCGCTTCGTGCTGAATTTTGATTTCACCTTCCTTGCTATCCTGCTTTCAGAGGCGGGGGCGCCTGCGTGCACGTCCTGCCGCTGCATTGCGCACCCATGTAAGGCGCGCTGCGTGATGGCGCACACCGCGTCGCTCGAAGTAGCCGCCGACCATAGCATCGTGCTCGCCTGGTGGCAGCTGAGGGACCACATTAAAGACCATGGACTTCTAAAGTCCCTCCCGTACCGGCTGGCGGCGCTCTTTCTTCGCTCTGCCTACCGTAAGGCAAGCCAGTGCGTACCGGAATTTGACGCTTCGGTGCAGCGGCACCTCAGTGACCTCGCCGCGCGCGAGCGGGAGCACTGCGCATCGCTCGATCAAGCCGCCGAGCCCTTTGCCGCGCTGATGGCGGATATCGCCGCCGTCGCGCCGGACGATCTTCATCGCCGCGTGATGGCTGAGATCTTTTACCATCTCGGCCGGTGGATCTATTTAGTCGACGCGGCAGACGATCTGAAAAAGGACTTCGAAGCTGGCTGCTACAATCCGCTGCGATACCGCTACGGTCTCACGGATGAAACGCTCGATGAGAAGACGCAGCAGGAGGTCGCGCTTTCGCTCGACCTCTCCGTGCATCGCATGGCGAGCGCCTACGCGCTGCTTGAGCGTGGCGTGTGGTCGAACATTTTAGACAGTATTTTCTATGAGAGCCTTTACGGCATCGGCAATGCCGTGCTGAAGGGCACCTATCATAAGCCCCCGCGACGGACACATTTCCGCACGAAACCACAGAAAAACGAGGAAACCGTATGAACGACCCCTATCAGATCCTGAATATCCCGCCCACGGCGACTGACGAGGAGGTCAAGCGCGCTTACCGCGACCTTGCCCGCAAGTATCATCCTGACAATTACCACGATAACCCGCTTGCAGATCTCGCACAGGAAAAAATGAAAGAAATCAACGAAGCCTACGACCAGATACAGAAGCAGCGCAAGGCGGCCTCCGCCGCCTCGCAGAGCTATTCCTACGGTCCGGGCAGCGGCTATGCGAACTCTGGCTACGGGAGCTATGGCGAGAATTATAACAGCACCTACGGCACGAGCCGTTTACAGCAGGTGCGTGCAGCCGTTAACCGCGGCGATATCTCGCTTGCTGAGCGGCTGCTCAGCAGTGTGAGCGACCATAACGCGGAATGGAACTTTCTGATGGGCGTGGTGTGCTCGCGGCGCGGCTGGATGGATGAGGCGAAGCGCTACCTCGAGACCGCCGTGCAGATGGAGCCGAACAACCCTGAGTATCGCAGCGCGCTCGCTTCGCTCACTGGCGCGGGCTATCGGCCGGACGGCTTCCGCACGTTCCACACGGCGAACTTTGATGAGAACGCCTGCCTGCGCTGCTGCGCGGCATGGTCCTGCTGCACGCTCTTCAGCGGCGGCGGATGCTATCTCATCCCTTGCTAAATCGATAAAGTCAAATCACGAATGATGGAGGAGAACGATCGTGGTCAAAAGTATGACCGGCTACGGAAGAGCCAGAAAAACATTATCCAATCGCGACATCACCGTTGAGGTACGCAGCGTGAACAACCGCTACCTCGACTGCACGGTAAAGCTGCCGCGCGCCTACATCTTCGCGGAGGACGCCATCAAGGGGCGCGTGCAGAAGGCCATCTCGCGCGGCAAGGTCGACGTGTTCGTCACCATCGACTCGACCGGCGCGGACGAGGAGATCGTTGCGGTCAACGAGGGGCTTGCCCGCAGCTATCTTGAGGCCTTCGACAAGCTCTGCGCGCTCGACGGCGGCAAGCATCTGAACGCCATGTGTGACGTGACGGACTTTGCCCGCATCCCCGATGTGCTGAGCGTCACAAAGGCGGAGGAAGACCTTGGATCCGTCGGCGCGGACATCTGCGAGGTGCTCGACGAAGCGCTCGCGTCCTATAACCAGATGCGCGCGACGGAGGGAAAGAAGCTGGCCGAGGACATCGGCGGCAGACTCACGACCATCGAAACGCTCACGGGCATGGTCGAGGAGCGCTCGCCCGAAACGGTGCGCGAGTACCGCGAAAAGCTGACCGCGCGTATGCAGGAGGTCTTGCAGAGCACGACGATCGACGAAGCGCGCATCCTGACCGAAGCCGCCATCTATGCCGACAAGATCGCCGTGGACGAGGAAACGGTCCGCCTGCGCTCGCACGTTTCGCAGCTGCGCGATATGCTGCTCTCGGATGAGCCCATGGGCCGCAAGATGGACTTCCTCATTCAGGAGGTCAACCGCGAGAGCAACACCATCGGCTCAAAGTGCAACGACGTCGCCATCGCGCGCGATGTGGTCGCGCTCAAGGCGGAGGTCGAAAAGATCCGCGAGCAGGTACAGAACATCGAATAATAAGGAGTGACCGCGATGAAACTGCTGAACATCGGATTTGGCAATATGGTCTCCGCCGAGCGGCTGATCGCCGTGGTGAGTCCCGACAGCGCACCCATCAAGCGTCTCATTCAGGAATCCCGCGAGCGCGGCATGCTGATCGACGCGACCTACGGCCGCAAGACGGCCTCGGTCTTCATCATGGACAGTGACCATGTGGTGCTCTCTGCCATCGCGGCCGACAAGCTGATCGCGCGCCTCGGTGTGGAGACGCTCGGGATAGAGGAGGAAGGTTAAGCTACTATGTACCAGGGAAAAACATTCATCATCTCCGGCCCGTCCGGCGTGGGAAAGAGCACGGTGCTCAAGGAACTTTTCAAGGACCGCGACGACCTGTATTTTTCCGTTTCCGCGACGACGCGCGCGCCGCGTCCGGGCGAAGAGAACGGCGTACACTATCACTTCACCGACGTCGACGAGTTTCGCAAAATGATCTCGGAGGACGCCTTTTTGGAGTATGCCGAGTACGTCGGCAACTTCTACGGCACACCGAAAAAGTTTGTCGACGAGGCCATGGAGCAGGGGAAGGACGTCGTCCTCGATATCGAGGTACAGGGTGCCTTGCAGGTCGTGCATAAGCGGCCTGATGTCGTGCGCATCTTCATCGCGCCGCCTTCGTGGCAGGCGCTTGAAGAACGCCTGACGAGCCGTGGCACCGACAGTCCCGAAAAGGTGCAAAAACGCCTCGTCCGCGCAAAGGTCGAGCTTCAGACCGCTAATACCTATGATTATTTCGTCATCAACGACACGGTGGAACGCGCCGTGCGCGAGATCAACGCCATCATGCTCGCCGAGCACTGCAAGCCCGCCGAACGTATGGCCATTTTGTCCGAGTAAATTCAAAAAATCAGCCGAAAGGCAGAAGGAAGTAAATTATCATGATGCTTTATCCCGCTATGAGCCTGCTCAATAAGTACGTGGAAAACCGTTACCTGCTCGTCAACGTGGTCGCGCGCCGCGCCCGCCAGATCGCCGAGCAGGCCGACGAAGAGGGTTATCCCCTCTGCGAAAAGCCGGTCACCACGGCCATCAACGAGGTCGCTGCCGGTAAGCTCACCGCAGAGAACATCGACACGCACATCGCAAAGTAACAAGAACACAACAAAAAGGGGGAGACTGTATGGCAGAGAAGATGCTTGCTCGTGTCGCAGTCTCTTCTGTTCCGTATGCCGCCGATAAGCTCTACACGTATCGCGTTCCCGACGAGCTGAAGGATACCGCGGCGCCCGGCAAACGGGTGCTCATCCCGTTCGGGCGCGGCAACCGGCGCAGCGAGGGCTTCGTGCTCGACATCGTGCGCGAAGAGGACAAGCCTGTCTATAAACCGATCGACACTTTTTTGGACGATGCCCCGCTGCTGGACGGCAGGGATATTCGCCTCGTGCGGTGGATGAAGGCGCGCTATTTCTGCACGTATTACGATGCGCTCAAAACACTGCTGCCGGGCGGCGTGTGGCTCAAAAGCCGAGAGGTCTGGAAGCTGAACGAAGCCGTCAGCGCCGAAGAGGCGCTTGCCGCGGTCATGCCCGACACGCTTGAAGAGACCTTGCTTCACGCCGTGCTCAGTGCAAAGGGCGCGGAGCGCGCTGCGCTCAACGAGCTCGGTGGCGAGAGGACGGGGAAAGCCCTTCGTACCCTTGAGCAGCAGGGGCTTCTCGTCTGTGAGACAACGATGAAACAGCGCCTCAGTGACAAGACGGCGCGCATGGTGTCGCTCTGCGTCAGCGCGGAAGACGCGCTCGCTGCAGTCGAGCCCAAGCGCCGCAGCGCACCCGTGCGCTATGCGATCGTAGAGCTTTTGAGCCGGGAGGGAACGCTCTCCTCCGCAGAGATCAGCTACTACACCGGCGCGACGATGCAGACACTGCGGGGACTGAAAAAATCGGGCCTTGTCGAATTTTCCGAGCAGGAGGTGCTGCGCATCAGCAGCGCCGAAAGCGCCGAAAAGGCGGAGCCGTTCACGCTCAACGGTGAGCAGCAGGCGGCCTTTGAGGGCCTTTCCGCGCTGCTCGGCCGCGAGGGCGGCAGCGCCGCGCTCCTGTACGGTGTGACTGCGAGCGGAAAAACGCAGGTCTACCTGAAGCTCATTGAGGAGACGCTTCGCCGCGGGAGATCTGCGATGCTGCTCGTACCGGAGATCGCACTGACGCCGCAGATGATGCGGCGCTTTTCCGCGCAGTTCGGCCCCGATGTCGTGATGCTGCACAGCGCGCTGCCGCTCACGGAGCGCTACGACCAGTGGAAGCGCATCCGCCGCGGCGAGGTACGCGTTGTGCTCGGCACGCGCAGCGCAGTGTTCGCGCCGCTCCCGGACCTGGGACTCATCATCCTGGACGAGGAGCAGGAGGGAAGCTACCAGTCGGAAAATCCGCCGCGCTATCACGCGCGCGACATCGCGCAGTTTCGCTGCGCGCAGCGTGATGCGCTGATGCTGCTCGGCTCGGCCACGCCGACGGTGGAGACCGCATATTACGCAAAGCGCGGGCGCTATCAGGTGTTTTCCCTTCACAAGCGTTTTAACGATCTGCCGCTCCCCAAGGTGCTCATCGCCGACATGAAGGACGAGCTGCGGCAGGGAAATGAGACGTCTATCGGCCACGCCTTGTGCGCAGAGCTCGAAAAAAACCTCGAACGGGGCGAGCAGAGCATCCTGTTTCTCAACCGGCGCGGCAGCGCGAGGATGCTCCTTTGCGGCGAGTGCGGCTATGTGCCGCAATGCCCGCGGTGCAGTGTGCCGATGACCTATCACTCGGCAAACGAGCGGCTGATGTGCCACTACTGCGGCCATTCCGAAGCCGTGATGGAACGATGCAGCGAGTGCGGCGGACTGTTAAAGCGCGTCGGCTCCGGCACACAGAAGGTCGAGCAGGAGCTTGCCGCGCTCTTTCCGAATACTCCGGTCCTGCGCATGGACGCCGACACCGTTGCCGCCGCGCACAGACACGAGGCGTTGCTGAAGGAGTTCACTCAGAAAAATATCCCCATCCTCCTTGGCACGCAGATGGTCGCCAAGGGGCTGGATTTTGAAAATGTCACACTCGTCGGTGTGCTGGACGCGGACCTTTCGCTCTACGTGCAGAACTATCACGCAGCCGAGCGGACCTACAGCCTGCTCGCGCAGGTCGTAGGCAGGGCCGGACGGGGCGAGCGCGTAGGGCGAGCCGTCATTCAGACATATCATCCCGAAAATGAGGTCATTCAGGCCGCGGCGAAGCAGGATTACGAGGCCTTCTACCAAAACGAACTGCGCCTTCGCCGCCTGCGGCGCTATCCGCCGTTCGCCGACCTCTTCACGCTGACCGTTTCAGGCAGCGAAGAAGTGCGTGTCATCGCCGCTGTGCGCGCGCTGTGTGACGCGCTGCGGCTTGCCAGCGCAAAAGAGCCGCTGCGCGCGCTCGAGCCCGAGGTGCTCGGACCCGCGGGCGCGCCAGTCGTGAAGGTGAACGACCGCTACCGCTACTGCGTCTATCTCTGCGGCAGGAGCGACAGCGTGCTGCGGCGCACGGTGAGCGAATATCTGCTCGCCTTTTCCGCGAGAAAAGAAAACCGCGGTCTCGACATTTTTGCCGACTGCAATGCTTTACAATAGAGAAAAGAGGATGAAAACTATGGCTATCCGTACCATTCGAGAAAAAGGCGATCCCTGCCTGACGAAAGTCTGCCGCCCGGTGACCGAATTCAACGCCCGCCTCCATCAGCTGCTCGACGACATGGCTGACACGCTGGCCGAGGCCGGCGGCGTGGGTCTCGCCGCCCCGCAGGTGGGTATCCTGCGCCGCGTCTGCATCGTGGAGGACGCGCAGGGCGAGATCATCGAGCTCATCAACCCCGAGATCATCAAGACCGAGGGCGAGCAGACGGGCCTTGAAGGCTGCCTGAGCGTTCCTGGCAAGTACGGCATCGTCACGCGCCCGATGGTGGTGCGCGTGCGTGCGCAGGACCGCTACGGAACGACCTTTGAGGTCGAGGACGAGGAACTGACCGCGCGCTGCTTCTGCCACGAGATCGAGCACCTTGACGGTCATCTTTACACCGAGCACTGCAAGATCCTCAGCGAAGAGGAACTGGAAAAGTATATCCGCGAGCAGGAAAAGGAGCTGGACGAGGAATGAGGATCGTCTTCATGGGCACGCCCGACTTTGCGCGCAGCATTTTAGAGCGTCTGGTCGCAGACGGGCACGAGGTCTGCGGCGTTTTCACGCAGCCGGACAAGCCGCGCAACCGAAACAAAGTAACGCCAAGCCCTGTAAAGGAATATGCACTTACACAGAATATCCCCGTTTTTCAGCCGACAGCAATGCGCGACGGCACGGCGCTCGCAGATCTCAAGGCGCTTGCGCCCGATCTTGCGGTCGTTGCGGCCTATGGCCGCATCCTGCCCGAGGAAATGCTCGCGGTGCCGCCGCTCGGCTGCATCAACGCACACGCATCCATTTTACCGAAGTACCGTGGCGCAGCGCCCATCAACTGGGCCATTCTGAATGGTGAAAAGGAGACGGGTGTGACCGTGATGCACATGGCAAAGGAGTGCGATACGGGCGATATGATCTTGGTGAAAAAGCAGCCCATCCGCCCGGACGAGACGGCGGAGGAGCTTTTCTCCGACCTTGCCGCGCTCGGCGCGGACGCCATCGCCGAGGCCATCGAGCAGATCAAAAACGGCACGGCGCAGCGCGTGCCGCAGGACGAGGCGCAGGCAACATATGCTCCCATGCTCTCGCGCGAGCTCTCGCCCATCGACTGGACGAAAAGCAGCACGCAGATCATCGATCAGATCCGTGGGCTCATCCCGTGGCCCTGCGCCGCGGCGAGCATTCTCGGTGCAAACACGAAGATATTCCACGCCGTGCCGCTCGGCGAGACGAAGGACGCTCCCGGCACGCTGCGCGCACTCAAAAAGGGCATTGAAGCCGCCTGCGGCGACGGCAAGAGCCTTCTCATCACGGAATTACAGCAGGACGGCGGCAAACGCATGGCCGCAAATGCCTTTTTGAACGGCAAGCGCATCGCCGCGGGGACGGTCCTCGATGCGTAAGGGAAATACCGCAAATGCGCGCGAATGCGCGCTCTCTGTTCTCGTCTCCTGCCGCCGCAACGGCGCGTGGGCAGACGCGGCGCTCAAGGCGCAGCTCTCCAAAACGCCGTTGAGCGCACAGGACGCGGCGCTTTGCAGCCGCATCGTCTACGGCGTGATGCAGAACGAGCTGCTGCTGAACTGGTTTTTGAGCGCCTACTGCACGCAGAAGCTCGACCATTTGCAGCCGCCGCTCGCCGACATTCTGCGCATCGGCGCGTACCAGATATTATTTCTGGACAAGGTGCCCGACCACGCCGCCGTCAGCGAATCCGTGGAGCTCTGCCGCACGAACGGCCGGAGCGCCGCAAGCGGGCTCGTTAACGCCGTGCTGCGCAAGGTCGCGCAGCACAAATCAAACCTCCCACCGCTGCCGGAGGGAAACATCGCGCGGCTGAGCATTGCCTACAGCCACCCGCAGTGGCTCGTGAAAAAGCTCGTGTCGCTCTTAGGCGTTGAGGAAGCGGATCGGTTTTTGCGCATCGACAACGAGGCCGCCCCCATGACCGTGCAGGTGAATCCGCTCAAGACGGATGCGGATGCGCTCGCGCGCGAGCTGGCGGGCGACGGCGTCAAGGCCGTACCGCACGGATGGGTGCCTGATTGCTTTGAGCTCTCCGGCACCGGCGATCTCACGACGCTTACGGCCTTTTATCAGGGCCGCTTCACGGTGCAGGATGCTGCTGCAAAGCTCGTGACCTACGCCGCGGGCTTCGAAAAGGGGCAGGACGTGCTGGACGTCTGCGCCGCGCCGGGCGGCAAGTCGTTCGCCGCGGCGTTCGCGATGGAAAACGAGGGACATATCCTCGCCTGCGACCTGCACGAGAACAAATTAAGGCGCATCCGCGAGGGCGCGCAGCGCCTCGGCATCACCTGCATCGAGACTGCCGCGGCCGACGGCCGCACATTCCGCGAGGAATGGGCGGAGCAGTTCGACACGGTCCTCTGTGACGTGCCGTGCTCGGGCCTTGGCATCATCCGCAAAAAGCCGGATATCCGCTATAAGGACGCGCATGAGTTCAAGGCGCTGCCGGATATCCAGCGCGCGATTTTAGAAAACAGCGCGCGCTATGTAAGACCGGGCGGCGTGCTGGTCTATTCGACCTGCACCGTTTTGCCCGAGGAAAATGAAAACGTAACGGATGCGTTCTTATCTTCGCACCCGGAATTTATCTATGAGGAATTCTCCCTGCCGAACGGGGAAGCTGCGCCGGGGTATCTGACGCTCTGGCCGCAGCGCAACGGGACGGATGGGTTCTATCTCAGCCGCATGAGGAGGAGAGCATGACTGATATCAAGTCGATGACGCTCGGCGAGATCACCGAGGCGTTGCGCGCGATGGGTGAGCCGTCGTTTCGCGGCAAGCAGGTGTTCACCTGGCTGCACCGCGGCGTGACGGCGTTCGACCAGATGATCAACATTCCAAAGTCGCTGCGCGAAAAGCTCGCGCGCGAGTATATCATCACCGCGCCGACCGTCGCGCGCAAGCAGGTATCGAAGCTCGACGGGACGATCAAGTACCTCTGGGAGCTTTCCGACGGCAACTGCATCGAAACGGTGCTCATGTCCTATCACCACGGCAACACCGTCTGCATTTCCTCGCAGGTCGGCTGCCGCATGGGCTGCAAGTTCTGCGCATCCACGCTCGCGGGCAAGGTGCGCGATCTGAGGCCGTCCGAAATGCTTGATCAGGTGCTCTTCACGCAGCTCGACTCCGGAAAAGAGATATCCAACATCGTGCTCATGGGCATCGGTGAGCCGCTCGACAACCGCGCCAATGTGATGCGGTTTTTGGAGCTGATCAATCATCCCGAAGGAATGAATATCGGGATGCGGCACATCTCGCTCTCCACCTGCGGCGTGGTGCCGGGCATCGACGCGCTCGCGCAGGACAATTTGCAGCTCACGCTGTCGGTTTCGCTCCACGCGCCCGACAGCGTGACGCGCAGCCGCATCATGCCGGTAAACAACGCCTATGACGTCTCCGAGCTCTTTGAGGCCTGCCACCGGTACTTCAAAAAAACGGGCCGCCGCATCTCGTTTGAATACGCGATGATCGACGGCGTGAACGACCACGACTGGCAGGCAGACCTGCTGGCAGAAAAAATTCGCGGGATGCCGGGACACGTGAACCTCATCCCGCTCAACGACGTGGTCGAGAGCGAATTCAAGCCCAGCAAGCGCGTGAGCGCGTTCCAGAAGCGCCTCGAGTCCCACGGCCTGACGGCGACGATCCGCCGCAGCCTCGGCGGCGACATCGACGCGAGCTGCGGGCAGCTTCGGCGCAAGGAAATGAAAGAAAGAGAGGGTGCGGCACAATGAACGCCCTTGGAATGACCGACGTGGGACTGCGCCGGCACGAAAATCAGGATACCTTTGCCATCGAGACCGTCGGGAACCGCATCGTCGCCGTCGTGTGCGACGGCATGGGGGGCGCAGAGGGCGGACAGATCGCCAGCTCGCTCGCCGTCGAGACCTTTATGAAGAACATTCGCGCGCTGCTGCGCAAAGATATGACCATGGAACAGCTTCGCGAGCTCGCGTCGTTCTGCGTGGCGCAGGCGAATACCGCCGTGTACCAGCGCTCGCTCGAGGGTGAGGACTGCCGCGGCATGGGAACGACGCTCGTTTCCGCCGTGGCCGGCGAGAATGGGACGATCGTGTGCAACGTCGGCGACAGCCGCGCCTATCTTCTCCGCAATGGCGGCATCTCCCGCATCACGCACGACCACAGCGTCGTGCAGACGCTCGTGGAGAGCGGCAACATCACCGCCGAAGAGGCGCGCACGCACCCGAACCGAAATCTCATCACCCGCGCGCTCGGAACGGAGGAGATCACGCAGTGCGACGCATTCGAGGTCTCACTCGCGCACGGCGATAAGCTGCTGCTGTGCAGCGACGGGCTCGTCGTCACGGCGACGGACGAAGATATCTGCCGTGCGGTATGCGCGGGAAAGAGCGCAGAGCAGGACCTGGAGAGTCTTATCGCGCTTGCCAAAGCGCAGGGCGCACCGGACAATGTGACGGTCGCACTCATAGACTTTGAATAAGGAGGTGGCACTTAATGGACAAAATGATCGGCAAAATGCTCGACAACCGCTATGAGCTGCTCGAAGTCATCGGCAGCGGCGGCATGGCGGTCGTTTACAAGGCCAAGTGCCACCGCCTGAACCGTCTCGTCGCGGTCAAGGTGCTCAAGAGCGACCTGGCTGAGGACGCTGACTTCCGCCGCCGCTTCCGCGACGAGTCGCAGGCCGTCGCGATGCTCTCGCACCCGAATATCGTCTCGGTCTATGACGTGAGCCGCGGCGAGACGGAGTATATCGTCATGGAGCTCATCGACGGTATCACCCTCAAGCAGTATATGGAAAAGCGCGGCCAGCTCAACTGGCGTGAGGCGCTGCACTTCATCACGCAGATCATGAAGGCGCTCTCGCACGCGCATTCGCGCGGCATCATCCACCGCGATATCAAGCCGCAAAACATCATGGTCCTGCGCGACGGCAGTGTCAAGGTCGCCGACTTCGGCATCGCCTGCCTTGCCAACTCCGCCAACACGCTCACACAGGAGGCGCTCGGCTCGGTGCACTATATGTCGCCCGAGCAGGCCAAGGGCGACCGCATCGACGCGCGCTCGGACATCTACTCCGCGGGCGTCGTGCTCTACGAGATGCTGACGGGCCGCCTGCCCTTCGAGGGCGACAGTGCCGTTTCCGTCGCCATCCAGCACTTATCCTCCGTGCCGCTCTCGCCGTGCGAGATCAATCCCGACGTGCCCGAGGCGCTCGAGCTCATCTGCATGAAGGCGATGGCGTCCGATATCGACAAGCGCTATGCCTCGGCCGACGAGATGCTCGCGGACCTTGAAGAGTTCCGCAAGAATCCCGAGGTCGACCTCGATTTCACCATCGAGGACCTGCACCGCGAGGCCGTCGACGAGCCGACGCAGTATATCCCCGCCGTGCACACCGTCTCCAAGGCACAGAAGGTGCAGGAGGCGGACGACGAGGAGGAAGAAGAGGCATCCCCGCACAAGCTGGGCACGCGCAAGCTGCTCACGATCATCGGCGCGGCGGTGGCCGCGGTGGCACTCATCGTGCTGCTCTGGCACGCGATCTTCAGCGATCTTCTCGGCGGCGAGCAGACGCCGACGGAGTATGTGGTGCCGCATCTCATCGGCATGACCATCGACGAGGCGAACGAGGACGAAAACGTGAAGGGCATCTTCACGATCGAACAGATCGGCCAGCGCGCGAGCAGCAAATACGCGGCGGGTCAGATTATCGAGCAGTCGCCCGAGCGCGGCAAGACCGTAAAGGGCAACCGCGTCATCTCGGTTTTCGTCAGCTCCGGTGCCAAGACGGAGAAAATGCCGAATCTCGTCAATACAGAGCGGCGCAACGCGGCGCTCCAGCTTAAAAATCTTGACCTGGATCTCGCCATCGACGACACGCTGGAGGAGTACAGCGAGTCTATCACGGCGGGCTATGTCATCCGCACCCTCCCCGAAGCCGGAACGACGCTGAACGAAGGCGACAGCGTGACACTTGTGGTCAGCAAGGGTTCGGAAAAGATGCCTGTAACGGTCATCACCTTTACAGGAAGCGACATCGATATCGTGCGCCAGCAGGCGACGCAGATGGGTCTTGTGGTCGGCGATGTGTCCTCGCGCGCAGACGTGAGCCCCATCGGCACGGTGCTTGAGCAGAGCATCGCCCCGAACACAGTCGTAAAAGAGGGGACGACCATCACGTTCGTCGTGAGCTCCGGCCCCGACGTGGACGACGGCGGCGAAGAGCCGAGCGTCGGAGGCGAGGAGCTGCCGTGACGGGAAGGATACAGCGCGCGCTGAGCGGCTTCTACTATGTCAAAGGCGAAGATGGAACGCTCCTCACCTGCAAGGCGCGCGGAAAATTCCGCCGCGAGGGCGTTTCGCCGCTCGTGGGCGACCATGTCGTCTGCTGCGAGGTCCCCGGCGGCGAAGGGCGCATCGACGATATCCTGCCGCGCAAAAACAGCTTTGACCGTCCGAGCGTCGCGAATATCGACCAAATGGTCATTGTCTGCTCGCAGGCCATCCCGAAGACCGACCCGTACCTCGTCGACCGTATGACAGCCATCGCCGCGCTCAAGGGCTGCGATGTGCTCATCTGCATCAACAAGTGCGATCTGGACCCTGCGGACTCGCTGCGGGAATACTACGAAAATGCGGGCTTTCGCACCGTCTGCGTCAGTGCGGAGACGGGCGAGGGCATCGACACCCTTCGCGTCCGGCTCGTAGGGAAGCTCTCCGCCGTGACGGGCAACTCCGGCGTCGGCAAGTCGAGCATTTTGAACGCGCTCGACCCAAATATGTCGCTCAAAACGGGCGAGGTCAGTCAGGCGCTCGGCCGCGGAAAACACACGACGCGCCATGTCGAGCTCTACGAGCTGCCCTGTGGTGCGGAGATCATCGACACGCCGGGCTTTTCCTCCTTTGAAACGACAGGACTCAACCTGGAGCTCAAGGCGCGCCTGCCGGAATGCTTCCCGGAGTTCGCACCGTATCGGGAGGACTGCCGCTTCGTCGGATGCAGCCACACAAAGGAAAAGGGCTGTGCTGTGCGCCAGGCCGTGAAGGATGGAAAAATCGTCAAGGGACGGCACGAAAGCTACTGCCGGCTCTACGACGAGCTCAAGGACCTGCGCGAGTGGAACGTCGAAGGACGCGGAAAACGCGGATAAAATAACAAATATGACAAAAGCCTGCTGCCGAATGAGGCAGCAGGCTTTTGCCGTTTAGAGAGATGAGAGAGGGGAAAATCAATGGGATAAGAGAGGATCAATCCTGAAACAGGGGAGTGGAGAGATAGCGGTCGCCGGTGTCAGGCAGCAGGACAACGATGGTCTTGCCCTTGTTCTCGGGACGCTTGGCGAGCTGGATCCCGGCCCACACGGCAGCGCCGGAGGAAATACCGACCAGCACGCCCTCGCTGTGGCCGACGAGCTTGCCGGTGGCGAAAGCGTCGTCGTTCTCGACGGGGATGATCTCATCGTAGATATTGGTGTCCAAAACCTCGGGCACAAAGCCGGCGCCGATGCCCTGGATCTTGTGCGCGCCCGCAACGCCCTTGCTCAGGACAGGGGAGGAGGCGGGCTCGACGGCGACGACCTTGACGTTGGGGTTCTTCTCCTTGAGGAACTTGCCCGTGCCGGTCAGCGTGCCGCCGGTGCCGACGCCCGCGACGAAGATGTCGACCTGACCGTCGGTGTCTTCCCATATCTCGGGGCCGGTGGTCTCATAGTGCGCCTTGGGGTTCGCGGGGTTGACGAACTGGCCGGGGATGAAGCTGTTCGGCGTCTGCGCGGCGAGCTCTTCCGCCGTGGCGATGGCACCCTTCATGCCTTTCGCGCCATCGGAAAGGACGAGCTCCGCGCCGTAGGCCTTCATCAACTGACGGCGCTCGACGCTCATCGTCTCGGGCATGACGATGATGATGCGATAGCCGCGCGCGGCGGCGACGGAAGCGAGGCCGATGCCGGTGTTGCCGGAGGTCGGCTCGATGATGACGGAGTCGGGCTTCAGCTTGCCGCTCGCCTCAGCGTCGTCAAGAATGGCCTTGGCGATACGGTCCTTCACGGAGCCTGCGGGGTTGAAGTATTCGAGCTTGGCGAGGAGCTTAGCCTCGAGCTTTTCAGCCTTTTCGATGTGAGACAGTTCGAGAAGCGGGGTCTTGCCGATCAACTGGTCCGCGGAAGTGTAGATATTGCTCATAATGTTTCCTCCTGAACGATGTACGTTCTATATCAAAATTTTATTGTTTGTTGTTTTTTGGTTTCGGTGGTCGGTTGCAGCTCAAGCTCTGCCGCGGCGACATCGAAACGGATGAAGGAATGAAGTCACATTCATTACCAACCTTTCGAGTAGGTATGTAGGGATTATACGATGAGAGTTTTGATTTGTCAAGAGGAAATTTGCAAAAAAATCTGTTGAATTCCCATAAACCACGTAATATAATAGGAATATCAGAAGTTGAAGAAGGCCGGCTCCCGGATGCCTTTCAACGGATGTGCTTAGAAAGGCGTGAACATACTATGATGATTTCAACCAAGGGCCGCTATGCGCTGCGCGTGCTCATCGACATGGCCGAGCACCAGACCGACGGGTATATCCCGCTCAAGGAGATCGCCAAGCGGCAGGAAATTTCGGAGAAATATTTAGAGAGCATCGTCAAAACGCTCGTCAAGGGCGGTGTGGTCGAAGGGATGCGCGGCAAGGGCGGCGGCTACCGCCTGTGCAAGAGTCCCGACCAATTCACCGCGGGCCAGATTTTGCGGCTGATGGAGGGCTCGCTCGCCCCCGTCGCGTGCCTTGAGGCCGGCAGCTCGCCCTGCGACCGCGCAGGGGAGTGCCGCACGCTCTCGCTCTGGTCGGGACTGAACGATGTTATCAATAAATATCTTGATCAGTACACGCTCGCGGATTTACTGCGCGAGGATGGGGATTATGATTATGTGATTTAATCACAGTTTCCCTGCACCGTGCAGGGGGACGCGGATAAGGGGGCCATTCTCTCACGTGAGAGAATGGCCCCCTTGGACCCCCAAGAGAACGCAAGGGGCTCTGCCCCTTGACCCCGCCA
>OIXV01000285.1_pt1 | contig 49804 bp, 38 predicted proteins | sample 1587771 | NCBI WGS metagenome assembly OIXV01 (sample SAMEA3888893, study PRJEB22519) | human gut metagenome | biome: human gut; feature: human-associated habitat; material: faeces | place: Denmark | collected 2010
GGGCCCACCCGGATTCGAACCGAGAACCAAAGGATTATGAGTCCCCTGCTCCACCGTTGAGCTACAGGCCCGTTTTGCACGTAGACTATTGTACCCGAAAGCTGAGCAGTCAAGGAAACTTCATATATCCGTATTGCAGATAGACGCCACTCCCGTCGCCTTCGCGACCGAGTCGACCAGCGCGGCGCGCACGGACACCGCCTTGAGGTCGCCGTTCTCCTTCTCGAGCGCGGCGATGCGCTTCTCGATTGTGGGATCAGGCTTCACTTATACGAAAAAGCCACCTGTGCGGATGGCTTAGATCAACTATGATCGGGGCGGCGGGACTCGAACCCGCACGGGCTTGCGCCCGCCAGCCTCTGAAACTGGCGCGTCTGCCTGTTCCGCCACGCCCCGATGTGGTAAAATTTCGCTAAAAGCGGCGAGCGCCGCCCAGGTTAGGAACCTGGGTAGAGCATCGCTGCTTTTTATCCAACAATGTTCACCTTTGAAAACGTTCCGTCATCGACAAATCTTTTCGCCGCATCCGCCGCAATGTCGGCAGCCGACGGAATCCTCAAGAGACTCAATAGCGCTTGTCTCTCCTTCTTATCATCTGAGTAGAATTTCTTCGAAGCATTTACCAGAAGACTGTTTATCTTAGCTTCCGACCTCGGAGTTTTTATCTCGATAAGACATGAGCTCGTTTCGAAATCTGCTCTTTTTCTCTCGGTTGTAGCGTATAGGAACTTACCAGGTTCTCCGTGCCTCACAATCGCCCAAAGCTCCTCGCCATTCGGATCTGCGCCGTTGCACCTGCCTTTGCTATTGACATAGCGCTCCCCCGCCAATTCGATGCCGTAAGCATCGCCTAGCAAAGATAGGTAGGCATTCACCGTGGCGTCGTAGGAGTCGACGGTCTTGCTTTTCCTGAACCTCTTGACCGCGTCTTTTACCCCGGCATCAAAATATGCGGCAAGCTCGCCGTCGCTCGTTGCGCGGCTGAAGACGCCGTCCCCCGCCGCATCGGCGCGCGCAGCTTTTAAGGCATCTTCTTGAGCCCTCGGCAGCTTATAGGATTCTATCTCCTTGAACCGCTTGTACCGCTCGTACAGCTCCCGCGGCTTGACCCCCTACACCAGCTCGGCGTCGGGGTCGCCCTCGAAGCTGGGAACCACCTTGCAGTCGCATCCGCGGTGGAAGTGCCTCCACTCGCCGGCCGTCTTGCGCGTGTGGTAGACCGCGCCGCGGCTCGCGAGCATGAGGCAGAACGTGCAGGTCTCGGTGCCCGTCGGCACGCGGGCGAACATCGCGCCCTCGTCCCTGTCGCGCCCCACGTTGGCGATGATCGTCTCGTTGAGGCTCCTAAACGCGTCGTTCCTGGCGAACTCGCCGCACGCCCTCACAAACGCCGCATCGCCCTCCTTCGCGAGCTTATTCGCCTGGTAGCGCGCCACGTCGTCCACCGACCCCGGCTCGTAGACCGTCATGGCGCTATCTTTGGCGCTCGCGTCGCTTCAGTACTGGACAATTCTCTCAAAAGTTGTGATGCTGAACACTATCGCGTCAGCCAAGATCGGAGACGACGCGGCCTCCGCAGTGGAGCAGCGCGTCCTCGGATGGTGCCGCTCCCACGAGGGGGCGTCCGTCGCCGAGAAGCGCGAGGCGACGAAGCTCATCATGGAGGGCTTCATGCAGGCGTACGACGACAAGGCGGCGAAGTTCGCGCCGCAGGGGTACAACCACCGCTCACAGCAGGGCTGCGCGAGGCTCAAGTAGGCCAGCGCGTCTTAACCCGCACCCCCGTTTGGCCCACGTATATCACGAACGGTTTCTTTTCTTGGAGGTTTGCTATGCCCGTCAGCTGCAACGCCGCCAGGCGCGGCAAACTCACAGCAGAAGGAATCGCGAGCCGCATTGCTCTCTACGACAGCTGCAGCATCATGGAGATGAATTCAGCTCAGAATACAAAAAGAACCCGTCGCTAGCACTTATGCTCTCGACGAGTTCGAACAATTAAAATGGCTCCCCGGGTAGGATTCGAACCTACAACCCTCCGGTTAACAGCCGGATGCTCTGCCGTTGAGCTACCGAGGAATCTGCCAATCAGTTGCGCTCTTTCCGAACGCGCAAGATAGTATTATACCCATCTCATCAGTCGGCGCAAGACCCAATTTCAACTTTTTTGACAAGCGCGGGCATTCGGAATCCCAAGCCCTCTCACCAGACGGTCCTTGGTGTACCGGAAATCGTGACGCAATCGCAGGCTTCGGGGGTGGTCCTTGATGCACTGCAGATCGGGGACGCGACCTCCAGGGGTTTTCGGGAGCAGAGAAGCAGGTTGGTGGTCAACTGGACGAGTTGTGCGACGTTTTTCGCCCGATTCTCGCCCGATTCTCCCCTTCACGATGGCTTGAATTATCCTCCAAAAGCAAAGTCCCAGGTCAGCTTAAAGCAAGTTGGATTATTCTGAGAAATGACAGTGCACAACTCTCCCAACTGACCACGAAGTAAGGCTCCGCTCCACAGCAACCTCAAACCTCCTGCTCAAAATGAACTCGCCGTGGACAAATTGAGGCGATTTTCCAGAGCCGCTCCAGCTACTTTCTGCGAACGATGAAGCACTTGTGGATGCGCGGATTGCGCTCGAAATCGTGCGGGATGGTTTGCGCGGTGATGTCCTCGATTTCCACGCCGTATTTCTCAAGCGATTCGAAGTCGGGCTTGAAGGTGCGCAAATTGCACGAGAAGACGGCCCGCCCGCCCTCACGGAGAAGACGGCTCACACCAATGAGAAGCTCCACATGATCGCGCTGCACATCCCACGTGCGCCGTCCCATCGACTTCGAGTTCGAGAACGTCGGCGGGTCGACGAACACCAGGTCGAACAGGCGACGATCGCGTCGCGCCGATGTGATCCACTGCATCACATCGGCGCGCTCGAAGCGGTGGGCCCGCCCTGAGAAGCCGTTGTTCGCCATGTTGCGGCGCGCCCAATCAAGATACGTCGCCGACATGTCCACCGTGCACGTCGTGCGCGCACCGCACGCGGCGGCATGCACCGTCGCCGTGCCCGTATACGCGAACAAGTTCAGGAAATCCCCGCCGGCCGCCATCTCGCCGACCATGTGGCGCGTATCGCGATGGTCGAGGAAGATGCCGGTATCGACGTACCCGGCAAGGTCGACCTCGAACAGCGAGCCGTCCTCCTCGACGGTCGCCACAAACGAGCGTTCGCCGGCATCGCGGTACTGGCTTCCCCCGCGATCGCGACGGCGCGTCTTGGAGAACACGCGCTCGGGAGGCACGCCGAGCACAACAGGGGTAATCGCCAGGATATCGCTCATGCGATGGCGGGCCTTCAGCTCGTCGATCGACGAAGGGGCTGCGTATTCGGCAACATGAACGAAGGTTTTTCCCTCGTCCTCGCCCGCGCCTGCGTACAGGTCGATCGCGGCCGCGTAGCCGGGTAAGTCAGCATCGTAGACGCGGTAGCAGCTGACCCCTTCGCGGCGCGCCCACTTGCGTCGTTCCTTATACACCTTGCGTAAACGGGAAGCGAACTGGGAGGACGTCTCGTCGTGCACGTCGACGACGTGCTCGGCCCCGCCGAACATGTCGGGGACGACGATCGTCACAGGCGCAGCCGGGGGCGTATCGAAGAGGCGGACCTTGATGCTCACGCGCCCCCGCCCAAGCTCCTCGCAAAGCGAAGGCTCAACACCGAAGCGCTCTGCCGCGCCCTCGCCGCCGATGCAGGCGAAAACGGAGCGCGCGGGAGCGTCGGCGGCTGCGCGCACAAAGGCTGCGTCCCCCGCCGCGGAGACCGCGTTGTCGTTCGCCGGGTCAATCAGCACCGCGGCAACGAGCTGCGGCGCGGAAGCGTCGAGGGGACGCAGCGACTCCTGGGCGCGCTCGGCACGCTCGTCGGCATCATCGAGAAGCGCGTTCCACGTCTCCTCGTCAAAGCGACCCCACGAGGAAAAACCCCATCGGGAACGCGCCGCGCCGGGCGCCTCATCGAGAACGATCGCCCTCGCCTCGCGCTCGAGAACGCTCAAGCCCCGCGACTTCTCGTCTTCGCCGCGAGACTCTGCGAGCGCGTCGACGAAGCGGAAGCCCTCCCCCGCTCGCTCGCCCCATTTCGCATACGCGAGAAGCGCCGCCGCATACGAGCACAGAAGCGGCATCGTGTCCGGCGCGTTGCGGCCGAAGTAGGCGCGGTCGTTTAAGGGTGTACCGGAAAGATCGACCGACACCGTCGCCTTCCCCTCGTGGATGCGCACGTCGATGGCGATATCGGGGTGCGCGACGTTCACGTCGGGTCGCTCGCCGCGAACCTCGCGCAAACGATCGCAGATCGCGTCCTTCACGCGCATGCCCGTGAACTTCGTGTTGCGAAGCCCCTCGTTCGTCCCGCGGGCGCGCACGGCGATGCTCTTGCCGGGAAGCAGGATATCCTCCCAAGGCAGCGCATAAACCCCCTGGTAGAGCGCATGCGAGTCCGCTGCACCAACGCGCCCCTCAACGCAGAGCACGCGCGACGCCAGCCGCGACCAAAGACATGCGCGCAAGGCGACCTTCGGAGCGCCGAAAAACGCCACGCCGCCGCCAAGCGGGCGCGTGCGGCGGACTCCGAGCGCATGCAGCTCATCGGCGAGCAAGCCTTCCAACCCGGGAAGGCAGCTTGCGAAGAACTCGAGTTCTTCGGAGGTATGGTCGGGCATATGGGTTCCTTTCCCGTGGGCTGGGTAAGTGATTCGACAAGAAAGCCCCTCGTCGCACCGGCGTCTCACAAGGCTCCCGAAGCGCTCAGTGCGCAAGGGACAGCCTCAAAGCGATCGGGTCGGTGACGAGGGGCTCTCGCAACATCGCATCAATCGACGTTTGCCTAAGCGGCAAGGATTAATCTTCCAAGTAATCCTTCAACTTGCTCGAGCGGCTCGGGTGGCGCAGCTTCGCGAGCGTCTTGCTCTCGATCTGGCGAATGCGCTCGCGCGTGACGCCGAACTCGCGTCCAACCTCCTCAAGCGTGCGCGGATGGCCATCTTCCAAACCGAAGCGCAGGCTGATGACCTTGCGCTCGCGCTCCGCGAGGCCGTCGAGCACCTTGCCGAGCTGCTCTTGGAGCATGCTGAAGCTCGCGGCGTCGGGAGGCACCACGGCGGCGTCGTCCTCGATGAAGTCGCCGAGCTGGGAATCCTCTTCCTCGCCGATCGGCGTCTCGAGGCTCACCGGCTCCTGCGAGATCTTCTGAATCTCGCGGACGCGCTCCTCAGGCAACCCCATCACATCTCCGATTTCCTTCGGGGTCGGTTCGCGACCGAGCTCCTGGAGAAGCTGGCGCTGGATGCGCACGAGCTTGTTGATAGTCTCAACCATGTGCACGGGAATGCGGATGGTGCGCGCCTGGTCGGCAATGGCGCGCGTAATGGCCTGGCGAATCCACCAGGTGGCATACGTGGAGAACTTGAATCCCTTGCGATAGTCGAACTTCTCGACCGCGCGAATAAGACCCAGGTTGCCCTCCTGGATAAGGTCGAGGAAGAGCATGCCGCGGCCCACGTAGCGTTTCGCGATGGACACGACGAGGCGCAGGTTTGCTTCGATGAGCTGCTGTTTCGCGTCGAAACCGACTTCCTCGATACGAGTCAGGCGGCGAAGGTCGCGCCTCTCGAGCTCGATTTCGCCGGCGTCGGCCTTCTCAAGCTGCTCGCCCGCAGCGACGCCCGCCTCGATCTTCATGGCGAGGTCGATTTCCTCGGCAGCGGTGAGCAGCGGCACCTTGCCGATTTCCTTCAGGTACATGCGAACCGGGTCGCCTGTGAGCATGGTCACGCCGCCGTCGTTTGCGCGCTTGCGGGTCGCACGGCGCTTGCTGCGGGCCGTCGTCACCTTCGGCAGCTGCACATCGGTGGTTGCTTTAAGTTCTTCTTCGGGAATGCCCTCGAGCAGGTCTTCCTCCTCGTCGATGCCAGCCTCAATCTTGTCTTCGTCGAGCGTGGTGTCGGAGGCTTCGGAAACCTCGCTTACAGGGGGCTCTCCCTCTTCGGGATCCCCATCGAGCTCGTCCTCCTCGAGAATCTCATCGGGATTGGAAAGGTCTTTCGGTTCTTCGGCAGTCTTCTTCGATAATTTCTGGGAATCCTTTGCCACGTGATAGTCCTTTCTGGATAAGAACGCCCGGGGCTAAACCGCAACCGGGCGCAAATACACAGCGATAAAATATACCATAAATCGGGCCGAATGTGTCTGAATGTCACAATAAATCGTTCGGGTCGACGTCAACGGCAACGTTCACGTCCGCCTCGGGCACACGAGCGCGGAACAGCGGGGCTATCACACGAGAAAGATCGTCCTCGGGCTGGCATTTCACCACGACATGCCAGCGGTACACGCCGCGCAGCTTCGCGAGAACGCACGGGCTCGCGGGAAGGACGGACCACCCGTCACCGCCGAAGTCGCGGATATGCGCCTCAAGCTCGGTGAACAGCCTTTCGGCGGTCGTGCGCACAGAGGGCTCGTCCCTTCCCCAGACAAGAATGTTGGCCATTCGGACGAACGGCGGGTAGAGAAGGATGCGCCGCTTCGGGAGCTCCGCGCGAAGGAACCGCTCGCGGTCGTAGGTAGCAGCGGCGCGGATGGCGACGTTGTCGGCCTCGTAGGTCTGAACGAGCACGCGCCCCGGCAAGTCGGCACGCCCGGCGCGACCTGCCACCTGCTCAATCAGGGAAAACGTACGCTCGGCAGCTCGATAATCGGGAAGGTGGAGCTGCGTGTCGGCGTTGATCACGCCCACAAGCGTCACGTCCTCGAAGTCGAGCCCTTTCGCGATCATCTGCGTTCCCAAAAGCACGGCGGCATCCGATCCGGCAAACTGCTCGAGGAGGCGCTCGTGGGCCCCTTTGCCGCTCGTGGTGTCGGCGTCCATGCGAATGATGGGCACGTCAGGACCGACGCCCGGCATCCCGTCGAGCAGTGCGCGCAGCTCGGCCTCGACGCGCTGGGTTCCCGCGCCGAACTTCTTCAGGTACGGGCTTCCACACTCGGGGCAAACGGCAGGCGCAATCTCGGTGTGCCCGCAATGGTGGCACACGAGCATGCGGCCGCGCTCGTGATAGGTGAGCGAGGTGTCGCACGAGGGGCAGGTGGGCACGAACCCGCAGTCGCGGCACAAAAGGAACTTCGCGAAGCCGCGTTGGTTCAAGAGCAGCACCGCCTTGCGCCCGAGGGAAAGCTCGCTGCGAAGCCCCTCGACGAGCTTGCGCGAGAACATCGCCCGCGAGCCACCGCGAAATTCCGCCGCCATGTCCACGACCTCGACCGCCGGCAGGGGCTTGCCGTTCGCGCGATCGGGCAGATCGACCTTCGTCCAGCTCCCGCCCTGCTCGCAGGCATAGAGCGCCTCAATGGAAGGCGTGGCCGAGCCCATGACGAGCACGCCGCCCGAGCGCTCCACCATCCAGCGCGCCACCTCGCGCGCATCGTAGCGCGGGGCAGAATCCTGCTTGTAGGAGCCTTCGTGTTCCTCGTCGATCACGATGAGCCCGATGTTCGAAAGTGGCGTGAACAGGGCGCTTCTCGCCCCCACCACGACGCGCGCCGCGCCGCTTTTGATGAAGTCCCACTGGTCGTAGCGCTCCCCCTGGCTCATGCGCGAGTGCATGACCGCAACCAGATCGCCGAAGCGGCCGCGAAAGCGACCCACCGTCTGCGGCGTGAGCGAGATCTCGGGCACAAGCACGCAGGCCGTGCGCCCCTCGGCAAGCGTCTTCTCGATGGCGCGCAGGTAGAGCTCGGTTTTACCCGAACCTGTGACGCCGTCGACAACGACCACCTCGCCGCAGGCATGCTCACGCGCGCGGTCGATGGCCGCGAGGGCACTCTCCTGCCCCGGCGTGAGCGCAGGCTTCGGCGAGGGGGTGAAGCCATCGGACACGATGGTGGACGCGATAGAGGCTGAAGCAGAAGGCGCGCCGTCGGAGGTTTCAGCGAGCGTGCCGCTCACCGCAATACCCGGCAAACTGCCGAGCGCACCGTCAGCCCCCCGCATGCGGCGGCGGCGAACGATGCGCACAACGCCTTTCGACTCGAGGGCGCGCAAGGTGGACGAGATTGCTCCCATCTGGGCCGATAGCTCGGACACGCGCAGCTCGCCCGTCCGCACGGCCGCCACGATCGCCTCCTGGCGAACGGCGTTCTTGCGCGGCTCGAACGTGGAAAGCTCAGGACCGGCGACAACCCAGCGGTCGTCTACTTCCCCAACCTTTTGTTCCTCCAAGCGCCATCGGCCATCGCGGCCATGCACCATCCGCGGGATGCCCCCCGGAGGCGTGAACAGGCGAACACAAGAGGAAAGCGGCGCGATATAGCGGTTCGCGAGCCATCGGGCACATGCCGCTCCCTCCTCGTCGAAGTAAGGCTTCGATAGGCCTCGAACGATTGATTTCAGCTTGCGCGCATCGAGGCTGGAAGGCCACGTTTCATCTCCCGGGAGCCCCGCCTCGAAGACATCGATAACGAACCCCACCGCCTGGCGCCTGCCGAAGGGCACGAGCACCGCACACCCCACTTCGACGGGGTAGTCGCGAGAGCGGGGAGAAGCATCGTCGACGCCTGCTCCCAACCCACAGGTGCCCTCCGCCCCGCCACTCGCTAAACCGGAGCGCTCGGCCGCACGGAAATCGACCCCAGAAGCGGCATCAACCGCGCCCGCGTCCACAACGCCGACCGCGAGGGCATCATCCTCAAACAGGCTCTCCATCTGGGCAGATGCAGAAGAATAAGCGCATACCGAATCCTCCCCGTCCGTGGCGGGCAGAGCATAGGTATAAGGCGCATCAAGCGCTTGCGTTGGGATATCGAGAATAACGGAGGCAAGTTTCATGCCGTCAAGTATAGCGAAAGCACCGCGGGCGCACGACCCGAATCGCCGCCTTCAGCAAAACGCCGCCTTCCCGATTCTGCAAAGGCGGGAAGGCGGCGCGAGGAATTGAAAGGCTGTCGCGGAAAAGCGTAGCTAGGCGAGGCCGCACGCGGCGCGAAGCGCATCCGCGCGATCGGTCTTCTCCCAGGTGAACTCGGGAAGCTCGCGGCCGAAGTGACCATAGGCGGCCGTCTTGCGATAGATGGGGCGACGCAGGTCGAGGTCGTCGATGATGGCGCCCGGGCGCAGGTCGAAGACCTCGTTCACCGCACGCTCGATATCGGCCTCGGGGACGTGTGCCGTACCGAAGGTCTCGACCATGATGGAGACCGGCTTCGCGACGCCGATAGCGTAAGCAACCTGTATCTCGCAACGGTCGGCCAGGTCAGCAGCCACCACGTTCTTCGCAACCCAACGAGCGGCGTAAGCAGCGGAGCGGTCAACCTTCGTGCAGTCCTTGCCGGAGAACGCGCCGCCGCCGTGACGGCCCATGCCGCCGTAGGTGTCGACGATGATCTTACGGCCGGTAAGACCGCAGTCGCCCATAGGTCCGCCGATGACAAAGCGGCCGGTCGGGTTGATGTGGATCTCGGCGCCCTCGGCGAGCTCGACCCCCTCGTCAGCGAGCACGGGCTTGATGACTTGCTCGGTCACGTCGCGGCGCAGCGTGGCGTTGTCGATGTCCTCGGCATGCTGCGTGGACACGACGACCTTCTCCACATTCACGGGAGCGCCGTCGACGTAGCGCACCGAAACCTGCGTCTTGCCGTCGGGACGCAAGTAGGGCAGCGTGCCGTCCTTGCGCACCTTCGCCAAACGCTCGCTCATGCGCTGTGCCAGGTAAATCGGCATCGGCATAAGGGTCTTCGTCTCCTTGCAAGCATAGCCGAACATCATGCCCTGATCGCCCGCACCGACCGTCTCGTAGACGTCTTCCGCCTCGCCGTGCTGCGCCTCGAACGACTCGTCGACGCCCTGCGCAATGTCGGGCGACTGCTCGTGGATGGCGTTCAGAACGCCGCAGGTCGTGCCATCGAAGCCGTACTTCGCGCGATCATAGCCAATCTCGCAGATGACGTTGCGCACGATGGTCGACACGTCGACGTAGGCCTGCGTGCGAATCTCGCCCGCCACGACGACCATGCCCGTCGTGGTCATGGTCTCGCAGGCGCAGCGCACCTTCGACACATCGGCGGGCTGGCCCGACGGGGAGATGTAGCCTTGCTTTTGAAGCTCGGTTTCCTTCTCGAGAATCGCGTCGAGAATCGCGTCGGAGATCTGATCGCAGATCTTGTCCGGGTGACCCTCCGTCACCGATTCGGACGTGAATAGATACGTAGAATGCTGTTCTTCGGCCATGAAGCTCCTCCTTCATCGTTGTCGGCCGGACCACCTTGACACAACGCCAGGTTGGTGTCGGGATCGCAGAGCCAACTCTCTCCCCCGACTCTTGATAAACGGATGTTCGCGGGCGCAATTCGTGCACCCTCGTTTATGCACGCGGTACTTTACCACATCGTCGTCTATTCTAATTGAGAACAAAAAAGAAACAATTTCCAACTGCAGCCGTTTCGCGGAGTTTCTCTCCGCCGCCCTTCCCAATGCGTCGGGCTCATGACAGCCGCAGCCCCATCAGCATCCCATCGGCATCCCGCCGCCTCGACGGGGCCTTGCAATGCTACACTCATCATGACAGACCGACACCCCTCGGAAGGAGCGGGCATGCTGAGCAACAACGCCTATACGCAAGAGTATTTCGACATCATGGAGAGCTTGGGCGGCGACATCGAGAGCCGCCGCGCCGCCTACGATTACATGAAGAATTCCACCGCTATCGTGCACCATCAGGTGATTTCAACCTCCTTCGTGCCGCGCCTCTACGATCGACGCACGCGCGAGATCATGCGCACCACGGTCGAGACGACGCACCGCATTCTTTGCAAGGTGATCGAACACTACCTCGAAGACCCCGACTACCGCACCATCTTCGACTACGACCCGCGCTTAGCCGAGCTCATCTTGGTGCCGCGCGGCTATGACGCCGTGCTCCCCTTCGCGCGCTTCGACATCTTCCTCGACGAAGAGACTGGGGAAGTCGCCTTCTGCGAGTTCAACGGCGACGGATCCTCGGGCATGAACGAGAACCGCGAGATCACCAACTCGCTCGCGAACGCGAAGACCTTCCAGGAGTTCGCGCGCCGCCACAAAGTCGAGCCTTGCGAGCTCTTCGATGCCTGGGTTGAGGACTTCATCAGCATCTACAATACCTACAAGGGACGCGTCGAGCATCCCCGCTTCGCCATCTGCGACTACCTGCAGAATGGCGTCGTAGACGAGTTCCACCTGTTCGCAAAGAAGTTCGAGGAACACGGCTACCCGTGCTGCGTATGCGACGTGCGCGACCTCACCTTCGACGGCGAGGTGCTCCACGACGCGCAGGGCCAACCCGTGCATGCCATCTGGCGCCGCTGCGTCACCAACGACGTGCTCGAGTTCTGGGACGACTCGCAGGCGCTCATCAAGGCAGTGCGCGCGCAGAAGGTGGCGCTCATCGGCAGCTTCGCCGGGCACATCGTGCACGACAAACAGATTTGCGAGGCGCTTTTCCACCCGAAGACGCAGGCACTCCTCACCGACGAGGAGAACGCATTCGTCGCGCGCACCATCCCCAAGACGCGCTACCTCGACTCAAGCGAGATCGACCTTGACGAGGTGCGTGCGAACAAGGATGCCTGGATCGTGAAGCCGACCGACGCCTACGGCGCCGCCGACGTGTACGCCGGGTGCTTCCAAACGCAGGAGAAGTGGGACGAGATCATCGACCGCTTCGCCAACGGAGCAGCAGGCGCGCCGTTCCTCGTGCAGCGCTACATCACGCCGTACAAGACGCACATCTTAGAGCCCGACCACGACATCGAGAGCCTCTCCGACGAGGAAGTCGACCGCACGGGCGCCATGTACAACAATCTGGAGGGGCTCTACTGCTACAACGGACGCTTCCAGGGCGTGTTCAGCCGCCTGGGGCCCCTGCCTACCATCTCGAAGCCCATGCGCGGCATCACCGCGGCAACCATCTGGGTCGACGAGTAGGAAGGCGCTCGCATGGGCTTGGGAAACCGCATCGTGTCGGTAGTGTGCGCGATCTGCCTTGCGGTAAGCTTCGTTGCCGCCGGGTTTGTCGCTGTCGCCGTTCCCGACAACGCGACGACTTCGCTTGCCGATACCTATGCCGGGACCACCAACCCGACGACGCCGTTTTCGCACGAGGAGCTTTGCGACATGGCGCTCGCGGGAAAGCGCTATACCTTTGATAAAAACGACAGGTTCGCCCTCAACCAGGCCATTTACGATATCAACGCGCAAGCGGAAGCCGACGGGCGCGCACACCGCGGCTCGCTTGACACCGCCCTGTGGGACGAGATGGCCGCGCGAGACAAGGTGAGCGGAGCCGACGCGGCAAACGCCGCTTCGACCTCGCTGTTCTTCGGCCTCGCGAACACGTTCGGGGGATCCTACGACGAGGCCGACGACCTGGCGCGCATGCGCACGCTGCAGCCGAGTAGCGAGAACGTGGACATGCTGCTCGCGCAGGCGTCCGACACCTACGTGCTCGACCCCGAGGCGATCGAACACCTTGACGACGTATTCGGCGTTCTTGCGACAGCCGAACCCGTCGTGCTGGGCGTGTTCATCGCGGCCGTACTCACCGCCGTGGGCGTCGGGTGCGCGAGCGGAAGAAGAACGTTCGGGACGGTTTTGCTCTGCGCGGGTTTGGGAACGATTGCGATTTTCGCCATCTTGGGAATATGGGCCGCTATCGACTTCGAAGGGCTGTTCGCCGTGTTCCACAGCTTGTTCTTTGCGCAGGGCAGCTGGGTGTTCAGCGCCGACTCGCTGCTCATCACCATGTACCCCGAGCCCTTCTGGATCGGCATGGGAGCAATCTGGCTTGCCACGACGATCGCCGTGAGCGCCGTTTCGGCAATCGCGGGCTTCGCGCTGCGCCACGCCTAGCTTCTCGCCACCTTCGCCGAGATCCCGACGTAGATTGTCGCAATACGGTGCAATCCCTGCCATCAGGCGCGAAAGCGAGTATCATATGCAGGTTGAAACGACTTCCAAAAGACGAAAGAGGAATCCGTGACTGACAAACCCGTACGCGTACGCTTCGCACCCTCGCCCACGGGGCGCCTGCACGTCGGCGGCGCGCGCACCGCAATCTATAACTGGGCATTCGCCCGCGCGATGGGCGGCACCTTCATCCTGCGCATCGAGGACACCGACCCCGAACGCTCGACCGAAGAGAACGTCCAGGTCATCTTGAACGCCATGAAGTGGCTCAACCTCGACTGGGACGAAGGTCCTGAAGTCGGCGGCGACGCAGGCCCCTACTTCCAGACCCAGCGCTTCGACACCTACAAGACCGCGCTCGAGCGCCTGAAGGACCGCGGGGCGGTCTATCCCTGCTTCTGCTCGAAAGAACTGCTCGACCAGAAGCGCGCGAAGGCGGAAGCGGAGGAAGGCGGCTACGCGGGATACGACCGCACGTGCCGCGACATCGACCCCGCCGAGGCGCAGCGCCGCATCGATGCAGGCGAACCGCATGTTTGGCGACTGAAGGTGCCGCTTGACCACGGCCCCATCGAGTTCGACGACGCCGTGTACGGGCACGTCTCCTTCCCCGCCGACGTTATGGACGACATGATCGTCGTGCGAACCGACGGAACGCCCACCTACAATTTCGCGGTCGTATGCGACGACGCGAACATGGGGATCACGCACGTCATCCGCGGCGACGACCATCTCTCGAACACCCCGCGCCAGATTCTCATCTACGAGGCGCTCGGCTACGACGTGCCCACCTTCGCGCACCTGTCGATGATCTTAGGCCCCGACGGGAAGAAGCTCTCCAAGCGCCACGGCGCAGCGAGCGTCGAGGAGTTCCGCGACCGCGGCTTCCTGCCCGACGCGATGGTGAACTTCCTGGCCCTTCTGGGTTGGTCGCTCGATGGAGAAACGACGCTCATCAGCCGCGACGTGCTGTGCAGCGAGTTCTCGCTCGACCGCATCACGAAAAAGGACGCCGTGTTCGACGAAACGAAGCTCGAGTGGATGAACGGCCAGTACATCAAGGAGATGAGCGCCGGGGACTGGATCGACGCGAGCGTTCCTTGGCTTGCGCGCGCCCGCGCGGGCGTTGCCGCCGATGCCGAGATCTCCGAGGAGGAAATCCGCGAGACTGCGGCGGACATCGCGAACCGCCCCGAATTTTACGAGAAGCTCTACCCGCTCGTTGCCGAGCGTGAGACGCGCCTTGTCGACGCTGCCGACAAGCTGGCATACATGTTCTGGGGGCCGCGCGTCGAGGTGCTCGACGAGAAGAGCGTGAAGAAGGTGCTTCTGAAGGAAGGCGCGCGCGCCGACGAGGCGCTTGCGGCCTGTCGCGCCATCCTGGCCGACGAGAGCCGCGCATGGGAAGCGGGAACTCTCGAGACCGCATGCCGCGAGCTCGGCGAGGAAGACGCGCTCAACATGAAGCTCAAGCTCGTACTGCAGCCGCTGCGCGTGGCCGTCTGCGGCAACATGGTCTCCCCGCCGCTGTTCGAGTCGATCGAGCTTTTGCCTCGCGAGGACGTGATCGCGCGCATCGACCAGGTCACCGCCGAGGTTTTCGGTGGGAACGAATAGCGACACCGAACAGGGCGCTCGCGACGCACAATCCGCCGCGAGCGCCCCTTCTACCTTGCGCGTCGCCTTGGGCGCTCCGCGCAAGGTGCTCTTCCTGCGCGATTTCTGCACGCGCCCCCAGGGCTCCAGCTGCATGAAGTGCATCGAGGCATGCCCGAAGGAGGCTATCGCCATCGCGAACGCCTCCGCCGCCGTCGATTCGCACGCCTGCACCAAATGCGGGATATGCGTTGGCGTGTGCGACGGGTTCGCGATTCCTGGTGCCTCAATCGAGGCGGTGTTCTCACAGATGCGCAAAATCGCGCTCACGGGCGAGAAGGTCATCCTGACGTGCTCGTACCTGCTCCCTTCCAGCTTTACCCCAGCGGACAATGTGATCGTGCTGCCGTGCCTTGCGATGCTGCCGCCCGAGCTTTGGACCTGCGCGCTCGCGCTCGGCATCGACCTTGCCGTCGCCGTCATCTTCGAGGAATGCGAGGCATGCAAGCGCACTAAATCTCAGGGACTTGAGCGCTTTTCCTGCGCAATCGAGCAGGCGGAAGACGTCACCGAGTGCACCGTGGCGATCACCGACGACGTTCCCGAAGCACAGGTCGCCCCGACGCTCATGCAAACGCTTGGCGACGCATCGGGCAAGGACCGCCGCGAAGCGCTTCTCGACTTGAAGGACCAGGCGGAAGACATCGCCTCGGGCGCATACCGCATGAAGCGCAACGAATCGCTGCGCGCCTTCCACGAGCAGCGCGACCACATGCTCGCCGACGAGCGCATCGGGGGCGCGGTCGGGACCCCCGAGCAAAACGCATACGCCGAGGGGGGCATGACGCGATGCACGCTCTCGCCTCGCCAGCGGATGCTGCTCGAAGCGGCGGATGTCTCCGACGCCGTTGCCGTGCGCAAGCGCGTGATGCTTTCGGCTACCGACCTATCGCTTTGCGACAACAGCCTCGCCTGCGCGAAATCGTGCCCCACAGGCGCCCGCAGACCAAGCCCCAAGGATGGGCAGCTCCTCTTCGAAGCGCGCCTGTGTATCGGCTGCGGGCTGTGCGCAAACACCTGCCCCCAAGGTGCCGCAAGCCTTCGCGAGGCATATGCCGGCGAGCTGCTCCCCCAACCTGACGCCGAATAACAAAGAAAAGGAGGCGAAAATGCTCTCGGACAATCCAACACTTGAAGAGGTGGCGAGCTATTTCGCGAACGACCAGTTCGCCACGCGCGCGGCAGGCTGCACCGTCGTCGAAGCGAGTCGCGGACACGCGGTCTGCGAGATGAAGCTCACCGAAATCCACCGCAACGCAACGGGGAATGTGATGGGCGGCGCCATCTTCACGCTCGCCGACTTCGCGCTCGCCATCGCCTGCAACATCGGTGAGTCCCCGAGCGTATCGGTGAGCAACACCATCGAGTACTTCTCGGCAACAAAGGGCGAAAAGCTCATCGCTACCTGCGATGTCGATAAATCGGGCCGCCGTCTAGGGTTCTACACCGTAGAAATCACCGACGACACGGGGCGGCGTATCGCAAAGATGTGCGCTACCTGCGCGCGGTAGACTTTTCCTTCCCGCCCGCTACGGAGACGAGCAGGATCATCGACACCATGAGCAAAAAGCCGGCCCAATCGTAGCCGGTGAACGAAGTCCCGAGCCACAGCGCGGCGAACACCGTCGCGCTCACCGGCTCCATGGCGCCGAGCAGACTGCCCGTCACGGGACCCACGAGCGCGACGCCGTGCAGATACAGCGTGAAGGCCGCGAACGTTCCCAAAACGGCGATAGCGGCAAGGACGAACCATCCCGTCGCATCGAGAGCAGGCATGACGACGACACCGCCCCACGCGGCAGGTGCCGCCCACGCGATTCCCGCGGCAACTCCCCCGATTGCCATGCCAACACCCGTCGTCAAGAGGGTTCCCCACACGAACATGAGACGTTTTGGGTACATGATGTAAATCGCAACGGTAAGGCTGTTGACAAGGCCCCATGCAAGCCCCGCAGCAGGAAGCGCCAGGCTCGACGGGTCGCCTTGCGTCGCGATAAGGAAGGTTGCAGCCAGGGCAAGCACAAGCCCCAGCGCCTCTCCTGCACGTGGAGGCTTCTTTGCGAGCGCGCACGCGGCGAGCATGACCCACACCGTACCGAGCGATTGCAACACCGTGGCTGTACCGGCATTGGTGCAACCAATCGAGGCGATGTAGGAAAACTGGCAGGCGAAGAGCCCGAAGACGCCGAAAATGACGAGGCGCCGAAACGAGGCTCTATCGCGTAGCATCGCAACAAGGCGCTCGCGGCGCGTCGCAAGCAGCAGCACCAAGAACAGAGCACCCGAGCCGAGCATGCGAGCCGCGGTGATGAAGGAGGCGTCGATGTCGTAGTGCGCGAACAGGTACTGCGAGCACGCACCCGAGAAGCCCCAGAGCGCACCGCCCGCAAGCGCGCACACCACGCCGAAGAGAAAGCGCTCTCTACTCCCCTTCACCACCACTGAGCTCCTTTAAGAAATCGAGGACCGCACCGAAGAGCGCATCGCCCTCTTCAACTTTGAAATACCTGGTAGGAAGCGTGAGCTTGCGTTTCTCCGCAAGATAGCGGCCGCCCGCTCGGCGAATCGGCACCATCTTGTCTCGCGGCACGGCGACCGGCTCGACGATGAGCTTTCCGCCCGCGACCGTCACCGTGCTCATATGATGCTCGTTCGCAAACGCCTTCACGCGCGCCTTCGCGAACAAGTTCCTTGCCGCAGCAGGCATCTCCGGTCGCTTGGCGAGCATGTCCTGCTCGATGGCCTCGACGTCTTCCATCGTCGCCGCCGACGCGATCTTTCGGTACCACAGCACGCGCTCATCGGTGTCGGGAACGTACTCTTCCGGCAAGTAGGTATGGCCCGGCAGGTTTACCGTGATGTCGGAAAGCGCAGGCGGCAGCCCGTCGGCGGCGCCCGCGTCGCCCTCGCGCGTGGCAGCAACCGCTTGCTCAAGCATTTGCGCGAACAGGTCGAAGCCGACCGCGCTCATGTTGCCCGACTGCTCGGCGCCGAGCAGGCTTCCCGCGCCGCGGATCTCCAGGTCGCGCATAGCGATGCGCATGCCGCTACCGAGCTCGGTGTGCTCGTCGAGCGCGGTCAGGCGCGCCTCGGCCTCCTCGGTCAGGTTCACATTGTCGGGGAACATGAAGTACGCGTAGGCCTGCACCGACGAGCGCCCGACACGCCCTTTTAGCTGGTACATCTGCGCCAAGCCGAGGCGCTGGGCGTCCTCGATCACAAGCGTGTTCGTATGCGGGTTATCGATGCCGCTCTCGATGATGGTCGTCGCCACGAGCACGTCGAGCTCGCCTGCGCTGAAGTCCTCCATCACGCGCTCGAGCTCCTCGCGCGACATCTGCCCGTGCGCGACGCCGACGCGCGCCTCGCCCGCCGCAGCCTGCACGCGCGCCACGGCGTCCTCGATCGAGTGGACGCGGTTGCTCACATAGTACACCTGGCCACCGCGCGCAAGCTCGCGCCTGATCGCGCCGGAGACAATATCGGGGTCCCATTCCCCCACATGCACCTCAACCGGCCTGCGATCGCCCGGAGGCGTCAAGATCAGGCTCATATCGCGCACGCCCGACAGCGACATCTGCATGGTGCGCGGAATCGGCGTCGCCGACAGCGTCAGGACGTCGATCGACTCGCGCAGGTTCTTCATCTGCTCCTTGTGACCCACGCTGAAGCGCTGCTCCTCGTCGATGATCACCAGCCCCAGGTCATAGGGGTTCACATCGCGCGAGAGGAGCCGATGCGTGCCGACGAGCACCGACACGCTGCCGTCGGCGAACCCTGCCAGCGCCCGCGATTGCTCAGCCGGCGTACGAAAACGCGAGAGCACCTCGACCGTCACGCCGAAGGGCGCGAAGCGATCGTGAAAGTTCGCGAAATGCTGTTGCGCAAGGATTGTTGTCGGGCAGAGGACCATGACCTGCTTGCCGTCCTGCGTCGCCTTGAAGGCTGCGCGCAAGGCGACCTCCGTCTTCCCGAAACCGACGTCGCCGCAGATGAGACGGTCCATCGGGCGCGAGCTTTGCATGTCCGCCTTCACATCGGCGATAGCCGCGAGCTGGTCGGGCGTCTCCTCGTAGGGGAACGACTCCTCCATCTCGCGCTGCGCCGCGGTATCCGGGCCGAAGCTGAAGCCCTGCGTCGCCGCGCGGCGCGCGTACACGTCGACCAAATCGAACGCGAGCTTTTTGGTCGCCTTGCGCGCCTTTGCCGTCGCACGCGACCAATCCGACGTGTTCAGCCTAGTGAGGCGCGGGCTTGCCCCTTCAGGACCCACGTAGCGCGTCACGCGATCGAGCTGCTCGACCGGAACGAACAGCTTATCGCCTTCCGCATACTTCAAAAGCAGATAGTCGCGCGCCGTGCCGTCGATCTCGCGCCTTACAAGGTCCTCGAAGAAGGCAACGCCGTGGGCAGCGTGGACAACGTAGTCGCCCGGCTTATAGGGGAAAGTAACCTCCGTGATGTCGGTCCGCCTGCGCGCGCGGGCCGTCGTCTGGGTGCCCTGGGTGTCGGAGAGCGCCACGATCGCGAGCTTCGCCTTCGGGAAGATCATTCCCAAGGGGACGTCGATGTCGACAACATTAACGACTGACCTGCGAAGACGACGCTTCGCCGACCCGTCACCCGAAAGGCCGTCCGACTCCGAGAAGTTCGCGTCGAGCGCCTCCTGGAAAGCAATGCCGCTATCGACGAGCGCGAGCTCGATGTCGTGGCGCGCGCGTGGCTCCGGCGCGCAAAGGGCAACCGTGTTGCCTCCCTCGACGAGGCTCACCAAGCGACCGAACAGCTTGTCGGGATGCCCGGCGACTTCGACCCGCTTCACGGGAAGCTCGACGTCGATCGTGCCGCCGACGCGCATGATCGACACGTACGTCGCGCGGACGCCCCCGCCGAAGTCGAGCGCGGTCGGCCCAGCGTAGAGCCCCGCCGCGGGAATCTTCGTCCCCTTCGCGCGCGCCTCTATTTCCTCATACGCATGCGTGGCGTCGTCGAAAAGCGAGCGCGGCTCGATAAGGCATGTCATCGTATCGGGGCCCGCCCACGCGCCGAGCGTCACCGGCTTATCGTAAAGATACGGGAGCAGCGCGTCGGCGCCCTCGAAGCGAAGCCCACCGTCGAGCTTCTCGAGCATGTCGCGCAAAACCGCGTTCGATTTCGCGGGCGCCGCGATCTTCTTGCGCGCGCGGGCAATCGTCTCCGCTGAACAGGAGTACTCTCGCACCGGGTATATCTCGACGCGCGAGAGCGGGGAGATGGTCTGCCCCGTCGAGGGGACGATGCGCCTGATCTCGTCCACTTCGTCTCCGAATAAATCGATGCGCACGGGATACGTGAGGTTGCCCGGGAAGACGTCGATCGTGCCTCCATGCACGGCGAAGGTGCCCGGCCCGTCGAGCTCGCCCGTGTTCGCGTAGCCGCGATCCTCGAGCGCGCGGGCCACGTCCTCGAAAGCCTCGACGCAGCAGCGCTCGCGCACAGCGCTTGGAAGCGCCGCCTCACCTTCCCGCGCCGTATCGGCAAGCTCGACCCCTGCCTCGAACACGAGGGGCGCCGCCACAAGACTGTCTTTCGGCGGCATCATCCTGATAAGCGCACGGGCGCTCGCCACGACGACGCACGGCCTGCCGCATGCAAGCGAGAAGGCGGCCTCCATACGGCGGGCGACCTTGCGGGCATCGGGCGTTTTCGGGGAGAAGGGGGTATCGGAGCGCTCGGGGAATAGCAGCACGCGGTCTTCCCCCAAATACGCCGCCATATTGCGAGCGAAGGCAATAGCGGCATCCTCACCTGCGACGACGACGAGCGTCGGGCGTGGCGAGCGAGAGAACTGAGCGCTCGCGAGGAAGGGACGCGCAGATGACGCGACTCCGAGCGTCGCATCGGTTCCCGCGTCGAGCTTTCCCCAAAAGTCATCTAACGCGCCCGATTTCTCGAGCACGAACGTCAGCGAATCGATGAGCATGCGCGTCCTTCCAAGCGTCTGCGGGGCGAAACAGCCCGCAGACAGCACAAAGAGCCGCATCGCGCACCTTTATGCGGGGAAACGCGAATACGGCTTCAACTTTGATATTGTTCCCAACAGGGAGTTTTCCAAGAGCAAGTGTATCACAGCGGGCCTTCGCACCCCAACCGCCCATGCCCGCATCTCCCAAACCATCACGATGATTCAAAAAAGTACACGCTTCGTGCCAGAATTCGGGTTCTGGCGTGCACTCATTCCCTCGAACCCCGAAGAAGCCGCTATACTTTCAGCGGAGAGGAAAGGATGAGCCATGCCCCGTGAGACCGTCGCCGCGAAACGCGAGCGAGCCATCGAGATCGCCCGCCGAATGAATGAGCGCTACCCCAAGGCGGAATGCGCCCTGCATTACGATGGCGATCCATTTCGGCTGGTCATCGCCGTGTTACTTTCCGCGCAAACGACCGACAAAGGCGTGAACAAGGTGACGCCTGCGCTCTGGAAGCGCTACCCCACCCCTGCCGACCTTGCGTCGGCCGACGTCACCGACGTCGAAGAGATCATCCGCGCCATCGGCTTCTATCGCACGAAGGCCGCGAATTGCGTAAAGTGCGCCCAACTGGTGGTCTCAGAGTACGGTGGAGAAGTCCCGCGGGATATCGACGAGCTGCAAAAGCTTCCCGGCGTGGGAAGGAAAACCGCGAACGTCGTGCTCAACGAGGCATTCGGAATCGTCGAAGGCATCGCCGTGGACACGCACGTCTTTCGGATTGCGCACAAGCTGAAACTCGTCGGCCCCTCGACCGACACGCCCGCGAAAACGGAAACCGCCCTGCTCAAGCTCTACCCGCGCGACTTATGGGGGCCGATCAACCATCAATGGGTGCTCTTCGGGCGTGAAACGTGCATCGCGCGGCGGCCAAAATGCGAGGAGTGCTTCCTTGCCGACCTGTGCCCGAGCTGCGGCAAGAAATAACGCTTAAAGAAAGCGCTCCCGCGAGCGAAGCGCCTTCACTCGCCGCCTTCGCCCATCACATGCAGCCCACCGCCAAGCACCGCTCAAACGCCCAAATTAACGTCGTCACAAGGCAGTTGAGCAGCGCGCCGACGCAAACCTCACGAGAAAGGTCGCCTCACGGCAGTCGCAACGTCCACTCCCCCCACAAACATCTACCGAACGTTGCCGTACGCGAGGGCAAGCTCCTCGGGCGACGCCCCCTTCACATAACGCGAGCGGAGGCGCGCCATGTTTACCCACACCCGCAGGCGATTGACCTCCCCATTGGGAAAACGCCGCGCCGACGTGCGGATGCGATGCTTTGTCATACCAAGCGGCTCGCCGAGGCGCTTCAGGTTCAAGGCGAATTGGAAATCCTCCATAAGCGGCACATCGGGAAACATCCCTGCCTTAAAGAATAGGTCCCTCTCGATAAAGAGACCTTGATCGCCATACGAGATATGGCGGAACCTCACCCGCAGGTTCGACATGGCCTGGCACAGCATGAGCACCAGCGCCGCGTCTGCCCCCTCCTTGCCGCGTGATGCATGCTCGCGGTAGAGCTGCCGCGCCAAAACAGCGAGCGCCGCGAGCGCAAAGAGAATGAGCAGGGCTGTGAACAGCATCTTTGTACCACCAGTGAGCATACCGCCCACATAGGAGTACACAATCGTCGCCGAAAGCTGCCCAATACCCGTCGCGACCATGAAGCCCTTGAAAGACATCGAAGTCAAGCCTGCGAAGTAGCTCACGAAGTCGAACAGACGAACGGGAGCAGGCGCGCGATGAGCACGCTTTGGTCTCCATGCCGCTCGAAAAACCGCTCGATGGTTGCAAGTCCCGTTTTCGAGCACAGCTTCTCGACCGCTTCGCGCCCAAGCGACCGAGCAATCCAAAAGCAGGCCGCCACGACGACGACCGCGATGGCGATTCGCGATACCCAAGCGTTGCGCTTGGAAGCCACGTATTCCTACCTGGAGAAACTAGGCTTCGGTTGCGCCGGTCCAAGCCTTCATACCGCCCTCGAGGGTGAACACATTGTCCATGTTCGCGCCGATGACGGAAAGCACATTGGTTCCGGCCTGGGCATAGGTTTTGCCGGAGTAGCAGATGAGCACAAGCTTCTTGTCCGCGCCGCTCTCGGAACCGGTAGCGTCCTTAAGGGCCTCCTTCATCGTGTCGACGCCGTTCTGGAAGTCGCCGCCCTTGCAAGCGTCCATGTCAGCCGCGATAGAGCCCTTGATGTGACCCGCCTTGTAGTCATCGGCCTTGCGCAGATCGATGAACACGTAATCGGACGAATCAAGGTTAGCCTCGGCATCTGCCGGAGTATTATTTTGTACGAGATTGTCAGCCTTCAAGACGACGCAGAATCGCCATGACCTAAAGCCCACCCGTGTTCTGGGCATCGCGCGCAAGGCAGAAAGGCGCGAGTAGTTTGCCCGATAATACCCGTTGCAGAATGGGCATTCGGTTGGTAAGGCCGCGAAAAATGATATCATGCGGCACTCAAATAACGCAAATCCAACCTGCGCTATTCGGAAGCAAGCGGCCTCTTTTTCAGGTAGAAGCCGCGGCGATGCAACTCGGCGACGAGCGTTTCCACCAAAAGAGGGAGCGCCGAGCGCACAGGCTCGGTCAAATCCATCGCATACTCGGAAGGGGACATGTTGGCAACCTGCATCCCCAAGCAATAGCCTTCGGCCTCGTACCCAAGAAGCGACGCAGCGTCAAAAAGGTCGACGAGCTTCAAATCATGCAGCGAGGCCATCGCCCCAGAATGCCTGGCCATGGCGTCGGGCGAGAAGCGGTACACCGTGCCCGGGGCATCGTCCGTGCCATCAACCGCATCGACCGTGATGATCACGTCGTAGCTCTCCACGTAGGGAAGCATGTCCAAGCTCATGCAACCGACGTCGAAAAGCCGCACGTTTTCAGGGACCTCGTAATCGCGCAGCACGGCATCGTACACGGCAGGCCCCACTCCCTCATCGAGCATAAGTCGGTTCCCCACGCAGAAAACGGCGGCTTTCTTCTCCCCCATACGTTTACGCCCCCAATCCCGGACGGATGACGAGGTTGTAGTAAGTCGCGGCAGCAATCATCACGCAGCCGACGATCACGGAAACGACAGCCCAGATCCTCTCGCGCGAGAGATACTTCTCGCGCGAGATACCGTGTTCTGCCGCACGATGCGCCGCAAACGGCTGGCTCACGATGGAAAAGGCCACCGTAGCCGCGGTCAGAAGCACGAACACAATCACCGCGAACACAATGGAAAGCGTACTTGGGGTCGCAAAAGCCGCGTAAAAGGTGTTATCGGCGAAAAGCCAGATGGGGTAAAACAAAATGGCAGCCCACATACCGTGCGCCGGCCCCCAGATGGGCGGCAAGAAAAGCGCGCCAATGTTCACGCGCGGAACGCCCTCCAGGAACTTCTCTTCGCGGGCAATTTCCTCATCAGTGAGCTCACGTGCCATGACGACGCGCACCTCTCTCTACTCCGTCGGTTTCGAAACAATGAGATTGCGATGTGCAGCTTATGCCTCGGTGCACGCGCTTTCGAAAAGTGCGCGCACCGCCTGCAAGCTGCGAAGATAAAAGGAGCCCGCTTTTGACGGCGGGCTCCCTCACGCTGCAAACGCCTAGTGCTTCTCGGACTCTCCGAGATCGTCCTCGCCCACGATGGTGTGGGTATCGGGGTCGTACACCAGTCCGCCATGCTCTTTCCAGAAGAACATGAGCTTGGTCGGGGCAATGCCTTCGATGTTCGCCAGGTAAACATGGATGAACATGAAGATGATGAAGATGTACATCATGAAGTAGTGGATGATGCGCATCGACATAAGGCCGCCAACGAGGTTCGTGCCAGCAGCGAAGAACGGCAGGTTCATCGTCGGCACCCACAGGCACATGCCGGTGTAGAACATCACGATGATGAGCACCGGAATGAACAGGTAGGAAATCTTCTGAGGAACGCCAAGCTTTGCTCCCAGCGGATGGTCCTTCTTCAGGAACAGGTAGTACTTGATCCAGATAAGACCCTGATGGCGGTTATCCTTCTGCGGCAGCCAGGTCTTGTAGTCCGTGACCTGCTTGCGCGTGCCGCCCGTCGGCGCCGTCTTCACGAAGAACGCGGCGATGATGCGGAACACGCAGTTCAGGAAAATCACGAAGCCGAAGAACACGTGCATGCCGCGCGCCAGGCTCTCGAAATAGGGCCAGAACGGGAAATGGATGCAGAAACCGGTGACGATCAGGACGATCATCGCGATAAGGTTGATCCAGTGGGTGATGACGAAAACGAGAGGATGCGCCTCACGGTAGTGTGCAAGATGTGCCATCCTACTTCACCCCCCAAGGGCTCGTAACGGTTTCAAAATGCTTGCCCGTGGCAGGCTCGGTCACATGCACGGCGCAAGCGGTGCAGGGATCGAAGCTGTGAACGGTGCGCAGCGCGTTGATCGGCTTCTTGATGTCGCCGACCGGCACGCCAATGAGCCCCTGCTCGAGCGGGCCGTACTCGCCCTTCTCGTTGTGAGGAGCGAGGTTCCACGTGGACGGAATGATAATCTGATAGCCCTGGATGCGGCCGTTTTCGACCTTCTCAGCATGGTAGAGTGCGCCGCGCGGTGCCTCCCAGAGACCCTCGCCCTCGCCGGAGATGCGGGCGGGCTCGCGGAAGTACTCGCTATCGCCGCTCTTCACAGCCTCGATGAGCTCATCCACCCATTCCTTCATGAGGCTTGCGATGTAGAGCGTCTCGACCTGGCGGATGCCGGTACGACCGAGCGTGGAGCCGAGCACATTCAGGTTGCCCGGCGCGCCGAGCGCCTCGAGCACCGCGTCGACGTGCTTCACGATGAAGGGCACGTTGCGCTTGTATGCAACGAGGATGCGAGAAAGCGAGCCCGCTTCCATCGGCTTGCCGTCGTAACCCGGGCACTTGACCCAGGAGTAACGGTCGTTGACCGTATCCGAGCCGTCCTTGTAGTACTCGGTGTACTCGGGCTCGGTGGTGTAGTCAGGAGACTGACGGGTTTCTTCGCCCTTGTACCAGGAATGGCCCACGTACTCGGCGATCTTCGAGGTGTCGACGTCCTCGAGCTTGAGGCCGTCCTGCAGGACGCCTGCCGGCATGTAGCGCTCATTCAAGAGCATGCTCTTGTTCTCGAACACACCCCAAGCGATGTAGCGACCGCAGCCCTTGCCCCAATTAAGAGCGTCCGTGTAGTACGGCGCGAGGGCGAGCACGTCGGGAAGCATGGTCGCTTCGACCCAGTTGTACAGCTCGTCGACGAGGTACTTCAGGTCATCGAGCTTGCTCGAAGTGGGAACGAACGCGGTGCCGCCCGGAACGATGGTCATGACGTGGGGCATCTTGCCGCCGAGCAGAGCCGCGATCTCGGAAGCCTTCGCCTGCATCTTGAGAGCCTCAAGATAGTGCGCGGTAAGGATGAGGTCGAGTTCTGCAGGAAGCTTGTATCCCGTGCCGTCCTCGGCATCGAACCAGTTGCCCGAGAAGATGGACAGCTGACCGTTGTCGGCGAACTTGGAGAGACGCTCCTTTAAAGCATACATATCGCTCGCGGTAGCGCATCCCTTGGCAGCCGCCAGGTCGTATGCGTCGCCGACGTTCGCCTTCAGGGCGTTCAGCGGGTTCACGTAGTCAAGGCCGGCCAGGTTGTAGAACCACAGGATGTGGCTGTGCAGGAACTGGGCGCCTTCGATCAGGTTGCGGATGATGCGCGCGTTATTGGAGATCTCGATGCCGTAAGCCTTCTCAGCGGCGATCGAGGAGGCGTGAGCATGGGAAACCGGGCAAACACCGCAGATGCGCTCGACGATCTGAGCCGCATCCTCGGGAGTGCGGTCCTTCACAACGAGCTCCATGCCGCGGAAGCAGCCGCCCGAGACCCACGCATCGGAGACCTTGCCGTTCTCGACTTCCATCTCGACGCGGAGATGGCCTTCGATACGGGTAATCGGGTCAATGATAGAACGGGTCATTTACTCCTGACCTCCTTCCGTATCGTTTTTCTTCATGTCGGGACGAACGCCGATGGTGTCGTAGAGGCGCTCTTTCTGGGTAAGATTGCCGGAATTCTCCTTGCAAGCCTGCGCCTTCTCCTCGTCGGTAAGGTCGTAGGTGCCGATGGAGTTCTCGGGATGATCCTTATCCCACTTGCGGATGGTCTCGAAGTCCGCGCCGCCGTCCATGCGTCCGGTGGCCTTCATGCCGAAGCCATGCACGACGAGTGCTGCAGCGACGAGGCCTGTAAGCGTGAGAGCGATCGTGCCGGGCTGAACCATCCAGTCGCCAATGCGCAGGTCGCGATGGCGCTTGTAGAACGGGGTGTTCACCTCGACCCAGTTGTCGCCCGGGTCGTTGGGATTCGCCTCGCAACAACCGATGCAGGGAGAACCAGCCTGCACGCACCAGCTGCGACGATTGTTCCACATCGTGATGCCGCACGTGGACTTCGTCTGCGGACCGCGGCAGCCGAGCGGATAGAGGCAGTAGCCCTTGGCCTCTTCCTCGGAGCCGAACTTGTAGACGAACTCGCCGTTCTCGAAGTGACCGCGGCGCTCGCAGTTGTCGTGGATGGTCTGGCCGAAGATGCTCTCGGGCTTGTTGTCGCTCGTGAGCTTGAGCTGTTTGCTGTCGAGCATGATCACGTCGACGAGCACGGAAACGAGCCACTCGGGGTTCGCCGGGCAGCCGGGGATGTTCACGACGGGAACCTCGATACCGGACTTCTTCAGGAACTGCTCGACGCCGAGCGCATCGGAAGAGTTCGGGTGAGCGCCCATCCAGCCGCCGTTCACGGCGCAAGAGCCGAGCGCGACAACCGTCTTCGCGTTCTTGGCAGCCTCGATCAGATGCTCGGTGCCGGGCTTATCGGCGACGCGAAGCGCCTGGCCGCCCCAGCCCTCGAGCACAGCGCCCTCGTACACGAGAACGTAGTTGCCGGATTCGATCGTCTGCTCCTTGGCTTCCTCCATCGACCAACCTGCCGCCGCAGAAAGGGTCTCGGAGTAGTTGAGTGACAGAAGTTCAAGCACAACCTCTGCCGGATCGGGAGTCTCAACCTGAGCGAAGGACTCCGTGCAGCCTGTGCACGACGCGCCCTCGATCCAGATGACAGGATACAGGTTTCCCTTAGTTGCACCGATAACGGAGTTTTCCAATGCAGAAGCAACGCGCGGAGCCGCGAGCTCGGAAAGTCCTGCTGCGACCGCGATCGCACCGCAAAGCTTCATGAAGCTGCGTCGCGTAACCCCCCGCGCTTCGAGCATGTCGGAGAACTCAGAAGCAGTAGCTTCGTTTACCATGTGCACACCTCCTCTTTTTTCTCTCTCAAAAATCGATTGCGGAGTGCCCGCGCATACCGATCCATGCATGCGCGAACGTTCCTTGTATAAAACCTAGCCATTGTATGCATTTATTGTTGCGGAATAAACGCAAAGGGATGAAAAAATAGGTGCTTGTACCGAAAATGTTACGCCTATTTCGCTATGTAACACCAATTATGCCTGCTCAAGCATTTTATTGCGTATCGAATGATTAACCGAGAATCAGCAAACGAAACAAACACGGCCCAAAGATTGCGCAACGGGAAGACGCCCCATTCAAAGACTTTTTCGGGGAATATCGCCCCCTATCGAATGCGACCGCTACAATGTTCGCGCACGTGAAAACCGTTTCCAAGGAGTTGCCCACCTATGAAATCGCCCGACAACGCCATCGCATTCCTCGGCCCAACCGGCACCTACTCTCACGAGGCGACGCTTGCCTTCGCAAAGCGCCTCGGCATCGAGAGCCCCGACTTCATCGAGTGCACCTCCTTCGACGAGGTCTTCGATTGCGTCGACCGCGGCCGCTGCGAGTTCGGTGTCGTCGCGAAGGAGAACTCCATCGAGGGACCGGTTACCGCCACGCTCGACGGTTTCGCGCTGAAAAGCACCTCCGTTATCTTGGGGGAAGAAGTCGTCGATATCCACCACTGCCTCGTCGTGAACCCCGACGCCAAGCTCGAGGACATCACCACCGTAGCGTCTCATGCGCAGGGGCTCGCCCAATGTCGCCGCTTCATGTCGGAGAAGCTCCCCAGCCGCACGACCGTGACCACATCGTCCACCGCCGAGAGCGCGCGCCTCGCGGCAGCTGATATCCATACGGCGGGCATCGCGAACGCCTTCGCCGCGGAAATCCACGGCGCGAAGGTTTACGCCCACGACATTGAGGACCACTTCGGCAACCAGACTGTCTTCGCGCTCATCGGTCGACAAGGACATGCGCCCGTGTTCACGGGGACGAAGTTCAAGACGTCGGTCGCGCTTTTCCTGAACATGGACCGCGCGGGCACGCTGAACATGATCCTGTCCGAGTTCGCCTATGCGGGCGTCAACCTGTCGCTCATCCAGTCGCGCCCGACCAAGCAGGCTCTCGGCGACTACATGTTCTTTATCGAGTTCGAGGGCAACGCCAACGAGCCCAACATCCAGACCGCGCTGAACTGCCTGCGTTTGAAGCTGCGCGAAGTGAAGGTGCTCGGAAGCTACCCCATCGGGTAGTAAGCAGGCGTTCTTTCCCGATTTCCGCCTATCGTGGACAAATAATGGCGATATGTGAGTCGGTATAGCTCCCCGAACGCTTTCCCTAATTGCTTTGCCTGAGAAAACCCAGGTCGTAAATCAACGGGTATGCAAGATGGACGACGCTTCACCTGGGCTGACTCACATATCGGCCAGTTTTGTCCACGGCGAGCCGTTTTTCAAGAAAAAAGCCATGCAAGCTGTGGCGGGGGCTACAGCGCCGAAGGACGCGGGTGCGGTACGTAGCTCACAGCGCTCTGCCAGCAAACTGTGGCATCTGGGGCTAGAACATCATAATCCCCAAGTGCTCGAGAAGAATCTTGCAGCCTATCAAGATGAGAACGATGCCGCCCGCGATTGTCGCACCCTTCTCGTAGCGCGCGCCGAAAGCGTGCCCCACGGCAACGCCCACCACGGAGAGGGCGAACGTCGTCACGCCGATGACCGCTATCGCCAAGACGATGTTCACGCCCAAAAACGCGAAGGTGATGCCCACGGCAAGTGCGTCGATGCTCGTCGCAATGGCCAGCATGAGCAGCTCTTTTAAGTCGAGCCTCGTATCCTTTGGCTCGCCCACTTCCCCCTCATCGTCCCCACGGAAGGCGTCAAAGAGCATCTTCCCGCCGATAAGCGCGAGCAGGATGAAAGCAATCCAGTGATCGATCGGCGTGATGAAATCGGCGAGCTGCGTGCCGAGCGCCCAGCCGATAAGGGGCATAAGCGCCTGAAAGCCCCCGAAGAAAAGCCCGATCACGAGCGCCTGCCCCATGTTGAGGCGTTTCATTCCCAGCCCTTTGCAGATGGAAACAGCGAAGGCGTCCATCGACAGCCCAACGCCGATCAAGAACAGCTCGACGAAGCCCACAGCCTCATTCCTCCCGTCTTAGCGCCCCCCAACTAGGCGCGCGCAATGCCGTCTTCGACGACAAAAAAACCTTCTCGTTCGAGATCAGCCACAATCGATGCGAAGAGCTCGTCGTCGACGCCATCGCGCCCGCGGTCGCGCTCGAAGCTATTGAGAAGCGAATGGGCCTCCTCAAGCGAAATCGCCCCCTCGGCCGCAAGCACGATGCGCACCACTTCCGCCCGCTTCTGACGACGCGACCCCTCGAACGCGCTTTGCCGCGTGTAGTGCGCACTGCGACGGGAGGCGTTGCCGAAGGTGGCCTTCAAATGCGCGCCGTAATCGAGCAGCGCGTAATACCACGACCGAGGGTTATCCGCAGGGCATGTCGCGCGGACAAGGGGCTCGAGCTGCTTGTCTCGAATACCTTCCTCATCGGGGAAAAGCTCATGTAGAAACACAGTGCGGACGTTGGTCTCCAGATACATCGCGGGGCGGTTGTGCGCGAACGCGACAACGCCTGCCGCCGTTGCAGGACCGATGCCTGGAAGATCCTTAAGCTCGTCGACCGTTTCGGGCAGCTTCCCCCCGAAATCTTGCGAGCAGATCTCGCATGCGCGCTTGAGAGCGAGTGCGCGACGGTTGTAGCCAAGCCCCTGCCATTCGCCCACGACGTCCGACGTGCTCGCGCTCGCCAGGGCATCGGGCGTGGGGAACTTCGCCAAGAAGCGCTCCCAGCGGCCGAGGACGCGCTTCACCTGCGTTTGCTGGAGCATCACCTCGGAGACCAGCACCGCATAGGCGTCATCGATATTCCGCCAGGGCAGATCGCGGTAGAGCCGCGCGCCCTCGCGGCTCACCAAAGCAACGAACGCCTCCGGGGAGGGGGCGTTCGCAGGCCACGCGCAGGAAGGCAGCTCCATGCTAGTTGGATGCCTTCCCATGGCAGGATTCAGTCAGGGCGAGGTTGATGCGGCCCGCGCAGGCGTCGCAACCGCCTTCGCAATCGCCGAGCGCCTCGCGCACTTTCGGATGATCTCCGCCCATCTCGAAGAGGTCCTTCAGCGTGATGGATCCCAGGTAGTCGCTTAAGATGCGATCGGCACCGCGCCAGACTTTGTTGTAAGCGCAGGTGTCACTTTGGCCGCACGGCGCGATTCCTGCGCCACATTCAGAGACGCTTACCGGCCCCTGCACAGCCTCGACCACATCGCGAACGGTCACAGTAGCAGGGTCGCACCCAAGGCGCAGACCGCCGCGGGCACCGCGCGTCGTGTTGACGAAGCCGCACTTCGTGAGGTCATGCTGGATGCTGCGCGCAAACGCATAGGGGATTCCCTCGCGCTCGGCGAGCTCCGCAACGGACATACGCTCATCACCATTACGGTATGCGGCGCGCAGGATTCTGCACGCATAGTCGCAGCGTCGTGTGATATCCATCGATGAGCCCTCCCCCTATTGGCCCGAAAGTAGGTCTTCGATGTTTTCCAAGTCAGAGCGGAAATCACGCACTACCTGATCTTCCAGCTCGCGGTACTCCTTGGAATCGAGCGGCTGGTAGGCGGCAAGCTTATCGAAGAGGTTGTCACGCGTGACCGGAACGTAGCGGCGAGCGAAGAGGCTTTCCTTGTAGGCCTCCTCAATAGCCTCGCGCGCTGCCATGTAAATGTCGAAACGGGGCATGTTCACCGAATAACGCACCAGGTCGGCAACTCGAATGCTGCGAATCGAAGGGTGATCGCGGGCGATTTCCATCCAGATTTCGACGCGTTCCTCGGCCGTCGGGCATTCGATGTCGATAAGCGACAGCGGCTCAAGAAGCTCCAGGAAGAACGGGTCGATATCGGCGTTCTTCGAAGCCGAGGCCAAGACGTAGACGTCAGGGTTGTCCACCGCCGAGCGAATAAGCTCGATTGCCTCGCGGGCGCCACGCGAGAGCGAGGCATACACGAAACCTTCGAAGTCGTCGCCCCCATCCGCCTGGGGAGCACTCCACAGATCGATGTCCTCGAGCACGAGAACGCCACGCCCCGAGAAGACGCTGTCCGCGCGCACCGCCCGCGTCGCGTTGCCCGAAGGCCCCATCACGCAAAGAATCGGCATGCCCGAGAGGTTCTCCTCCATGCGCATGCGCATCGCCGGGAGCTTGAGCTCCCCGATCGTCGCCTGCACGAAACGACCAGCATCCTCGCGCGCCGGCGAGCGGAACACGAAGGTGTCGGTCACTGGAAGGCGGTCAAGCCCATGGCGTGCGTTCAGCATGGTGACGAGCGACTTGAAGTCGGGGTCGTCCTGCATGCCGATGCCGAAATCGCGCATCGTGGCAACTGCCGCGTCATATCCCGCAAGGTCGTCGTAGGTGAGCTTTTCCTTTTGATCGCCCGGGGACTTGACACCGGCGTCGACCGCAAGCTTCGAAAGCACAGTCATGCCATCGCGCTCCGCACGATCGGATGCGCGGGAGACATCGCCGTCAGAAGAGGGTTCCCCTTCCGCCTCGGCCTTGCCCTTCCCTGTCAAAAGAGACGACAGGTCCCCCGACGGGAAATCGCCGAGGGGTTCCACTTTGAACAGCTTGGCATCAAACCCGAGGAGATCCCTCGAGATCGCCTCCGCCACATCTTGAAGATCGCCCCTGGAAAGCCCGAACTCCTCGAGCTTGTCGAGGGCGAGCTGCTGAAGCCGCTCCGAACACTCCGAGGACTCCCCCGCGCTCAGGAACGGGTCGAGCTTGCCGAAAATGTACTCAGCGAGAGAGCGCTCCTTAAGATCGCACGCCAAATCCCACGCCTTCTTCAGCGCATCAACAGCCTCGGGGCTCGGATCGCCGGCAGCTCCCGCTGCCTTTTCGAAGGCGGTCAAATACAGATGCATGCCGAGCACGGCGTCGCCTTGCGCGCACGCGTCCTTGGCGCGAAGCAGATAATCAACATCGCTTCCGTCAGCACCTTCACCACAGCTTTGCTTGTCAGCGTTCTCCAGCATGGACCCACCTCCATTCGTAAAAAGCGGATGCGCACGCGCATCGCATTCTCTATGTTTAACCTCTTATATTAAACTACGGGAGGCGAATCTGGCCCCAAGTGACGGTATTCCCACGATTCTTTACACGGACGAAAGAAAACGGGAAGAAAGCTCCGCGACATGCCAGGGAAGCTACCACTCCGCGATGCGCCAACCTTCGCTTTTCGCCGTTCTCGCAAGGGGACGATCGGGAGTCACGGCAACAGGATTTCTCGCAGCCCCGAGAAGCGTGCGGTCCGAATGGTGATCGCCATAAGCGGCATCGAGAACCCAGCGGCCCGCGCCGAAGCGCTCATCGGCGAACTCGCGCAGGCGCACGATCTTCTGGTCGCCTTCCACGGGAAGCCCCTCGACCTCGCAGGTGTAGGTGCCGTCCTTTGCCGCGCGCATGCGCGTCGATATCTGAAAGTCAATCGGATGGAACTCCATCGCGCGGGAGACGATGGGTTCGAAGGTCGCCGACACGAGAATGACAACGCGGCCCTGCTCCTTTTGGCTTAGCAGTTCCGCCGTGGCCCGCTCGCGAAACAGCGACGCCACGTCCGAGTCGTAGAAATCCCGCAGGAACGCATCGACGTGCGAGACCGGCTTGCCCGCGAATGCGCGGAAGACGAGCCCGCGTACCCAGCTCTCATTCTGGGGAAGGCGCAGCTTGTAAGCAATCCCCCACAACATGATGCGCGCAAGGACGCTTTTTTCCAGCATGCCGAGCTTCATGAGCCGACGGACCAGAAGCACCGGCGAGTTACCCGAGATGCAGGTTCCATCGAAATCGAATGCGGCGATATGGACCAGCCCGTCTTCCTGCACGAAGGGCGACGGGTCGTCAGATGAGTCGGCAGGCGATGCGACCGAACCGTCGGTCTCCGACAAAACTTGAGAATTATCAGCGCTTTCTTCCACGAACACTCCACTGAGAATCTAGTAGCGAGCAAACAAGGGCGCCCCAGGAGGCGCCCTTACAAAGCATACCTACTCTTCGCCCGCGTCGAACTGCGAATTGTACAGTTCCGCATAAAAGCCACCGCGAGCGAGCAGCTCGTCATGAGTGCCCTGCTCGACGATATCGCCGTGCTGCATGACCAAGATCAAGTCCGCCGAGCGGATCGTCGAGAGGCGATGCGCGATCACGAACGACGTACGGCCCTCCATAAGGTTATCCATGGCCCGTTGGATGCGCTCCTCCGTGCGCGTGTCGACCGAGCTCGTCGCCTCATCGAGAATGAGCATGCGCCGGTTCGCCAAGATCGCACGCGCAATCGTGAGAAGCTGGCGTTGGCCTTGGCTGATGTTAGTCGCGTCCTCGTTGATCGCGAAATCGTAGCCGCCGGGCAAGGTGGTAATGAAGTGGTGCGCGCAGCCCGCGCGCGCCGCAGCCTCCACCTCCTCGTCGGTCGCGTCGAGCTTGCCATAGCGGATGTTCTCGCGAATCGTGCCGCTGAACAGCCACGTGTCCTGCAGCACCATCCCGAACATCGAGCGGACGTCAGAGCGCGAGAAGTCGCGCGCATCGACGCCGCCGATACGGATAGCGCCTCCGTCGACGTCGTAAAAGCGCATGAGCAGCTTCACCATGGTCGTCTTGCCGGCACCCGTCGGACCCACGATGGCGACCGTCTGGCCCTCGGAGACCTTCGCCGAGAAGTCATTGATGACAGGCTTGTCGGGTGAGTACCCGAAGCGCACATGGTCGAACTCCACGTTGCACGGGACCTGCGAGGTTTGCGCCTTCGGCTCCTCGGGTGCGACCTCCTCCTCTTCCAAGAAGGCGAAAATGCGCTCGGCTGCGGCCGCCATCTGCTGGAGCACGTTGCTCACCTGGGTCAACTGAGTGATCGGCTGCGTGAAGTTCTTCACGTACTGGATGAACGCCTGGATATCGCCCACCGTGATGGCGCCCTGCACCGCGAACACGCTGCCCGCGAGCGCCACCGCTACGTAGTCGAGGTTGCCGACGAAGTTCATGACCGGCTGCATGAGGCCCGAGAGGAACTGCGATTTCCACGCGCTCTCGTAGAGCTTGTCGTTCGTCTCCTCGAAGCGCTCCTCGCACGCCTGTTCCTGGTTGAACGCGCGCACGATCGCATGGCCGGAGAACGTCTCCTCGACTTGCCCGTTGATTTCCCCGAGCTTCTCCTGCTGAGCGCGAAAGTGCTTCTGCGAGAGCTTCACCACGACCATGATGAGTACAAGCGAGACCGGGAGCATGACAAGCGTGATCCCCGTCATCACCAAGTTAATCGAGACCATCATCGCGACGACGCCGATGAGCGTGGTGATCGACGTGATCATCTGCGTGACGCCCTGGTTCAGGCTCTGCCCTAGGGTATCGACGTCGTTGGTGATGCGCGAGAGCGTGTCACCGATCGAGTTGCGCTCGAAGTAACCGACGGGAACGCGGTCGATCTTCTCGGCGATGGCGCGGCGAAGCCCATAGCAGGTGCGCTGCGACACGCTCGACATCATCCATCCCTGCAGGAAGCTGCAAGCCGCGCTAACAAGGTAGAGAGCGAGCGTCGCGCCGATGATGCCCGCGATGGCGTCGAAGTTGATGCCGCCCGTGCCGCCGATCTTCGCGACGATGCCGTTGAACAGCTCGGTCGTCGCCTGCGAGAGCACCTTCGGACCCACGATGCTGAAGGCCGCAGAGAAGATGGCGAACACGATGGCGACGGCAAGCGAAACCTTGAATTGGCCCATGAAACGCACGAGCTTCGCGATGGTTCCCTTGAAGTCCTTCGCCTTCTCGCCGGGCATCATCCGCGCGCCCGGTCCGTGCGGAGGACGGCGCCGCTGCGTCACTTTCCTCAAATCCTGAGCGTTCTCGCTCATCGCGCACCACCTCCCGCAAGCTCCTCTTCCGATAACTGGGACATGGCGATCTCGCGATACTCCTCGCAGCTGTCCATCAACTCCGCGTGCGTGCCCTTGCCGACGACGCGCCCCTCGTCGAGCACAACGATCTGGTCGGCAGAGAGGACGGTCGATATGCGCTGGGCGACGATGATCACGGTCTTGCCGCCCAAGCGGGCACCAAGCTCATGGCGAAGCGCGGCGTCGGTCTTGTAGTCGAGCGCGCTGAAACTGTCGTCGAAGAGGAAGACGCGCGCGTCGGTCGCAAGCGCACGCGCGATAGCGAGGCGCTGCCGTTGGCCGCCAGAGACGTTCGTGCCTCCCTGAGCAATGGGACTTTCAAACCCTTCGGGCTTCTCGCCGATGAACTCGCTTGCCTGGGCGATGTCGGCCACGCGGCGAATCCGCTCGTCGTCGGCGCCTTCTGCCCCGTAGGCAATATTGCTCGAAATCGTGCCGCTGAACAAAAACGCCTTCTGGGGAACGTAGCCGAGCTGCCTGCGCAGCGCGTGCTGGCTCACGTCGCGAACGTCGACGCCGTCGATGGTGACGCTTCCCTGGCTGACGTCGTAAAACCGAAGCACCAGCTTCACGATGGTCGATTTCCCGCTGCCCGTGCTGCCGATGATGGCTGTGGTCTTTCCAGGCTTGCACGTGAAATCAACGTGGTCGAGGACGTTCTCGGCGGAATCGGAGTAGCGAAAGCACACGTCGTGGAATGCGACCTCGGCACCGGGCACGCAAGAGGCCGAAAGCTCAGCATCCTTGGAATCGGCAGGGGCGGGATCGCAGATCGAGGGCTCGCATTCGAGCACTTCCTCGATACGCTGGGCTGCGACATCGGCGCGCGGGAGCATGATCGAGAGCATGCCGATCATAAGGAAGCCCATGATGATGACCATCGAGTAGGTGATGAACGCGATGAGGTCGCCTGTCTGGAGCGCGCCCGTGTCGATTGCATGGCCGCCGAACCACACGATGCCAACCGACACGAGATTCATGATGAGCATCATGAGCGGCATCATGAACGTCATGACGCGGTTCGTGAAAAGCTGCGTTTTCATCAGGCGCGTGCTCGCCTCGTCGAAGCGCTCCTCCTCATGCTGCTCGCGGTTGAACGCCCTCACGACAGAAAGGCCCATGAGCATCTCGCGCGATACAAGGTTCACGCGGTCGATCAGCTTCTGCATAATCTTGAACTTCGGCATGGCGACCTTGATGAGCACCACAAGGATGAGCGCGATTGCGAGCACGGCGACGATGACGATCCAGCCCATCGAGAGGTTGGTGCGCGCAATCATGATGATGCCGCCTATTGCGAGGATGGGCGCATAGAGAACCATGCGCAGCAGCATCACGGTAACCATTTGCACCTGCTGGACATCGTTAGTCCCGCGCGTGATCAGCGACGCCGCGCTAAACGATTGAATCTCAGCGTCGGAGAAGGTGACGACCTTGTCGAAAAGCCGCCCGCGCAGAGATCGACCGACCTTTGCCGCGGTTCGCGACGCGAGGAAGCCGATTGCGATTGCCACGACCATGCCGAGCGCGGAGAGCATGAGCATCTTGGCGCCCGTGAAGAAGAGATAGTCCATCTGCATGGCGTCCATGTCGACACCCAGCTGCTCGTATTCCGCTCGAGCTGCGGCGATGCCTTGCTGCGCGATAAGCGTATCCGCCATATCGCCCAACGACTCACGAGACTCATCGAGCATGGACATCACGTCGTCTTTGCTCACAAGCCCGGCATCGAACGCTGCTTTCACCTGGTCAAGGTCGAGATCGGGAATCTGGTCGGCATAGTGGACGACGGAGAGCGGAAGCGCCATCGCCTCGTCAAGGTCCTCTCGCTGATCATATCCCACCTCGGTGAGGGTATAGTCTCCGCCTGCGGTCTCGTCGTACGCCTCGGCGAAGAGCTGCTCGTCGGATTCGGGCAGCATCATCTCCACGAGGTCGTGGGTTCGTGCGGACAGCTGCGACGCGGACGCGTGCTCCACACCCGATTGTTGGATTCCCACGTCAACGATGTCGGAGGTGTACCTCGGAAGCGACAAGTCGCAGAAAGCCTGCACGGCCAGAAGCACAACGATAAGCAGCACCGCGATTTTATGATGAGCAAGGTTTTTGGCTATTCGCATCGCTCGCCGCCTTCCCCCGATCCGCATCCTGCGAAAGCCTCTTGCGAAGGCTCCTTCCGCGTAGAATCGCCCTTAAGCTCGCAAGGTCCCTCGACATAGGCGCTCCAAGGGTGGGTGCTCTCGAAATCGGACAAGCGCTCGGCGATGCGAGCGAACTCACGCGCGTCGTCTGCCCCGAGGAACTCGAGAAGGTCCTCGAGGCGGCGATCGTGCATACGCCTGTTCATCTGCTCGTATTTCCAGCCGAGCTCCGTCAGCCGCACCGTGACGCCGCGGCTGTCGCCCTCGTCGCGATGCCTTGTGATGAAGCCCTTCTCCTCAAGCGACCTCAATGCCTGCGACGTCGCACTCGGGGTGTTGTGGCCGCGCTTGGCGATATCGCCCGACCGAACGCGCTTTCCATCAGACATAAGCTGCGAAATCGACATCAAAACGAAGCCCTCGGCCGGCGTGATGCCCTCAGGCAAAGGCGGGTGCGATCGGCTTTTGCGCACACGCCTCGTGGCCGCAAAGAGCCGCTGCTTCAATTCCTCAATGGATTGTTCCACGCAGCAAACCCCTTTCTTCCTCATCTTTTCCATCCTAAATATTTTAGCTGCGAAAATATATCACAGCTAAAACACTCTGCAAGGAATAAATGGTTCAATGCATCTTTTCATCAAACATGTGCTACCCTTCCGAAACAACCACCAAGGAGAAAGCCATGTCGAAGCAAAAGGAAACGAAAACGAACGCCATGAGGGAAATCGAGGCCGCAGGAGTGCCCTTCGAGAGCCATCTTTTCCCATGCGAGAAGGCACTTTCAGGCGTCGAGGTGGCGAAACTCCTCCAGCAGGACCCAGATCAAACCTTCAAGACGCTTGTCACCGTCGCAAAATCGGGCGAGCACTACGTGTTCATGGTGCCCGTCGCCGAAGAGCTCGACCTGAAGAAGGCGGCAGCGGCTGTCGGCGAGAAGGCCGTGAGTATGCTAAAGTCGAAGGAGCTCTTGCCTCTGACCGGCTACGTGCACGGAGGATGCTCCCCCGTCGGGATGAAGAAGCTGTTCACGACCACCATCGACGAAACGGCACAACTCTTCGACACGATCATGTTCTCGGGCGGACGCATCGGGTGCCAGGTCGAGCTTGCCCCGAGCGACCTCGAGAAGGTCATCCCGCTTCACTACGCCGACATCACAGTAAGCTAGCCGCATCGCGCTGGCAAAACCCGCTGCAAACGAAAAGAGCCTGCCCGCGCATCGACCGAACTGCGCAGGCAGGCTCTCTTTTTCTTACCAGTGCGACACCACGACGTCGCCCACAGAGCAAAGCCCGTGCAACTCGGCAGCTTTGCTCGTCGGAAGGTTCACACACCCATGCGACCCCGCGCCGTCCCGATATCGCGTTCCGCCGAACGCGTATTGCCAGCTGGCATCATGCAGGCCGATCAAATTCCCGACGAAGGGCATCCAGTAGGTGACGGGCGTCTTGTACTTCGATCCGTCATCGTTGGTGCCCTCGAGCGTCGATCCGCCCGAATTCGAGTTGATGACGTACACGCCCGTGGGAGTAAGACTTCCCGAACCGCCGCGCGGCTTGCCGCTCACGATGTCAGATTCCCAGATAACCTCGCCGTTCTCATCGAAGAGGCACGCATGTTGCGCCGACAGGTCAATATCGATGTAGCGAGCGCCCCAATCGCGACCGCCGACCCCGTTCCACGCGTTCGCGGTCTGGCTGCAAGGCAAGTCAGCCTCGCCCGTCTGGTCAGCCTCGATCGCCGCCTTCGCCCAATCGAAGAGCGCGTCGCGGTCGACCTTCCAGCCATACGAACCGCCCGACACGCTGAACTGCGCACCGTCCGCGCGCGTGTAGGAGCGCGTGGAACCGACCGTCGTGTAAGCCGAGGCGACCTCGTCCGCCCAGGCGCCGAGTGCGTCCTCGTTCAACGACACCGAGCAATCCTCCCCAATCGAGATGCAGGGACCGATAACCGACGCGTCGAACACGAGGGCGCTCTTCCCCGCCATCATGAGCTGCACGTTGGCGAGGATCATGCTGTTCGCCTGCGACGTCGCATCGATCACGCGCTGGTCATCCGAGAAGATCGTCGGCTGCGAGAGCGCGCGCTCGTCGAGCACGACCTCGCTCTCGAGCGTGGCGACGGCCCGCTCCACGTCCTGCATCACCACATCGGTGTTGATCTGCGTGCCGTACTTCTCCTTCACGATCTTGAACATCTTCGCGTCCTCGTCGAACGCCACCGTGGCGTTCACGGGAGCTTCCGTGTTCTCATTCACCGCGTCGATCGCCTGATGGAGCTTGTCGGCAACGCCGGACTTGTCGAGGGTAGCGACAAGGCTTTCCGTCTCATCGTGCTCACGGAACACCTCGACCGGCCAGGCCCATTCGTTCGCCTGCGCGAACATATCGCCCACGATCTGCTCCGCATTGAACCGCACGCCCGCTTCATCAGCAGAAAGCGTCACATCCAAGCCGTCGCCATGAACGCGCAACGAGTACTTGTTGATTCCCTGCTCGAGGACCGATGCGACCTCGTCGGGCGTTTGGAAGGAAATGTCGGAAGAGCCGATCGTCGCCTTCGGCCAGAAATGGCCTGAGAAGACGGCAACCCCCACAAGGTAGACGACAAGCAGGACCCCGAAGACGACACCGAGAACGATTCCCGCAATGCGGGCAGCGCGAGCCTTGCTGCCGAGAGTCGGCGCATCGGAGATTTCGGGGGCAAACCCGTTGCCGTTATGCGGCGCTGGGACGCCAGATGTCTTCATGCCCGCAGGAACCACAGGGGGAATCGCCTGAGTCTTCCCGTGCGAAGGCGCAACGCGAGGCGGCTCATTGGGAGCCTTTTTGGCGTGTGCTGCATGTTTTCCGTGGGAAGGAGCGGGTTGCTCGTTACGTTTGGTCATTCCTGATTCATCCGGTTCAGCTTGCTTCTTATATCCGGCTCATTGTAGCAAGAGAACCCGCCTTGGCAGGACACGTTCTGGCACGTTGCACGAATACTTGACGCACGGCCCAAAAGTGAGCGAAAAGCCAGGCTTGTCGTCCTAATCAAAGCCGCGGAAATAAAACAGGCAGACCCGTTTTCGGGCCTGCCTGGCGTGTTGTGGTGGAGGCGCGGAGAATCGAACTCCGGTCCATACTATATTCTCGCTGAGGCTCTACAAGCTTATTTCGCGTTCGGGTTCAAGGCCGTCTCGGTCCGCGAACTAACGTTGCCGACCCGGATCGGTTCAATCTTTACCAAAGCCATACCGATTACGTGCTTTGATGCAGTCCCCTAAAATGACGTCGCACCCGAGTCGGGGACAACCCGGGATTGACGTGCCAGGTGCTGATTAAGCAGCCATGGCGAGCGCAGGAGCGCTCTGATAGTTCTTCTTGCCAATTAACTTGACGTTACCCCTGTTTTACGTGGCGAGGAGACCACGACCTGCTCCTCAGTTCAAACATACCATGTCGAAACCAGTCGCCCCCGAATTCGTCGACGCCAATCGCCGACGGGCGGGAACTCATGCGTTCCACCTTGTCAAAGTGCGCAAGACGTGCTCTTGCAGAAGAATTATTGTAGCCGAGCAGCTTGACCTGTCAAGGCGACGCAGAGAGGTTATTTCTTCTTCGTCGGAAGGATGTCCGAGAAATCGAGTGCCTCTTTGATTTCGGAGAGCGCGTCTTTCAAGTCGACCGCAATCGCGACGCCATCGCGATAGATGTCGTTCATGTCGCTCGTCGCCTCGGCAACGCCTTCTCGGGTGATGCCCAAATCATAGGGGTTGTCCTCATCGGATTCCCCCTTCGCGGCTTCCTCGTCGTCATCGTAGTAGTACTCGATCTCGTTGCCATCCTCGTCAAGCAGGATAAACCCGATCTCGTTGTCGTTCTCGTCGACGATATAGGCCTCGATGTCGTCCTCGGAATACTCAATCTCGACGGTTTCGTACTTTTCGGCCTCTTCGGTCTCTTCTTCTACCACGTTTTCCGAATCAGCAAGCTCGTCTTCGCCCTCGGCTTCCTCGACGCCTTCGGAGTCGACGACTTCCCCCGCCCCCTCGGACAGCACCTCACAAACTTCTTCCTGCGTCTCCTCCAATGGCGAATCAGCCTCGTCAGCTGCGGTTTCGATCAAATTCTCGCTCATGGCAGTGACCCTTTCTAACGAGAGCGCGCCTTCAGCGCTCGATCGATTTCCCGTTTGGTGTCGCGCTCTTTCATGCTCGCGCGCTTGTCGTAGAGCTTCTTGCCGCGGCAAATCGCAAGCTCGACCTTGACCAGCCCGTTTTCCTTGAAGTACATCTTCAGGGGAACGAGCGCCATGCCTTTTTCGCGCGTCGCCTCCGCAAGGTAGCGGATCTGCTTTTTATGGAGCAGGAGCTTTCGCTTGCGATCGGGGTCGGGATTGTTGATGTTGCCATGGGAAAACGGCGTGATGTGCACATTGTGCATCCATACTTCCCCGTTGCGCACAAGTGCGAAACAGTCGGTCAACTGGCAGTTGTTCTCGCGCAGCGACCGCACTTCCGTTCCCGAAAGCTCGACCCCCGCCTCAAACGTCTCCACGACCTCATAGTCGTGGAACGCACGGCGATTCTTCGCGATTGTCTTCTCTTCACGTTTCATGGGGCGACGTTACCTCACGTTCAAGCGCCTCGACGCTTTATGCTCAATCGCCGAGGCGCTTCATTCATTCCTTCAGAGCCTGCGCGGCCGTGGCCAAAACTTCCATACCATCAGCGCATATACACCTTGCTTCATGCGCCCATGATACACCATGCCCGCAGGTTATGCGCGAACCTTCACGACGACCTTCTTCACGTGGACAGGCGCGTCCTCCGCGATACAGCCCGGCTTGTGCGCGTCCTCAGGAGGAAGCACCGCAATCTCGCCCGCATGAAGCACAACTGATGTTGCCGGCATCGGAGACTCGAACAGCGCGTAGTCGTCAGCTTCGTCATATTCCTTCGCGCAAACAAGCCCTTCGAGGGGCGCCACCTCGACACGTTCGATTCCGGAGGCAACGCACTGCACGTCGTAATAGAGCTTGTGGGCCTCGAGCTTCTTCGCCTCCGCGGGGACAGTGTCGTACTCCATGACGTTTGCGAACACGTCTTCCCCATCGATGTCATGGCGTCCACAGGAAAGTGCGCCAAGGTCGTTTTCGCGCAGGAAAACATAGGCCTTCTTCAGGCGTTCGGACAGGTAATCGTGCGCTTCGGCGTTTTCAATTGAAGCTACGAGCATGGTATCAAGTCCCTTCGATGCGATTCGTTTGAACGTCACGAAATTGTAGCAGAGCAGCACACGGCAGCAGGGCACGGATTCGCATCGACCCATCTTGTCCATTGCAGTAACTGGTTTATACTGAATTCAGGTGAAAATATCGGCATGCAATCAAAGGAGTTCTGCTATGGAGCACACGTCGGAACCTTCGACCATCGTCTTCCCCGGCACCGATGACCCAGCCTCACCTTGGCGGCTCTACAACCACCTCATCGCGGGCATCCCCGAGGACATCTTCGTGCGCGATTACTGTCTCGGGCTCAACTGGTCTTACGTTGAGGCAGATTGCGGATGCGGCGTCGCCTATACCGCACGCAATGGCGGAAAGCGCACGTACAAGGGCGATCTGCGCGGGAAGTCGCTGCGCGAGGTGGCCGAGCTGTCGAAATCATGGTGCTTCGAGGAGGCCACGCTTGGCATCGCGGCCCTGAACGCCTGGTATGCTCGCCGCGAGCTGCTCGACCCTCTGGGTGCGACATACGACACCGAGGAGGAGGTAGACAAGGGGAAGCGCGGCGGCACGTCGTCGAAAGACGCCTTCGAGACGTATCGCCCTCGCATCGAGCAAGCGGGCGGCGACGCCCACGTCGTCGTTGTCGGGCACTTCCCCCACGTCGAGAACATCGCGGAATACGCCAAGCTCACCGTGCTCGAGCGTTCCTGCCGCGATGAGTGGGATACCCCCGATCCAGCCTGCGAATACGTTATGCCAACCGCGGATTACGCCTTCATCACCGGCGTCACGCTCATCAACAAGACCGCGCCGCGCCTTCTGACCCTCGCCAAGGACGCTACCGTCTGCATGGTAGGTCCCAGCGTGATCATGACGCCGTACCTTTTCGAGTGGGGCGTCGAATCGCTTTCGGGCAGCGTCGTGGCCGATCCGGAAGCCGTGAAGTTCGCCTGCAAGAACGCTGCCGGCAAGCTGTTCGGCAAAGCGCTTCAGATGACCACCATCAACGCGCAATAAAGGCAAGCGACTGGTCGTGTACGAAATCGACGATAAGTTGTGAAGGCTTTGCGAAATACGTCGAATTCAGTGTTGAATAATCCCCAATTTTCTTAAATTTGGGGATTATTTTTTGGCGGAAACCCTGATAATCCGCTCATTTGACGAGTTCTCCACAACTAATCGTCATTCTTGTACAGTTTGGGTCCTACCCAATAATCGCCCCGCCCGCGAAAACGAAACCTACACGCTATCTTCCACATCCATCAGCATAAGGTTCGTGTTGTCGCGCATCCGTTTCGCCTCGCCACGGGTTAACTCGCCTTCTTCGTAGCGCGACTGAATCTGCTCGAGCTCAAGCAGGTAGCCAAGCCGTTTCACGTCCTCCGCCTTGTCGGACGCACGCATGATGACCGTCGCCGAAGGGGCTGCAAGCTCGGCGGCGAGCATGGCAACTGTGCGCTGATATTCGATGAGAAGCTTGCTCACATACTCGCTCGGGACGTTGCAGTCGGAATCGGCGAGCATGTCCTTCAGACGTCCAATCACGCACTCGCCTGCCTTCTGCTGAATCTTGCGCATCTCTGCCGCCTGATCGGCAGCCGTTATCGGGGACGACGACATATGCGAAACGTAGCGCAAGACAACGCCCTTCGCGCGCCTCAAAAATGTGCGCAACACAAGATAGATGTTTTGGATGGACCAACGTCCCGAGCTATGTTTCCTTAGCTCCTCGATATGCTTCAAACGCTTCAGGTACTTAAGCGCAATCTCGCTGTCAATATCGTCTCGCTCAGCGAGCTTCTTGACACACTCCCGCTCCCATCCGATTGCGCGGATGCGCAAATCGGAATAGGCCTCATCCTCGTCCTCGTCGAAGCCATGCTGCTCTTTGATGCGCTCGATGCGATCGTTGTAAGAGCTGACCACGCTTCTCGTCGCGCGGCGAGTATCCGGCGTCTGCCGTGCAGTGAGCTCTTCGACGACGCTTCTGAGGATATCAATTTTCAACTCCGCCTCGCGCTCGCGGGCCGCTTCCTCGCTTTCGCTCACTTTCTTCGGCGCGATGAGGGGCACAATAAACGTCGCCACAAGCAAGGTGCATACGATAACGCCGCACCCAAGGAAGATGATCAAATCACGCTGCGGGAACCGAGCGCCATCCATGAAATACGGGATGGTGAACAGGATCGAAAGCGTGATGGTTCCCTTAGCGCCCGCAAGGGTCGTGATGAGGCTCTTGCGAAGGTCAAGCTTGAATTTCTCACTATGCTTCTTACCGCGTCGGCACGTGTAGAGCCAGTCGCTCGCGCAGACCCACGCGAATCGAACAACATAGAGAAGCAACGTAAGCGCGACAACATAACCGATGAGCGTGAAGTTGCTGAAGGTGACATCATCCCACGTATGAACCATGGCCTGCGGCAACTGCGTGCCCAGAAGCACGAACACAAAGCCGTTCAAGGCGAAGGTGAGCACACGCCACACGCTCGAAGACACGATGTTCATGCGCGAGATGGAAGGTCCGATCGCATGCGGGGAGATCACGTTGATGAGGCCCGCAACGACAACGGCGATAATGCCGCTCACGTGAACGGCATCGGCAATCGAATACACCAGAAGCGGAATGAGGATTTCGAAGAGCACATGAAACGTCGTGTTCTCAACGCCAAGAGAGCGCGCCTTATTGACGAGGAACTTGCCGATATAGGCGAGAAGCGCACCGACCGCGATACCGCCGAGAAACTCAACGAAGAAATTCCCCGTCGCATTGAGAAGGGAGAACGACCCCGTCACCGCGGCGGCAATGGCGAACTGGAACGACACGATGCCGCTCGCGTCGTTTAAGAGAAGCTCGCCTTTGAGAATGCTCCCCTGCCTGTCAGGGATGTTGACCTGCTTCGAAAGTGAGGTGACGGCAACGGCATCGGTCGGACCGAGCGCGGCACCAAGGGCAAATGCAGCAGCAAGCCCGATTGACGGGATGACCGCATGCACAGCAAACCCTATCGCGAGTGTCGTTGCAACGACCAGGCCGATCGCAAGAGAAAGCACAGGACGCTTATGGTGCCAAAGCGCCGCCTTGTCGGCGGACTTCGCCTCTTCGTAGAGCAGCGGCGCAATGAATAGCACAAGGAACAGTTCCGGGTCGAGTGTAACTCGAATTTGAGAGGAGGCAAACAATGCGATGAGAAGACCCAGGCCAATCTGTATGAGCGGCGATGACACCCTCGGCACCACCTGGTCGATGATCGAGGATGCGAGAATCGCCGCAAAAATCAGCATGACGAGCGTAAGGGTCTCCACCTAGCAATGACCTCCTCAAATAGGAAACTTACATATGCACTACATCTTTTCGGGTGCGCTAACCCCCAGAAGACTCAGTGTTAGGGCGAGCACGATGCGCGAGGCGTCGCAGAGCGCCAAGCGGGCACGGCGAGTCGCTTCGTCGTCGGCGAGCACATGGCAGTTCGTATAGAACTGGTGGAACAGCGCTGCGAGATCCTGCGCGTAATGCGTCAGGCGGAACGGCGCGCGATCAGCTGCCGCCTGGGCAACCATGTCAGCGAAATCTCCCATCTTGCGCATGAGGGCAAGCTCCGATTCCTCGCACAAAGGCGAGAGGTCCACGTCGGCGCCGACCGTGCGCTCGGCAAGCTCGTTAAACGTGATATCGCCCGCTTCCGCTGCTGCAAGATCGCCTTCGCAGGCAGCCTTGCGCAAGATCGAGCAGATGCGCGCGTGGGCGTACTGCACGTAATACACCGGGTTAGTGGCGTCTTTCTTCTTTGCAACCTCGATATCGAAGTCGATCGGCTGGTCTGAGGAGCGCGAAAGCATGAGATAGCGCGTCGCGTCGACGCCCACTTCCTCGATAAGCTCCTCGAATGTGACCATCTCGCCCGTGCGCTTCGACATGCGAACCGCGCTACCGTCACGGAAGAGATTCACGAGCTGGCCGAGAACCACTTCAAGCGCGCCCTCGTAACCCCATGCGGCGAGCATTGCCTGGCAACGCTTCACGTATCCGTGGTGATCTGCACCCCAAATGTCGATCAGGTGGGTAAAGCCCCTCTGGATCTTGTTGTAGTGGTACGCCACGTCGGAGAGGAAGTACGTGAACTCGCCGTTCTCCTTGATGAGGACGCGATCCTTCTCGTCACCGAAAGCGGTCGATTTAAACCAAGTCGCCCCATCTTTCTGAAAGACATAGCCCTTCGCGTCCATCGCCTCGAGGGCGTGATCGACAGCGGACTTCCCGTCCTCGTCGGGAACGTAAAGCGTGCGCTCGGAGAACCAGGTGTCAAACGTGGTACCGAAACCGGAGAGCACAGCCTTGTTATGCTCGAGCATCTCGACATACGAGCGCTCGCGGAATGCCACGACGCGCTCTTCCTCGGGAACATCGAGCCACTTCTCGCCATCGGCATCGAGAATCTCGCGCGCGATGTCGATTACATAAGCTCCACCGTAGCAATTCTCGGGCATCGGGACATCACGGCCACAAAGCTGCTCGTAGCGCACCGACACCGAGCGACCGAAATTATCCATCTGCGTGCCATGGTCGTTGATGTAGAACTCCTCGGACACGTCGAAGCCCGCATGGCGCAAGACGCGCGCCATCGAGTCGCCGAGCGCCGCCCAGCGCCCATGGCCGACATGCATGGGACCCGTCGGATTTGCAGAGACATACTCAAGATTGATGCGCCCCGCATTCGCAGGAGCCTCACCACGTCCGAAATCCATGCCCTCGCGACGCGCCTCGGCGATAACGCCCACAAGCGCAGCGTTCGTAAGACGAATGTTAACGAACCCAGGGCCTGCGATCTCGGTCGAGGCGATAAGATCGTTCTTCGGCAAATGAGACACGACCACCTCCGCCACATCGCGAGGCTTCATGTGCGCCGCTTTGGCTGCGCGAAGGGCGACCGTCGACGCCCAATCACCATTAGCCGCATCACGCGGACGCTCGAGCGCTGCTGCGGGGACCTCCTCCAAGGGAAGCGACCCATCTGCCACAGCGGCGCTCAAAGCCGCATCGACAACTTTTTCAACTTGCTCACGTAAAGTCATTGCACTATCTTTCAATCAGTCTTTATGCCGCTCGAAAAAACGAGGGGCTGCGAATTTCACAGTCCCTCATGATAACATCAGCCGTCGAGAAAACGGAGCTACTTCAAGGTTGCATAGATAATCGCCTTGATAGAATGCATCCGGTTCTCAGCTTCGTCGAACACTCGGGAGCGCGAGCCGCGGAAGACCTCATCGGTCACTTCCATCTCGGTGATGCCGAATCGCTCGGCAATCTCGGCCCCGATGGTCGTCTCAGTGTCATGGAACGCAGGAAGGCAATGCATGAAGATGCCCGTTGGAGCCATAAGGTCGATCACGCGGCTGTTGACCTGGTATGGGGAAAGAAGCTTAATACGTTCTTCCCACAGTTCCGCAGGCTCGCCCATGGAAACCCAAATATCAGTGTAAACGACGTCGGCGCCCGTGCATGCCTCCTCAACACTTGAGGTAAGCGTCACCGAACCGCCAGACTCGCGTGCCAAATCCATGCAGGTTGAGACAAGCTCGGCATTCGGCATGCGCTCCTCGGGACCGCAAGCAACAAAGTGAAGCCCAAGCTTCGCACAGACGACCATAAGGGAATTAGCAACATTGTTCTCAGCATCGCCCATGAACACAAGCTTCTTGCCCTTGATTCCCTCGGGAAAGTTTTCCTCGAGCGTGAGCATATCGGCGATCATTTGCGTTGGATGGAACTCATTGGTCAAGCCGTTCCAGACAGGGACGCCCGCATGAGCAGCGAGGTTCTCGACGATTTCCTGCCCATAACCACGGTACTCGATGCCGTCGAACATGCGGCCAAGCACGCGTGCAGTGTCTTCAATCGATTCCTTCTTCCCCATCTGAGAGCTACCAGGATCGAGATAGGTTACGCCTAGCCCAAGGTCATGACCGGCGACTTCGAAAGAACAACGAGTTCGCGTCGAGGTCTTCTCGAACAGAAGCACAATATTCTTGCCTTCAAGATACTTGTGCGGCGTGCCAGCCAACTTCAAAGCCTTGAACTGTTTAGCAAGCGAAATAAGGTAGCGAATCTCGTCAGGAGTGAAATCGAGAAGCTTCAGATAGTTACGACCGCTCAAACTAATCGGCATGAGAATTCCTTTCGCTGAGAATAGGTTTCAAGAATACCCTTCTTCGAATTCATTGAACAGAAGAAGAGCGGGTAAATCCGCAAAAGGAGATTAAAACCAGAAGGCAACAGAGAATAAGAAAGCAAATGGCTAGCGGTAAGAAGAGACCAGCATCTAGAAGGAGCCCACGACAAGGAACTGCCACCCTCCCGGGCGCAGGGAAAAGGGCCGTACCACAAAGCATAAATGAAAGAGCGGACCTCCGACTCAAGCGCAAAAGGAAAGGGGGCCGCGGCCGGGTCCCCCCGGGCCGCGGCCCCCTTTGCGATAGAAAAAGCGCCGCCCATGAGCGGAACGCCCTATCCTCCCACGGACTT
>OIXV01000288.1_pt1 | contig 49532 bp, 44 predicted proteins | sample 1587771 | NCBI WGS metagenome assembly OIXV01 (sample SAMEA3888893, study PRJEB22519) | human gut metagenome | biome: human gut; feature: human-associated habitat; material: faeces | place: Denmark | collected 2010
CCTGCTGCGTGTACTGTGCATAGGACACTTATCCAAAGCGGTCTAACACAACGCAATCAATGGACAGCCGAAACTTATGCCATCAAATATAATATAGCTGTTTAGATGTGTTAGGTGGCTCCATGAATAGAATTGCAAACTTCATTAAGGACGCCGGGCGAACAGCCGGCGAGACCGTTCGCTCTACTGCGATTTCAGCGGCTGAGAAGGCAAGCGGCGCAAGTGATGCGATTCAGCTACATAGGAACTCTCACGAAGAGGCTAAGTATGCGAAATACGCTCAATCAGTAGAGCCCATTCGTGCTGGCCTAGCAGGAACAGACGCCGATTACTATCTTTCGGAATTTGAAAAACACCCCAAACCCGTCACTGAATCCCTCGCAAAGAAGGCCAAAACCGCCTTTCCCATCCCCAAAGAGCAGACTGTCCTTTGGCTGGATGCAGAATTCGATTTGAGGCCTAGTGGAATCGCCCTCACGGACAAGGGCGTCTTTATCAAAACGGATGTCGACGCAATTCAATTCGGGACGAAGTCAGCCAAGGCGGCACTCCATTACTACAGATGGGAGTGCTTCTCGCCTTCGTGGTTTTCGGAGTTCTCCGAAGAAAACCTTGCCACTCTTGTCGATTCTTCGTGTTGTCAAGCTTTTATCGATGCTTGCGGCAATATGACAGCTAACCTCGCACTTGAAGAGCAGAGACGCTTGGAACTCGAGGTGAATAGCGGACAAGGACCTGCTGGCTTAGAGGCCGGTGCGGTGGCGGCGGCAGCTGCGCTGTCAGCGCAGTCCGCCGTTTTTGTCGAGCAGAAGGCGGAGGTCAACCTCGCCGCAGGCCATGGAGAGATGGCTGAAGAAGCCATCAATATGCTGGATAGACTCAACGGTATTGACGCTTCATATGCCCCGCACTATGTCAACAGGCAATAAGCGGCCACCCCTAGTCCCGTCGGACAGGGGGTGGCCTGCACCTTGACGGTCCCCGCCCCAACCGGAGAGTCTCCGCTGAAGACGCCTGCGTTGCGGCAGTTTCAGATCCGCGGACACCGGACGGGCCGGCCCGCACTTCGCTTGATTCGGCATGGGGGCTTCTCGCTGGTAGAGGCAAGTCTACGAGCGCACGCGCCGGGTCTTCTCCGGTGTGCAAAGCGTCAGCGCGAGCTCCCCGACGCCTCCGAACCGAGGCGGGGACCGGGGTGGTTATGATGGGCCGCCGTCAGCCCTTGGCCTCGAGCTCCCCCTGGACCATGCGGCCGAGGACCCACATCTCGCGCACCAGCTCCTTGGCGACGGCGACCTTGGCGACGTTGGCCCTCTTGCCCGCCCTCACCAGCTCCCTGTAGCGCTTGACGTTGCGCTGGTTGCACCTGACCGCCTCAGCCTCCACGGCGTTGGAGACCGCGCACCCCTTGGGCAGCCACTTGGGCTGGCCGTTGAAGTTGGGGAGGCTGGCAAGCCCCTCCACGACGGCCTTGCGAACGGTGGTGTCGCCCGCCTTGGTTATCCTGCCGTTGCGCCCGGTCTTCTCGCCGCTGTCGTGGCGTCCCGGGGTGAGGCCGAAGTAGGAGGAGACGCTGCGGCCGTTTGCGAAGCGCGAGAAGTCGTCCATCGTGGCGGTGTAGGTGAGGGCGGTGATGCGGTCGACGCCCTTGAGCCTGGACAGCGCGTCGACGTAGGGCTTGAACCTGGGGGTCTCGGAGAGCTCCAGGCACTCGGCCTTGACCTGCTGGCAGCGCTTGACGCTCGTGAGGACGTCCTCGAGGTAGACCTTCAGAGCCCTGTCGGCCGCGGGCTGGCCCAGCTCGAGGGAGGACGCCCAGGCGATGTAGTCCCGGGTCCAGGTCCCCTTGAGGTTGCCGGCCGCGGTGCGCTCGTTCCAGACGTGGCCGTGCCTGAGCAGCATCGCGGAGAACTGCATCTTCAGCCTCTTCATCGCCAGCACGAGGTCGTAGTACGTGCGCACCAGGTCGCGCGCGGCCTCCGCCTCCCCCGAGGGGATGTAGACGGCCCTGCACTTGCTGTTCTGGGCCGTGACCGCGCTGAGGAGCGACTCGGCGTCGCGGCGGTCGTCCTTGCGCTGCTTGTCGGAGGTGGAGCGCGGGATGGACGTGACGGCGATCACGTCGCATCGCTGCCCCAGGGCCAGGAGGTCTCGGGCGAGCTGGAAGCCGCAGGGACCGGACTCGTACACGAAGCGCCTGGGCTCGGCAGCCCACGAGGCCCAGTCGAGGACCTGCAGGGCCGAGGGACAGTCGGTCAGCCTCCCCGTCCTGGTCTCGCCGGCAGCGAGGTCCAGCGCGCAGAGGGTCACCGACCTGGCGTGCTGGTCGATGGCGATCACGGATGCATGATCTGACTGGAGGGTGTATTCTGGCATGGATGCCCCCTTCGCTGTTTGCGGAAAGGCTCCGCGGCTTTGCTTGACAGCTGCCAGCGTAGCAACCTTGCCCGCGACGAAACAGCAGGGGGCTTCTCATGTATCAGTGGCTACGCGATGGTGCGGGGCATATCGTCTACGTAGTGGGACGCGACAACGCTCGAAATGGAGCTGATCGAAAATTCCGCTACAAGGGCGAAGACATTGTTTTCATACAAACCAAGTATCACAACAAATGGCGCAGCTCTTTGGAATCTTGCTTTGACCCAAACTCTGGAAATTACCGGTACATGAACGACGACAAGCCGATGCAGCTTGAAGTGCCCAAAGATCAATACAGGCAAGTTCTCGAGGGGTTCAAAACCAAAATCAGACAAGGCAAGGTTCCCGGGGGTTCACTTAGATAAAGATACCACATCAATCCCACGCTGACTTTTGCTCAACCGATACAGCCGGAGGGCTGGATAACAAGAAAAGGCGGTATGCGCCCCGTGGAGGGGTAGCGTACCGCCTTTTCTTGTGGGGGTTTCCAAAGGGGGCAACGCCCCCATTTGGCACACGACTTTGCGAAGCAAAGTGTAGTGTGTTATACGCTCTGTCGGCGTTGCCGTGAAAATGCCGTTGCCGCCGGGGAGGGCAAGGGCATTTGAAGCGGCAGGAAAACAGGGCTGTGCTTGCGTGGCGTAGAGCCGTAAGCACAGGTCTGGTTTCAACAGCAGACTGGGCGTATATGAAAGCCCCCGTCCCTCGTCCTACGCTCCGACTTGTGGACAAAGTGTCCCGAAGTTGTGGCTACACTCCCGGAAAAGTAACAGGACAGCGGGCAACCGTCAAGGCTGAAATGAACGGGCTTACACCCGGCCTTGACCGCCACCCGCCGTTCCGCTGAATGGGTGAACAAGGCGACCAATCCCTCAAAGTGCTTGGCCGCTCTCTTTCTGATTTTGGAGTGTTTCTTTTCTCATAATTGAAATGGGCGGGAAGCCATTTTAGGGCTTTCCCGCCTTGATTGCCCATCAGCAAAGACGGGCGGGACTGTCAACGGCGGCGCATTTATGCGCCGTTCATCTTGACCGTTGATTGGCCCCGCTAACTTTGCTACTCTGTTCTAAGTAATTCCTCAATTTGTTTTTTCATATATTCTACAAGTGCCATCGCTTCCTTTTCTACTGTCTCCCATTCATCAGACAAATTTCCCAAATAAGCTTCCTTTGCCGTTGTTAGCAGGGGGGGAAATCTCTCCGGCAATTTTAAAATTACCCATTTTGCGGCAACATCTTTTGTCGTGATTTCTTCTGTTACTAAAGTAAACCACATTCGTGATAAGGTTAATAACACATTTCTTTCATCACCCTTAAAGCTGGAAATCAAACCAGGTAAAGAAAACCGAATTGCTTTTTTAATTTCGTGAAATGGGATAGCGGGAATAAGCTCTTTGCTTTCCGCCCCCTTCAAAGTTATGCTATTTTTTCTTGCTTGCCATAATAAAATCATTATATCTGGGTCATTGCAGGCTTGCGGATATTCTCCTGCTTCCATCTCTCCCCTTAGCCATTCACCATACATATACTGACATTTTGGCGGAAATTGCAACGGAACAATATCAGATTGATTGATAATAGTTACCTCTAAAGGTCTTTTTTCAATACAGCCTACGGAGCCAGAAATTTTCAATAATTGCTTTGTTAGATCTGCTCTGATTGAATTACTCAATTCTTGTTTAGTAATTATCAGTATATCTATATCACTATCTGGACGCAGCCCATTCATTGTTGCTGAACCATATAAATATATCCCCAATATTTGACCTTGTAATATGGTTTCTGCTATTGAAATAACTTGATTTACTTGTTGTGGAAATTCATTTATATTCATTGTAACTCCTATATGTATTTATTTTTACTCCTCAACAACTGATAAAACAGCGTCTAAGGCTAATTCTAAGGCTATGGATATACTTGTTTTTCCCCATTCTCTTTCTTGGTATTTATGAGGGTCTGCAAGAGTATCGGCTGAAAAAAGCAGCATAGCCCATGTAACTTTTCTAAATTTTGCACACGCCGCCAATGCGGAACATTCCATTTCTACTACTTGACATCCCTCTTCTTTCCGATACTGAACCATTTCTACTGTTTCTCGATAAAAACCGTCTGTTGTCCATGTTTTAACTTCCCAATATGGTATATTCTTTTGGCTTAAAGCAGATTCAATCGCATTTATACCAGCCTTTGAAATCTCTACTTCTCGGGAGGGAGGAAGATAATGGTAAGATGTTCCCTCATCTCTCAATGCAGAAACAGGTATCAAAAATCTATTTTCCGGGATGTCTTCCAATACGCCGCAGGAGCCGACGGAAATAATCTTTGTTACACCCCCTGCAATTAAATATTCTAAAACTTGGACGGCAGCAGCACTTCCCACAGGAGCCGGACATAGACATATTTTCTCCTGATTATAAAGACATTCATAAATAGGATATCGTCTTGTTGCACTTTCAAATTCATCTATCTGTATTCCATCATGGGTATGTGCATAATTTTCAACCTCGTCTCCTAAAAAAGCAAACACTGCTTTTGCAGGAAAACATTTTTTCCCATTTCCCGGCTGAAAAACAGCTTTTGATGCGGTATCGTACTCTAAAACAGGAGTCACGGATCCCGATCAAGCAAATGTAATCGTGCGCGAGGGAAGACTTACGTACGACCAAGCAAAAAACCTGACCAGGCCAGGAACGGTAGAGTCTCTTCAGTACGACGTTTTGACTGGCGTCATAACGTGCTCATGCGCTTTTGGCATAACATTCGTTGCCACCACGTTCCTTACCTGGAGAAAAACTGGCGATATGGCGGAGTCTGTTCGTGCCGGCGTGGTTGCAGGCGTCCAAGTTTTCGGCTTGTCCTTTTTGCAACACATGCTGGTTTCACAAACATCACGCACGTCCCTTGCGAAATCTCTTGCCGCCCCAAGCGAACTGCTTGTTACCAAACTAGGCCCAAAAGCAACTCAAACCATTGTCAACGGCCTCAGAACATTGGCAGGCAAAAGCCCCATCTATGGTGCTGCGGCAACAAAGCATCTTGCAAAAATTGCGCGAAGCAGTGCAATTACGACCGCGATAACTCTTGTGGTGTTCTCGGTCCCCGAGACTTACAACCTGGCTTCAAGGAAAATTTCAGCCGCTCAATATTCTAAGAACTTGGCGACTCTTGCTGGGTCGGTTGCAGCTGGCGCAGGAGGAGCAGTGGCAGCTGGCGTCGCCGCCGCAAAGATTGCTGGCGCCGCCGGTACCGCTGTGGCTCCGGGTGTCGGTACAGCAGTTGGTGTTGCGGGAGGCTTTGTTGGCGGAGCCATTGGAGGTGCTGCTGTTGGGGCCGTTGGGGGCATCCTTAAGGAAGACGATACGGAGGCAACAGGGCGCTTGTTTAACGCCGTGACCTCGGTAATGATTAGCGAGTACCTTCTCGACGAGAAGGAGATAGATTGTTTCGTCAAAGAGATGGATGACGTTGATAGCAAGAGGTTCAAAAAGTTGTTCGAAAATGCCTTTTCCGCCGATAATCAAGAGAGGGTTTTCAGAGACTTTCTAGATCCAATTCTTTCAGACGTTGTATCTTGTCGTGAGCCGTTTGTACTTCCCGAGCCAGAAGTAATTCTGTCGGCGCTTGAAGAGGCAGCTCGCAAAGGAGAAAACCAGGAATAGCAAAGAAGCCGGCAAGCGAGCCGGCTTCTTTGCTACATGAACTTAAACACCGCTTTGATGAGCCATTTGCAGAACTTGCCGACGGCTCCGAAGATCACACTAATCGCCTTCATAGTCCATCCAACCTTCCTCTTCGCTCTCAACCTCAATCTGCTGCAAGGGTTGCAGCTCCCTTGCCCATGCCAGTGCCTCCCACGAGGCTCCTGCGAGATTCGCTACAGCCTCGTCATCCATCGCGTCATTCGACGCTCTAAGCGCATCCACTACGCCTTGGAGCTGGCTTGCCAAGGACGGTCCGCCTCCATCCGAGAGGAGCAGCGCCGATGCGCAGTCGAGCCGCATGACGTCCACCAGGCCATCACCCATGCGGACAAGCATGCGGTCTCCGTCAACGAGCACCTGCTCAACGTCTCTCAGCTCGCCTTCCTCAGCGAGGAGGAAGCGCCAGCCCATGGCCCTTCGGCCGACTGGGACAACGTCATCCTCAAGGTCCTCCTTGAAGCGCGGGTCCGCCTCGTAGAAATGCGCTTGCAACCACAGGCCCTTCTCCAGCTGGTCGAAGCGGACCTCGTAGTTTGCCAGCATGCAGCCGTCTCCGAACGGCTGGGAGGACGTGTAGGAGTCCGTGTCGAACACATCCAGCCGCCCGTCTCGGTACTTGATCTGAACCTTCATCGGCTGCGTCCTTCCTGTCGCCTATCGTTATCTCGTTGCCTTGCGGCAGAGGAACCCTGAGCGGCCCTCTGGGAGCCGTTTTGCCTGCTTCTGGGTTCGTATTGCCATCGTACGGTGTCAGCGCTTCTGGAGGCGTTTCTCGCCGTCTCACTGGGAACCAGGCCGTGCTCGGCTGCGTAATCCCTGGCGGCGTTCAGCTCCTCGATGCGCTCGGCGCACTTGGCTGCAGCCTTGGGCTCCGTTTCGCGCTCCATACGCCTTTGCAAGGTCTCGATTCGCCTGCCGTAGTCGGAACTAGATCCGATGGAATACCTTGCGTTCGTCTCGACGGTCTTTGCCAGGTTTCCCAGCTCTGTCAAGTCGTTGATCTCAACCGCATCGGTTGCCTGTGACAGGATCGCCCTGGATGACGCCGCATCCGGATGGTAGGAACCGATGCGCTCGAAGCGCTCCGTCAACGCGATCCTTCCGAAAGACATACCGAGCCTTTCCCCGGAGACCTTCTTCGACGGATGGTCGGCCAGGGAGAAGATCCAGTCCTCGCGTGGCGCGTGCGCCGAGTTTTCGGCGACCTCGACCTCCATGAGCTCCAGGATGCGCATGAACTCGCCTTCGTTGCGTGACAGCACCTTCGCCACGGACACCCTGTTCCTGATGTCGCTGACCCACGAGTACGCGCCGGCGTCGAGGATTCCGCGCTCGGCTTTATTGATGTACGAGGCCCACCGTGTTCGAGGTCGGGGAGGGGTTTTGGGGTCGCTCTGCCCCACCCTGCCCTTCGGCATCTCGTTGTCGAAGGCCGTCAGCCCCCTGGCCTTCGCCACCTCCTGGAGGCTGCGGTTCATGTCCAGTGCATTCGGGATGTGCAGCCGGTTTCCCGTCTCGAGGTTCGTGTTGTTCACCACGATGTGGGCATGCGGAATCCTTTGCCTGTTGTCGTCGTGGTAGATGACGGCCACCTGATAGTCGGAGAAATGCTTCCTCACCCAGGCACGAGTTAGCTCACGTAATCCTTCGAGGTCGATGTTGTCGCCAGGGTCTGGAGAGATAACGTAGTGACGGAAGGTAATGGCGCGCTTCCCTTTCCACGGCTCGTCGTTTCCGTAGTCGTGACGAAGCGCGTCCATCTCAAGAGCCCACTCCACTTCGTCTTTGAGGGCTTCGTCCAAGCCCCTGTCCTCGACCTCGTCCCAGGACAGGTTGAAGAAGTCTCGGAGAAGCGCCCTTCCGCCCTTCTCCAGGTAGTCCTTTATGCGGCCGCATCCTGTGTGCCCGTTGATCGCCTTGAGCACCGCCATGGCTACCGCCAGAACCTCTCGGACTCGTGGACCACCTGGACCATGTCCTTGATCTCTTCGACGGAGCCTTGGACGAGCTCGAGCTCGGTGGCCGCCTTGGTTAGCTGCTCTTTTGCGACCTGCGGGTCGATGCCGCCCTTGTTCCTCACGAACATGGCGATGGTGTTCAGGGCCCTGACCGCCTGGTTGTAGTGGCGTCCCCATCGGATGAGCTCACGGTTGATGCGGCCCATGGTCTTCGCGTCGATGACGACGACGCGGCTGCCTGCGTCTATTGCGTCAAGCTCGTCTGGATCCACTATGGGGAGCCTGAGGAGGGCGCGGATGGCCTCGGAGTTCGCTAGCTCCAGGGCCTCCGCTCTCTTGTCCAGGAGCTGCCTGTCCTCCTCTGTCATGCGGCAGCTCACGGTGCGCGTGTATTCGCCCATCGTTGTCTCCTTGCGTCTTTTAGGGGCCACGGGGGATCCCCCGTGAAGGGAGCGGCGACGGTGGAAGTCGTATTGCCGCTTCCGGTTGTCGGAGGTCGGGGAGGGTTTCCCGGATGCTGCTTTCATCCGGGGTGGAAGCGCCCCGACCCACCTCCGACACGAGTCATTGCGTTGTAATACGCAATGAGTTACTCGCTACGATTCGAATATGACGGGTTCTACCGAGCCCCATGGGCATCGGTGAACCCTGAGACCGCATTCGCGGCCTGGCGGGCCAGCTCCGCGATGCGGTCGATTGCCTCGGAATCCGCCGCGTTAGGGTTCTTGGGAAGGTTCGCGACAAAGCGGCGGAGCGCCTTCTCGGCGCTCTCCAGCCGCTTGTCGGCGGCGGGCTCGGAGGCTGTCATCGAGGCAACCAGTTCGGTTGTCGCCGCCTTCGTTCTCGGCGACTCCGCCCATTTGTCGAACGCCGATCTCTGCGTCGCCTCTCCCGACTTCCCCAGCGCATCGATAGCCTTGGCGGACAGCTCGCCTGAGTCTGCGACCTCGCGCCACTCCGGGATGAGCTTTGCGACCTTGTCGGCCAAGGCCTCCTCGCGTTTGATGGTCTTGCCGCTGACCTTGCGGCCGGTCATCTCCTCCACGATGCGCGCCTTGACGTCCTCGGTGCGCATGCCCGCGACGGTCGGGTCGGTGGCGCGCATCTGCTCGACCTGGATGCCCAGGGCCTTGGTTGCTGCGGCGCGCTCGGTGACGGTCAGCGCCCTCGTGAAGAAGTTTGCGGTATGGAGCAGGACGAGGGCCTGATCGTCCGAGATGTCGGCGATGACCCTGCAGGGCAGCTTGGAATAGGAGGGACCCCGTTGGGCAAGCAGCCTGAATGCGGCCATCCTTCGATGGCCCGAGATCATCTGGAATCCCCCGCCCTGCAGCCTGCGCACCAGGGGAAGGTCCGTCAGGCCGTCTCTCTCGATTGACTCCGCGAGCCTCGCAATCCCCTCCTCGTCCATCGAGTACGCGATGTTGCCGGGATGCTCGCTGATATCGTCGAGGGGAATCTCCTTCACAGGGAACCTGTTTGCGGTTTGGGCGCTGGCATCGAGAAGCCCGCTGATGCTGAACCCGTTGGCTACTTCCATGGCGCTCATGACATCGCCTCCCACAACTCGTCCGCAAGGGCCTCGTAGTCCTTCGCCGGCCTGCTTCCGGGCTCGAACACGGACACGGGTTTCCACTGCCAACTTCCCTCGCAGACCTTTGAGGATGCGTGGATGACGTTGGCTAGCTGCTGATCTGGGAAGAACCTTTCCAGCACCGCCTCGCCGGTTTTCTCGGCATTGGTCATCCGGCCGGGCACGCAGGTGCGCAGGATCCTGAAGGTTGGCACCGGCATGCGGAGCGCGTCAGCGATTGCCTGGATGGCGTTTACCGTCAGTGCGGTTCCGCGCATGACGGTTGAGTCGAGCTTCACGGGGATGACCACCATGCCGGAGTCGGCTGCGGCAAGGTAGGCGTTGAAGGCCAGCCTCTTCATGGTCGGGCTGCAGTCGATGATGGCCACGTCGTAGTCCCCCGCGCAGTCGTCCAGCGCGAAGCGGAGCCTCTGCTCTCGCAGCATCAGCTCGTTCTGGTCGGTCAGCTCGATAATGGACGGGACGACGGAAAGGTTGGAGATTTCGGTCTCGTAGGCGACTTCGGAGACGGGGGCGTTCTCGTAGAGAAGCTGTATGGACGTCCTGCCGTCTGCGGCCGCGCGGTCGTAGAGGCCGAAGTAGTCGGTGGCGGATGCCTGGGGATCCAGGTCGATGAGCAGGACCCTCAGGCCTCGCGCCGCGTAGATAGCGGCGAGGTTAACGGCCGTGGTCGTCTTGCCCACCCCGCCCTTGTAGTTGCTCACTGCAAGGGTGCGCATGGGAAGCTCCTTCGCGTCTTGCAGCCCCGAGGTTGTGGAAGTGAGGGGCTGCGTATTCGGTTGGATGGATGGAGTTCGTGTAACCAGAATCTTCATCCTGTATTACCGATTGTATCACAGACCGATACGTTTTTGTATCGGTGTACTTAGCCAACGGCCAAGGTTTGTCAGTCGCAATTGAGGTTCAATTCGTGTATGACTATGCCTAGAGAAAAACCGGCGCATCCCGTTTTAAGGAAGGTAGCATGGCCATGAAGGACTACTCGAAGCTCAACAAGCAGTTCGTCGTGATCGACATGTACGACGACCCCGAGGATTACGAGGTCCAAGCCGGCGTCGCGATTCCTGCAGAGCATGCCGAGGCTTTCATCGCGGAAGTAGAGAGGATCGCCGTGGAGAAGTTCGGTGGGGCCACCTTCTCCGAGCTGCTCGATTGCGACGAGAACGACGAATCGATGGACGCAACCTCGAAGAAGAACTTCTCCGAGCAGCTAGGCCGCGTCATCGCGGCCGCAGAGCGAATCATGAGGGAAGGCCGATAAAGCACGGAAGAGCCCCTCGGGCGAACCCGAGGGGCTCCCGGCCCTCCAGCGGGGGCCGGGATGGAGGTCGATTACTCGACCCCGCAGCTGAAGGCGTTGATGTGGTGCCTCAGGAGGGCCCTGTCGGCGCTCACGACCAGCATGTCGATGATGTCGAAGCGGACCTGGATGTCGCCTTCGGGCGAGTTGCCCGCGAGCCAGGAAGCTGCCGCGATCTCAAGGTCGCTGCGGGAGATCTTGCCATCCTCGAAGCCGCCCTCGCCGTACTCGGTGGCGGTGACGTCGATGAAGACCAGGGAGTCCTCGTCACTGGCGATCAGGTCGATTGTGGTTCCCTCGGGGGAAGTCCAACCGGTCTCGAGAAGCTCGAAGCCCTTGCGCTCGATGAAGCGGGTTGCTGCCTGGACTGCCTTCTCCTGAAGTTCGAAATTGCTCATGATGACCTCCGTTTGTTCGCGGCCGGCCCCTTTGGCCTGCCTTGTGATCCGGAAGCCGCGCAGGTTCTGGCCGAAGGCAAGGAGGAAAGCGAAAACCCGGCAGGGCCCGAGTTTTGCGCAGCAAAAGTTTTTCGCGCCTTGCCTGACGAGCCTGGTTCTGAGCGAGTGTGGCGGAGCCAAGGAAGGCGAAGGAGGGCGTCCCGGCATGGGAGGTCCGAGCAACGGGTTCAGAGTTGGCTGTATGGCGTATTTGCTTTGAGCGCTGGCTAGAGTCGAGAGAGGTTGGACGTCCGGGAATCGATGATTTGATTGCCTGGTGAGAAATCGTTTTATCGACTCATCGCCGAGCACGTTTGGCGGCAAGGGCATGGCAAGATCGTCTGCGACCATGTTCGCGCCTGCTGGCTTGATAGGCAGTTTGATGGCGACAATAGTCCGCTATTTCATCGACATGTTGTGAGCGCATGGGCATCGTGGCGCCCGCGTCTTCAGCTGAGGGTCGTAATCGACCGTCCTGGCGCTAGTGGATGCGCGGCCACGTTCAACACCGAGCTCTTCTGTGCACCGGTCTTCCCTCATGATTCGCTCTCAAGCCCGCCGAGCGCTAATCCGACGCGGGAGGCGGGCTTGCATACCCCACTGTCCAATGTCTGGGACATGCAAACCACCTGCAACTATTTAGGATACAAATGGGCTGTTATTAGCTGGCCGCTAAGGACTTTTCTTGGTCGGTGGTATACTTTCATTTGTATTGCATTCCGCAAATATACGTGCAAAGGAATAGCGATGAACTACAAGGAACTGATCAAGAGCGGCGCCGACGCGACCGACATCCAGCAATATCTGGTTGATGGCGAGATGACCGCCATCACCATCCGCATCCCGAAGAACCTCCGGGATAGCGCCAAAGAGGTCGCGGAGCTTCGCGGCATGAGCTTCAGCACGTTGATCCGCAAGTGCATGATTGACGAGCTTTCAAATATTGAGAGGGGCTAGCATGGCTGATATCACCAAGGAGCAGCAGCGCGCCGAACTGCACAAGACAATCTGGTCCATCGCTGACGACCTGCGCGGCAGCGTGGACGGCTGGGACTTCAAGCAGTACATCCTGTGCACCCTGTTCTACCGATTCGTGAGCGAGAACCTGTGCACCTACCTTGCCGAGCAGGAAGGCGACCCGTCCTTCGACTACGCCGCCATGCCGGACGACCAGGCCGAGTGGGGCCGCGAGGAGACCGTCAAGGAGAAGGGCTTCTTCATCCTCCCGAGCGAGCTGTTCTGCAACATCCTCAAACGCGTCGACAAGGACGGCATGCGCATCACCGAAGACGGGCAGGACCTCAACGAGCTGCTGACCCAGGTATTCAAGAACATCGAGGGTTCCGCCGTGGGCACCGACTCCGAAGGCGACCTGAAGGGCCTGTTCGACGACATGGACGTCAACAGCGCGAAGCTGGGCAACTCGGTCATCGAGCGCAACAAGAAGCTGGTGAAGCTCATCTCCAAGATCGGCTCGCTGGACTTCGGCGGCGCCTTCCAGGACAACTCCATCGACGCCTTCGGCGACGCCTACGAGTTCCTCATGACCATGTACGCATCCAACGCCGGCAAGTCCGGCGGCGAGTTCTTCACCCCGCAGGAGGTGGGCGAGCTCTTGGCCCGCATCGCCATCGACGGCCGAAACAGCGTGAACAAGGTCTATGACCCTTGTTGTGGATCTGGCGGCCTGCTGCTGAAGTTCGCGAAGATCCTGGGCAAGGAGAACGTGCGAAACGGATACTTCGGCCAGGAGATCAACCTGACCACCTACAACCTGGCGCGCATCAACATGTTCCTGCACGACGTGAACTTCGACAAGTTCGACATCGCGCTGGGCGACACCCTGAAGGAGCCGGCCCACTGGGACGACGAGCCCTTCGACGCGATCGTCTCCAACCCGCCCTACTCCATCAAATGGGAGGGCAAGGACAACCCCCTCAACATCAACGACGCGCGCTTCAGCCCCGCAGGCGTCTTGGCGCCCGCTAGCAAGGCCGATTTGGCCTTCACCATGCACATGCTGAGCTGGCTTAGCGCTGAGGGCACAGCCGCCATCGTTGAGTTCCCAGGCGTGCTCTACCGCGGAGGCGCAGAGGGCAAGATCCGCGACTACCTGGTGCGAAACAACTTCGTCGAGGCGGTCATCCAGCTGCCCGCCGACCTCTTCTTCGGCACCACTATCGCCACCTGCATCATCGTGCTGAAGAAGAACAAGACCGCCAGCGACGTGCTGTTCATCGACGCCAGCGAGCAGTTCGAGCGTCGCGACTCCAAGAACAAGCTGACGTCGGCCAACATCGACCGCATCATGGGCGTCATCTCCTCACGCGCCGAGGAGGAGCACTTCTCCAAGCTGGTTTCCAATGACGACATCCTGGCCAATGACGCCAACCTCTCCGTCAGCTCCTACGTGGAGAAGCTGGACGAACGTGAAGAGGTCGACATCAAGGGGCTCAACGCCGAGATCGCCCGCATCGTTGCCCGCGAGCAGGAGCTGCGCGAGAAGATCGACGCCATCGTCGCGGACCTGGAGGGCTAGTCATGAGCAGGATCGACGAGCTGATCGAGAGGCTCTGTCCTGACGGAGTTGAATATAAGGCACTGGGGGAGATAGCGTCATATGTTAAGCAGCGCATTTCTTCTGAAGAAATCGAATCTGGCTCTTACGTTGGAGTCAACGAGCTCTTGCAAGATTACCGTGGAAGGAGTTCCGAAGTTCACATTCCTGCTGAGGACAAATGCGTCGGTTACGAGCCTGGAGATGTGTTGCTCGGCAATATACGCCCTTATCTCAAGAAGATGTGGCTTGCTGATTGTAGCGGTGGAACAAATGGCGATGTGCTTGTTATTCGCGTGAACGATTCAAGCGTTGTATCTCCAAAGTTCCTGTGGCAAGTGCTGGCCGGCGGCGTATTCACTGAGTACAACATCTCACACTCTAAGGGCGCAAAGATGCCCCGTGGGGACAAGAAGGCAATTCTCGAGTTTCGCATTCCTGTTCCTCCCATTGAGGTCCAGGAGGAGATCGTGCGGGTGCTAGACTCCTTCGCGGAGCTAGAGGCGGAGCTAGAGGCGGAGCTAGAGGCGGAGCTAGAGGCGCGTAAGGCGCAATACGCTTTCTATCGGAATCGGCTTCTTACCGAAGAATGTGAGATGAGCCAGCGGAAAACGTTGGGCTCACTTTGCAAAAAAATATCGTCTGGAAAAAATAAGAGTCGTCAGCAAGAGGGCGAGTTTCCGGTTTACGGTTCGACTGGGGAGATTGCAAAAACTGATACGCCTGCTTATGAGGGATTTAGGATTCTCGTTGCTCGCGTTGGGGCGAATGCGGGGTTTGTAAATGCGGTTGAAGGAAAGTTTGACGTTTCGGATAACACGCTCATAGTTGAACTTGATGAAGGCTTAGATCAAAGATTTGCATACCACTTGCTGGTGAATGAAAACTTGAACCAGTATGCAAAAGGTGGCGGACAGCCTCTTATTACCGCAAGCCAGCTCAAGTCTCTTGACGTTACTGTTCCTCCCATCGAGAGGCAGCGGGAGATTGCTGAATTACTTGACGAGTTCGAATCGCTTGTTAACAACGCGTCTATTGGCCTTCCTGCTGAAGTTCAGGCACGGCGTAAGCAGTATGCTTACTATCGCGACAGGCTCCTGGCATTCAAGGAGAAGAAAGCATGAGCGAGGAACTGAGAGTCCATCCCATAGACGACGCCGACGGCAGCTGCATCTACGAGTCCGTGACCGTTCCCGGGCAGGAAACAGCCTCGTTGGCAGACGACCTGCCTGGCAACGTCGACTTTGACGTCATGGCTTTCGGCGGCCAGGCAACGGTCTGCTCGGCCCTGCCCAAGCAGCAGCGTCGCTCGTCTGCCTATCAGTCGGAAGCCCAATTGGAGGACGCCTTCATAAAGCAGCTCTGCCGCCAGGGCTACGAGAGGCTCGTCATCTCCAGCGAAGAGGAGCTCATTGCTAATCTTCGCACACAGCTGGAGGCTCTGAATCGCATCTCCTTCTCCGACAGGGAGTGGTCCCGTCTGTTCAAGGGCTGGATCGCCGCGGACAACGACGGAATCGTCGAGAAGACCCGCCGCATCCAGCGCGACCACGTCTACGCCCTGCAGATGGACGACGGCTCCGTGCGCAACGTCTCGCTCATCGACAAGCGCAACGTGCACAACAACCGCATGCAGGTGATGAACCAGTACACCCAGGAGGGCACCTACGAGAACCGCTACGACGTGACGGTGCTCGTGAACGGCCTGCCGCTCGTGCACGTCGAGCTCAAGCGCCGCGGCGTGGCCATCCAGGAGGCCTTCAACCAGATCGAGCGCTACCAGCGCGACAGCTTCTGGTCCGGCTGCGGCCTGTACGAGTACGTGCAGATCTTCGTCATCTCCAACGGCACCCACACCAAGTACTACTCCAACACCACGCGCTTCAGCGCCATCGAGGAGCGCGCTGGCAAGAAGGCTCGCGGCAAGAAGACCTCCAACAGCTTCAAGTTCACCAGCTGGTGGGCGGACGCCGACAACATGCCCATCTTCGACCTGGTGCCCTTCACCGCCACCTTTTTCGCGAAGCATGCTCTGCTGAACATCCTGACGAAGTACTGCGTCTTCGACGTGGACGAGAAGCTTTTGGTCATGCGCCCGTACCAGATCGTGGCCACCGAGCGCATATTGAACCGCATCCTCATCAGCGAGAACGACAAGTCGATGCTGGGCACCCTGCGCGCCGGCGGCTACGTGTGGCATACCACCGGATCGGGCAAGACCCTCACCAGCTTCAAGACCGCGCAGCTGGCCAGCCAGATGGCAGGCGTGGACAAGGTCATGTTCGTGGTGGACCGCAAGGACCTGGACTACCAGACCATGCGCGAGTACGACCGATTCGAGAAGGGCGCGGTGGACGGCAGCGAGTCCACGGCCGTGCTGTCCAGACAGCTCGCCGACCCCGACTGCCGAATCCTTGTGACCACCATCCAGAAGCTCTCCTGCTTCATCAAGAAGAACAGGCGGCACGACGTCTACGGCCAGCACTGCGTCATCATCTTCGACGAGTGCCACCGCAGCCAGTTCGGCGACATGCACGTGGCCATCACCAGGCACTTCAAGAACTACCACCTGTTCGGCTTCACCGGCACGCCGATCTTCGCGGAGAACGCCGGCAGCGGAAAGATAGCCAACCTGCGGACAACCGAGCAGGCCTTCGGCGACAAGCTGCACACCTACACCATCGTGGACGCCATCCGCGACGAGAACGTGCTGCCGTTCCGCGTTGACTACATCAAGACCATCCGGGAGCGTGACCAGTACGAAGACCAGAAGGTCTACGACATCTACCGCGAGGGCGCCTACAAGGCGGCTGCTCGCGTGGACCTGGTGACCAGCTACATCCTCGACCACTACGCCCAGAAGACCAAGCGCACGAGCAGCTACGACCTCAAGGGCCAGCGCGTCATGGGCTTCAACTCCATCTTCGCCACCGCCTCCATCGACATGGCCAAGGTGTACTACTCCGCCTTCAAGCGCATCCAGGCCGAGCGCGGTGGAGAGAAACTGAAGGTGGCACTCATCTACAGCTTCGGCCCCAACGAGTCCGACGACGGCTGCGGCCTTCCCGACGAGAGCTTCGACACCGAGAGCCTGGACACCCCCAGCCGCGACTTCCTGGAGGCCGCCATCGGCGACTACAACGCCATGTTCGCCACCAGCTTCGACACCAGCTCCCAGGGCTTCCAGAACTACTACAAGGACCTGTCGGACCGCATGAAGAAGCGCCAGGTGGACCTGGTCATCGTGGTGAACATGTTCCTCACCGGCTTCGACGCCACCACCTTGAACACGCTGTGGGTAGACAAGGACCTGAGGGACCATGGCCTCATCCAGGCGTTCAGCCGCACCAACCGCATCCTCAACTCCGTGAAGACCTACGGAAACATCGTGTGCTTCCGTAACCTTGAGGACCGCGTCAACCACGCCATCAGCCTGTTCGGCGACAAGGAGGCGGGCGGCGTGGTGCTGCTCAAGCCCTATGCCGAGTACCTTGCCGAGTACAACGACCGCCTGGACCAGCTGCGAGGGCAGTTCCCGCTTGAGGCGATCCTCTCCGGTGCCGTCATCATGGGAGAGGAGCAGCAGAAGGCGTTCATCCGTCTGTTTGGCGTGATCCTGCGCCTGCGCAACATCCTCACCGCCTTCGACGACTTTGCCGAGGACGATTCTCTGAGCCCGCGCGACGAGCAGGACTATCGCAGCGTCTACACCGATCTGTACCAGAAATGGCGCGGGGAGAAGGAGGAGGCCGCCATCATCAACGATGACCTCGTCTTCGAGATTGAGCTGCTGAAGCAGATCGACATCAACATCGACTACATCCTGATGCTGGTGCAGAAGTACCACGACTCCAACTGCACCGACAGGGTGATCATAGGCGACATCGAACGCGCCATCTCCGCCAGCTACGAGCTGCGCAACAAGCGCGACCTCATCCACGCGTTCATGGACAGCCTGGTCTCCAGCAACGACATCGCAGCCGACTGGGAGAAGTACGTGGCAGAAGCCAAGGAGCGAGAGCTCTCTGCGATCATCGCCGAGGAGGCGCTGGACGAGACTGCAACGCGCGAGCTGATGGCCAACGCCTTCGCCGACGGAGGCGTCCCTGAGAGCGGCACCGAGGTTGCCAACCTGATGACCAAGAAGCCGAGTCGATTCGCTCCGGCAAACGCATACGCAGATATGAAGGCCCGAGTACTCGAGAGGCTCAAGGGCTTCTTCGATAGGTTCAATGGGTTGGGAAGGTAATTGCCCATGACTGTAATTGAGAGACCTTTCTCTGATAAATGGCTGGCTGACTTGCTTGCCAGCAACGATGCAAATCTCAGAAGAGAGATTGATTCGCTGTCCGATGACCAGCTGCTTGGCAACAGCCACGACTACTTGGCCGCATACTTTCTTGAAAAGTACACTATCGAAAGTCTGTCTCTCGGCGAAGAAGACCCCTCCATGCGAAAGCAAGAGCGCTGCAAGATTTCAAAATATCTGCATGACCCTTTCGATCGCCGGATGTACGGAAGAGGTTGCGTTGAAGTCGACGGGGTGCGTGTTAGTTTTGCGTATCCGTATCACGGCAATGCTGATCTCTTTAGGTGCAAAGCGAGCGCTTTCTCCCTTTCTGGATATCCAAGCATAGAGGTGCAGAAAGGGTACGTGGTACTTAAATCAGAGCGACAAATCTACAGCAACACCGACGCTCCAAGCGGAAGAGAAATCGCGGCAGAGATAAACGCTCAATCTGAGTCTATTCGCTCTGGCGTCGAGTATCTTGCCCGAGATATCGCCGCATACAATTCGACGCTTTCATCGAGCATCGAATCAGCCTTAGCCAAACGCGAGAACCTTTCCAGAAAGCTGTCCGATCTCTTCGCCGAATTGGAGATTCCGGTTGAGCAGAAGAAAACCGCCGACGGAAGTATCCCGCTCAGGAAGAAGCTCCGCCTCGAGTCGAAATCCGAGAGTCGAGAGGCGAACTGCTATATCAGGGACGTCATATACGAAGAAATCCTCGATATCATCCGGAACTGCTATGCAACTTGCGAGAGAACACCAGCTACTTACGCGAGCTTGGACGAGGAGGCTCTCAGGGATCTCGCTCTTGTTCCCCTGAATTGCCAATACGAAGGCCGAGCAACGGGCGAAACGTTCAGGAACAAAGGTAAAACCGATATAAGCATCGAAGAAAAGAACAGGGCTGCTTTTGTGGCTGAATGCAAGATATGGAAAGGCCAGAAGAACTTCACAGCAGCCATTGAGCAGCTCTTGGGCTATTTGACCTGGAGGGACTCGAAAACCGCCTTGCTGATATTTTCCAGGAACAAAGATTTCAAGGGGGTGCTGCAGGCTGCGAAGGAAGCCTTGAGCGAAGACGATCGCTGCATCAGCTTGAAAGAGCTGCGAGAAAACGAATTCGATTGCAAGTATGTGTTTGAAGGAAAACCTGGGGATACAACCAGAATCCGCGTCATGGTTTTCGACCTGTATTCTTCTTGAAAGGAAAGCATTTGAAAGGCGAAGAACGATATCTATTGAATCTTCTCGAGGGCACAAAGACCAGGTTCGTAATCCCCGTCTATCAGCGCAACTACGACTGGAAGATCGAGAACTGCAAGCAGTTGTTCGATGACCTCGAGGATGTGATAACCGAAGGCGTCGAGAGCCATTTCTTTGGCAGTATTGTCTCGAAGGCCGACGGACCAGACACCCGCATCGTTATCGACGGACAGCAAAGAATCACCACGTCATACCTCCTTCTCCTTGCGCTTGTGAGCAAGCTGAGATCCGGAGCCATTTCTTCCGAAGACGACAACTTGGCCGATATGATCAATGAGGAGTACCTCATCGACAAATGGCACAAGTCCGAGCGAAAGTTGAAGTTGAAGCTCATCAAGGATGATCAGGCTGCCTTTGAGGCAATTTACTCCGCTGATCCGGAAAAGTTCATCCAGGACTCCAACGTCACTCAAAACTTCATCTATTTTTGCGGTCGCATCGACAAAACAAAGCTGACAGCCGATCAGCTGCGTGACGCCATCGAGCGCCTCATGATTATCGACATCAAGCTCGATAAGGAGGACGACGCTCAGCGAATCTTCGAGAGTCTCAACTCGACAGGCCTAGACCTGAACGAGGGCGACAAGATCCGCAACTTCATCCTCATGGGCCTGGATGCCCAAATGCAGGAAGAATACTACGAGCAATACTGGAACGAAATCGAGAAGAACACCGGCTACGACGTAAGCTCCTTCGCTCGAGATTGGCTTGCCGCTGTCCGCAGGAAGACTCCTGCAATTAAGAAGGTTTACTCAGTATTCAAGGACTACGTCAAAGCTGAGGAATTCGACACGAAGATACTGCTTGAGGAGCTTTTGAAATACTCCAAGCACTTCAAAACGATTACCTCCGCAAGCTCTGGCAACCACAAGGTCGACGCCGTTTTGAGACGACTCATCCTTTTGGACATGAGCGTCATGAACCCGTTTACCTTGAACCTACTCGAATACAGGCGCTGCGGCGAGATTGGCGACCAGCAGGTAATCGAAACGCTCAAGTCAGTAGAGACCTACCTCTTCAGGCGCTGGGTTTGCAAGGTACCTACCAATGCGCTCAACAAGGTCTTCGAGACCCTCCACAGCGAGGTTCTGAGAGGCGTCAAGGACGGCGGAGCATACCCTGACGTATTGAACAAGGTTCTTCTCTCCAAGGAAGGCAGCGGGCATTTCCCAGATGACACCGAGTTCATTCAGGCGTTTGAGGAAAGAGATTTCTACAGAATTGCAAGCTATAAGTACTATCTCTTCGATCGGCTCGAAAACGGCGATAGCTTAGAGAGGGTCAACGTCATTGACAACCTTCGCGAGGAATCCTTCAGCGTTGAGCACATCATGCCTCAGACACTTTCGACGAGTTGGCAGCAGGATTTGGGCGACAACTACGCAGAAATCCATGCGAAGTGGCTGAACAGCATGGCGAATCTGACGCTTACGGCATATAACTCCAAATACAGTAACAGGCGTTTCGTTGAGAAGCGCGATATGGAAAACGGCTTCAAGCAGTCTGGCTTCAGAATCAACGGTTTTGTCTGCCAGCAGGAAGCCTGGGGCGAAGAGCAACTCGAAGCTCGCAACGAACTCATGAAAGAGAAATTCCTCGAGCTTTGGCCGGCTATCGAATCCAATTTCGAGTGGAGCAACGACGCCTACGAAGAGCATGCCCTTGACGACGACTTCTCGTTTACCGGCAGGCAGATTGCTGCATACAGCTTCATGGGATCTCGCTTCACCGCGAAGACATGGGTTGACATGATCTGTGGCGTTCTCTCTATGGTTTACGAACTCGATCCGGTTGTCTTCCATAAATTCGTTCCCGAGGGCTCTGAATTCCCAGGAAGGTATTTCTCTTGGAAAGAAAGTGACTACTGCTTCAAAGTCGGAGAGGGAATCTACTTCAACCCAGGCAGCTCCACTTCCGTGAAGATAGAAACATTAAAGATCGTGTTCGAAGCTGCAGGCATTGATTGTTCTGAGCTTTTGATTGAGCTGTACAAGGCAAAATCAGAAGAGCCTATCTAGCTTGCTAGGGGAGGGTTTTGGTGGAGTTTCCTCTACCCTGCCCTCTCTTGATTTATAATGTTTTTAACCTCATTTTTAGACCTCCAAGCCATTGGTCCAAAATGCAGACGTTTGTCACGGGAAAATCGCCCGTGACAACATTTTGACAACATGGATTTTCGCGAATTTTGTTTAATCCAGCGTAAAATACTTCAAAATGCCGCACTACGACAAAAACTGAAGAAAATACGCAACGATTTGATTATTGAGTGGGAGTAGGCTGATAGGGTTCTGACCTGCATTTTTGAGTGCCGCACTGTGCCGCTGAGTTTCGTTTCGTACGAGAGTCATGGCAAAGCCGCCAGCGATGTTGGTGAGTAAATACGATAACCGAGCCTCCGTTCCCGCGTTGGGACGGAGGCTTTTTCTTTGTCGTTTTACTCCCTTTCACCTGCGATTTCGCAATTTACTCCCCCGTGTTTCAAGACGGCAAGGCACGGTGCGGCATTCGGAGGAACGGGAGTAAGGATTCATCCCAAGTGAGTAGACGCGCGATTTTTGTCTCCGAGAGCCAAACGGGGCCGTTTCGGGGCCTGTGAAACTCAAATCGAACTCAATAGGCTTTTCGGCGGTCTTCTCACAGCGTTTTCCCAGGTGGTTAATGGGGAGTAAAGAATCTCGCCGCCTCAATGAAAACGGGAGTAACCAGGGGAAATGCCGCGGCGTACTGCCGCGTGCCGCCGTGTAAGCCACCGCGTCATTTACTCCCCAGGTGCGCCGGAAATGCCTTGGCATGCAATGGGGAGTAAAAACTCAGCTTACGCAGGCCCGAGCGGCGCTCGCCGCCTGGTCCACCGTCCTGATTCGGTTGCGTTGATCGCGAAATGCGGAGAGCCGCTACAGCGAGGCTTTCCAGTCCTCGTATTCGTCGGCGTCGATCTTGCCGTTTTCGAGCTGCGCGCGCTTCTCTGCCCACAGTTCGATCGCCATCGCGGCTTTGGGCGCGTGCGGCGCCTTGGGGTTCAGGGAGAGGCCCGTGCCGTCGGCTGCGGGCACGATGCCGAAGGAGTCCTCGAGCCGCACGAGCAGCGACATGAGGTCGCCCGCAGTCTCGACGCCGTAATCCTTGAGGGCGTTGACGGACACGCCGAGCGCCGCGGAGATGGACTCGAGCAGCTCGGGCTTCACGGCGCGGATGCCGCTCTCGTAGTGGCGCACGGCCCCCTCGGTCAGGCCGACCGCCTCGGCGAGCTGCGCCTGCGTCATGCCGCGCGACTTGCGGTACCGCCTTATGTTCTCGCCTACGGACATGAGCCCTCCTCCTGGAATTACGTACCAGCACATCTTATCAGCGTACGCAAATGTACGCAATTCTATTGACAGTACAGATATGTACGTTTACTCTGAATCTGTGAACCGTACGTATCCGTACGCCATTGATTGGAGGAGCCATGGACGAGAAGGTGGCGAAGACGCCGAGGCCGCACATGCTGGACGCCGACGAGGTCGCGGAGCTGCTGAGGATCAAGAAAGGCAGCGCCTACGAGGTGATCAGGAAGATAAACGCCGAGCAGGAGGCGCGCGGGCGCGTGGTCATCCGCGGGCGCGTTCGAAGCGACGTCTTCGACGCCCTGTACTTCCCGGAGGTGGACTGACATGCCCGTGTACAAGGACGACGGCAACGGCACGTTCTACGTGCAGTGCTACTACCGCGACGCCCGCGGCTCGAAGCGCCACAAGACGAAGCGCGGCTTCTCCTCCGAGGTGGAGGCCGCAGTGTGGGAGAGCCAGTTCAAGAGCCTTAACGGCGGGGCCATGGACATGACGTTCTCCGAGTTCGTCGAGGTGTACGCCTCCGAGGTGAAGCCGCGCATACGCGAGCACACGTGGATCACCAAGGAGTACATCATCAACGACAAGCTCGTGCCGTTCTTCGGGGACATGCGCATGTGCGACGTGAGGCCGATCGACGTCATCAGGTGGCAAAACGAGCTCACCGAGCACCGGGACGCCGACGGGAAGCCCTGGGCACCGACGTACCTGCGCACAGTGAACAACCAGCTCAACGCCATCTTCAACCACGCCGAGCGCTACTACGGCCTCAGCGACAACCCGGTGCGCAGGGTCGACAAGATAGGCTCGAAGAAGGGCGGCGAGATGCAGTTCTGGACCAAGGACGAGTACCTGAGGTTCAGCGAGGCCGTCATGGACAAGCCTCTCTCATTCCACGCCTTCGAGCTGCTTTACTGGACGGGCATACGCTGCGGCGAGCTCCTGGCGCTCACGCCGTCCGACTTCATGCTGGAGAGCTCGCGGCTGCGCATCAACAAGTCGTACCAGAGCCTCAACGGCGTTGACACCGTGACCGACCCCAAGACGCCCAAGTCCGTGCGCACGATCGTCATGCCCGCCTTCCTGCGCGACGAGATGGCGGACTTCATCGAGATGCGCGACGACGTCGCCCCCGACGAGCGCCTGTTCGCCGTGACCAAGCACTTCCTGGCCCACGAGATGGAGCGCGGGTGCAAGGCGTCGGGCGTGAAGCGCATCCGCATACACGACATACGCCACAGCCATGTGAGCCTGCTGATAGAGATGGGCTTCTCCGCGCTGGCCATCGCCGAGCGCATGGGCCACGAGGCGGTGGACATCACCTACCGCTACGCGCACCTGTTCCCCACGAAGCAGGACGAGATGGCCGCCGCGCTCGACGGGGCGAGGGGGTAAGAAGGATGCCGTGCGAGAACAGCGCCCGCAAGCGCAGCAAGACGATGGCGTTCCGCTGCACGCCCGAGGAGCGCAAGCTCATATGCGAGATGGCAGCCTGGAGCGGCATGAACAGGCAGGACTACATCATCGCCAAGCTCACCGATACCCAGGTCGAGGTGAGGCCCTCCGTGAGCGTGCAGAAGGCACTGAGGGACTCGATGGCGGAATTGGCCAAGGAGGTGCGGCTGGCGGCCTCCTACGGCGAGCTGAGCGAGTCCCTGCAACAGAGAATTGAGCACGTGATGAGGTTCTTCCTAGCGCTCGGCGAGCCTGTTGACGCGCCGACGGAAGAGACATCGCCACGAACTACGTTTTTGGAAGAGCCGGTTCCATCCGTCATCGATGCGGGTTCCGACACCGCAAGCATCTTCGAGATGGGACGCAGGTAGGGCTTAGCGCCAGACCTCCAACGCCTTGTCCGCAAGCCATTCGGCGCGATCGGCGATATCGCCCTCGTTCCAAGACTCCTTCTCTAGGGCGCCGGCCATGGTCGCAAGGCCGGCGGCGCAGAGGGCAAGGCCGTCCTTGTATCCCTTTCCCTGCTTCTTGGTGGGCCAATCGGCATCGCGGATGGAGGCGTTGAGCGAATGCGTGATGATGGCGAGGTTGCCGAGCGTGAGGAGCTTCCGGTCCCTTCGCGTGGCAGCCTCATCGTCGAGGGCTCCCCATTTGTTGCGCCACTTCTTGGGCATCATGTGCTCGAGGGTGTACTGGTTGAACCCGAGCAGGGCCGTGCTGCTCATGCCCGGACGAATGGCGCTTTCCAGCAGATAGAGGACGCCCTTGGACTGGAGGTTGTACAGACACGATTCCTCGAATGCCGCTCGAACCTCGGCGTCGCCGGGCATGTACGTCGTCGCCTCGTCATTGGCTTCGAGAGCCTTCCTCAGCGCCTCCGCGTCCTTCACCTCGTTCAAGATCAGCGAGGTGAACAGCCTGTTGTAGTTCTTCGTGGTCGCCTGAACCAGCATTCGGCGGACGATGTAGCTCTCAAGCAGGGCGTAGATCTTAGATTCCTCGCTCGAAGACTCCGCGTTCTTTCGAACGTAGAGCACGTACGGGATGAGCGTCGAGTTCTTGAGGCCGAATATCAGCACGTTCAGGCGCTCGACGCCGGAAGCGGAGGGGATGTCCGCGTCGCAGTAGCCAGGGTCGAACGTGGACTCGAACGCCTCGGCATACGCCTTCATGTTGTCGAGAATCTCGACCTTGTCGCCGTTGCAGTACCTGCCGATGAAATCCTTGTAGGACTGGAAGAGGTTCGAAGTACGCGAATAGAAGAGCTTGTCCTCGGTCGTGACGCCACGCCTCTTGTCCTGGACCAGAATCTGGAGGAACGCGTCGAAGAAGAGGTCGACGAGCGTGCGCTTGATGCGCCCGGTAACGATCTCCTGCTCCCAATACTCCCTCTTCTCAGCCGTGGGCTCGAAGACGTCTTCCCAGCACTCCTTGAACGCCTGCTCGTTCTCGCGGTTGAAGAAGTAGTTCTTAAGGAGCTCCGCCGTCGTCAGGCGCACCCCGAGCGAGTTGATGGTGTCGAATATCTGCTGCTCGTCCTCGCCCTCGGTAAGATCGATGCAGACGAACTGGACGTTCGACTTGATCGTGTTCCTGTCGACCTTCTCCGGGTCGATATTCTTGAGGAAGTAGTTGTAGGCAAGGACGATGGCCGAGGAGCCCTCGAGGGGTTCGCAGCCCGTGGCGCTGACGACCTTTTCGAAATCCTGCCGGTCGTACTTGCCGTGCCGCAAGGCGACATCGCCGGTCTCCAGGACGAAATCTCGCTCAAACAAATTGTTGGTGCCGTTTTTTGCACAGAGTGCCTTGAAGAAGATGACCATGGTCGTGAGTCGCTGCTGGCCGTCGATGACGGTGCGAACCTCGGAGACCTCGGACCAGGTGTTGCCGGAGGAGGCCTGCTTCAGGATGATGGAGCCCAGGAAATAGGGCCGCTTCGAGGCCGTGACGAACTCCATGTCGCCGAGGAAACGCTCCCATTGCTCTTCTCCCCAGACGTACGCCCTTTGGTAAAAAGGTATTTCGAGCAGGCGCGATCCGTTGAACACGCCGCTTATCGTTGCTTTTCCTGCATCCATCCTTAAAGCCCTATCTATCCTTTGCGGTTATTGCTGGCGGGGTCAATTTTATCAATACGCTGCTTGACCCTTTAATGTTCCCGGTCCTTGCCGTCTTCTCCCCAGAAGGTGCTCGAAGATGATGCGCAGGTCCTCGTCATCAAGGCAGCCGCCCTCGAGGCAGCCACGGTCGATGGTATCGATCATCGTCTGCCCCTTCTTCTTCGAGCGGTCGTAGATCACTGTGTCGAGGGATAGCTCCCTGCCGTCGCGCGTGAACATCTCGTGCATGAATTCGGCACTGTTCGCTTGACTCCAATCGCGTACCGCGTGCTCGAGCGGGCCGCTTCCCCTCGATATGGCGACATCCCAATGCTCGCAGTTAAGCAGAAGAAGTCGGTTCATGAACTCGACGCCCGAAAAACCGAGTCTCGCAAACGGCGGAAATAGAGGGTCATCTGAAAAGACCGCAGCATACTCACTGCTCAACGGCATATACGCGAGATGAAAATCGTACGAGTCGTCCTCGGGCCCGATGATGAACATAGGCATCGACGTCGTAACGAACCCTGAGCCGACGGGTGCCCTAAGGATGGAGAAGCTCTTCTCAAAAAAAGCCTTTCGAATACGGTTAACTGGCACAATATCATCGTTGGAGAAGAGCATGGTTGCGGCGGCGGCAAGCTCGACCACCGCTTGGGAATCCCCGCGCCAATCCGACCAATCGAGCAAGCCGAGCTCATAGGGTGTCAGATGAACGTTTCTGAGCAGCTCTTCGGCAGTCTCGCGTGACCATTTCTTGTCGACGCGCATACTGATAGGGTGCCGGACGATGATATTTGCTGCCAGCTCGCAAACGGCGGCTTTCCCATCAGAATACCCTTCGTCTTCGCACTGGTCTTCTTTCTGGCGTTCCAAAAAGCGATCGTAAAGCGGCGCGATGCGGCTCTCGAGCTCAGATAGCTTAACCTCGATGAGGTTCTGCGCATAGAATCTGTCTGTCGCATCGCCTGTCGCATCGGCATGCTCGACCTCATAAAGATCGCGCATGCTGCAAAGGTTCTCGCAATTCGTGCGGAAGAAGGAGCCCTTCTGTCTGCTGTAGGCATGAAGCTGCCCGGAGGAATCCGCGAAATGGCGCAGGTAGAACCGCGGCACCCAGTGCTGCTTTCGCGTCATCTTTCCGGGCAGCTTCGACATCCTAAGCCTTCACCGCCTTTTTATTATGTAATGGCTTAGTGTTATTGAAGACTTACTTACTCACTGTAATCATGTTAGCACACCGACCAAGGATTTCTATGAGTCCTTATTTGTTCCACCCTTTGGCAATAGTCGCTGTCGTCACGAGCAAGCCGCTTGCGACTTCCCACGCGGAGTTAAACAATAATTGCAAACTGAAGCTGCAAATCCGCCCGACAAGGCTCTTTTATAAAACCCATTGTTTAGACGACCAGCAATCTCATCAGGCTTTCACCTTGAATAGTTTCCCAGCCAATCTGCGTGACTGCCTCCGACAGCTGTCTATCATGCGTAACCAACAGTAACGCGCCAGAGAAACCGCTCAGCATTTCCTGCAGCGCCTCAATAGAACCCACATCAAGATGATTCGTCGGCTCGTCGAGTACGAGGAAGTTGGGATTCGTAACAAGCTGTTCAGCAAGCATGAGTTTGCGGAGTTCGCCAGGACTCAAATCGTCGCCATCGAGCAGTCTGTCAGGGTCGGAGTTCAACCGCGCCACGATGGAGAGGATGCGACCTTTCGTCTCCTGGTCCTGGTCTCGGAGATGCCTCAGGGCTCGCTCGCGTTCCTCTGGCCCGACGTCCTGGGGAACGTACGCAACTTTGACATTATCAGGAACAGATTCGATGATGCTTCGTACCACCAGGCTCTTTCCCGTTCCGTTCGCACCGGTCAGCACCACGTGATCCGTTGGTGAGATCCAGAGCTCCGGCACATCTATCGAGAACTCGCCAGCAGACAGTCGCGATGCCTCCAAGTGCGCCACGCAACTTGAGCGTGCAGTGACGCCGAACTCGCCGATACGATGGTCGTATCTTTTCGAGACGGTTTTCTTGGAAAGCTCTGCCTCGGCCTTTGCGAGCCGTCCGCTCATTTTGGACGAGAGCCTCCCTGCAACGCCGTCCTTGCCAGAGACTATGGCGCGTCCGATCTTCTCGCGAGCGTCGCTGTCTTTTTTGCTCAAACCGCGCTTGCTTCGCTTGCCCTTCTGACGTGCCGCCTCTTCGCTCCTGCGCTGGGCTTCTGCCTTCAGGCGCTTCGCTTCACGAGAGGCTTGCTCGCGATCCCTCATCGCAGAGGCGCGTTCGCTCGCCGCTTGGTCGCTTGCCTTTGAGTACCCGCCGGGGCGCATGGTCCAACGCGCGCCCTCGCACATGAGGCTCTGGCCCACAAGGCTATCGAGCAGGTCTCTATCGTGCGAGATGAGGATGCCGATGCCGCTGAAGGAGGCCAGCGCCTCCTTCACGATGTCGCGCGTGGCGGCATCGAGGTCGTTGGTCGGCTCGTCCATGATGAGGATATCTGGTTGTGCATAGAGGGCGCATGCGATTTGGATCCGCTTCTGTTGACCGCCCGAGAGCGTGTCGTAGCGCCAGAACCAGTCGTCTTCGATGCGGAGCAGTGCCCTTGCCCGTTGCGCCTCCTTGCCCCAATCCGATGCGAGATCGAAGAGATCGTCCGGTTCCTGCGTCGAGTCTTGCTGGCAATACGACGCGAACAGACTCGGGCTCACTGTCCCGGAATCGGGTGTAATAGCGCGGGCGGCGATACGGGCGAGCGTGCTCTTCCCGCATCCGTTGTCGCCGATGATGCCCGTCCATCCCGATGGGAACGTGGCGCTGACGTCTTCGATGGCAGGCGATGCCGTACCGGGGTAGGTATAGCTGATGTGAGTGAGATTCAGTTGCATGGCGAGCTCCTTTGAGAGGAGGTCGCGCAGGGTCAGGCACGCGATGTATGGATTCGGAACGAGAAGACACTGAAGCGATGCGGCACCCTGAAGCGCGACCGGATGTACAGAGTGGTCGTATGGGGTACCCGAAACGGGCATCGCTAGTTCTTCATCTAACCTGACCTAACTCGAAGCGGCGCTTGCCAAAGGCCCCGCTGGATGATTGATATCTAGGATTATAGCATGGTGATGTACCACGAAAGCGTACATATCCGTACGTTTTCGTGGTACACTCCGCTTGTCGGACAAATCTGTACGGTTTTGTCCCGACGCTCCGAGACTCGGGGTGCGCCGGACCGGATGCGGCGAGGCGCGCCCCACGCTAGAGAGGACGCGACCCATGCGCACGATAGCAATTTCCAACTACAAGGGCGGCGTCGGCAAGACGACGACCGCCGTGAACCTGGCGGCCATCTTCGCCGCCCGGGGCCTTCGGACCCTGCTCGTCGACCTCGACCCGCAGGCGTCTGCCACAGACTTCTTCGCCCTCTACGACCGGGCCGCCTCCGAGCGGCGCACCTCGGTCGAGCTGCTCTACGGCGGCGCCCCCGTGGAGGAGGTCGCCTACGCCGCCGGGGAGGACCTCGACGTGGTGGCCTCGACCATCGACCTCGTCGACCAGAACGAGATGCTCCTGCGCGAGCAGCGCCTCAAGTTCGCCCTCGACGACGCCTCGGACTCCTACGACGTCTGCCTCATCGACTGCAGCCCCGTGATGCGCAGACACGCCTTCAACGCCTACCTCGCCGCCGCGGAGGGCGGCATGGTCGTCATCCCCGTGAAGCTCGACTCCACCGTGATGCGAGGCACGGCGCTCACCGTGGAGGCGACGCGCTCCATCTCAGACGCCCTGCGCATGCCCACGCCCCGCTGGAAGATTCTCCGCACCTGCGTGCCCGGCCGCATGACCAACGCCGAGGCAACGGGCGCGGCCGTGCTCGACGGATTCTTCCCGGGCGAGCAGTTCGAGACGGTCATCCACGCGAGCAGCAAGGTCTGCGAGGGCAGCTGGCAATGGAAGCCGGTGGCGGCCTTCGAGCCTGGGAGCCGCCCCGCGCGCGACTACGAGGCGCTCGCAGACGAGGTGTGCCGTGAGCTCGCCTAGGCAGGTGGCCGCGGGCTTCACCATCACGGGGCTCCTCGACGGCGCGTCGCGCACCCGCGGGCGCTACCCGGTGTCCGAGATCGCGGTGGCCGACATCGCCGACCACCCGGCGAACGCCGCCTACTCAATGGACCCTGCGGGCATAGCCGAGCTCGCCGAGTCCATACGCGCCGACGGCCTCACCGACCTGCCGCTCGTGCGAAAGGTCAGCGACGGCTCGTGGCAGATGGTCTCCGGGCACCGGCGCAAGGCCGCCTACGCGCTGCTCGCGAAGGACGACCCCGCCTACGAGAGGATGCCCTGCCGCGTGATAGAGGGCATCGACGACGAGCGGGCGGTGACGCTGCTCCACGCAGCGAACTACTTCACCCGCGCGCTCACCGTGACCGAGCGCGCCGCCGCGACCGAGGCGCTCAGGGGCGACGCCGTGCGCCTGCGCTCCGAGGACCCGTCGCTTTCCGGCATGCGCGTCGACGACGTGAAGGCCGCCATCATCGAGCGGCAGACGGGCCGCAAGGTCTCCGGCAAGACCATCGCGCGCGAGGAGAGGCTGGCCCGCCGGATCGCCGAGGACCTCTCGCCCGAGTGGGCCGCCGAGGCCGACCGAGGCAACCTCAGCGCCGAGGCGGTGCGCGCTCTCGCGGGCATGCCGAAGGAGCGCCAGGCGGAGATGCACGCCGCCATGGAGCCCTGGCGGCGCACCAAGCGGGAGCTCTCCGACTACGTGAGGAGCGAGGGCAAGACGCAGGCCGGCCCCGACGGGCGCATCGCGAAGGCCGCGAGGCTCGTCGCCGACTTCCTCGAGAGCCCGCCCGAGAGCCCGAGCGCGGCCGACCTCTCGCTGCTGCGCGAGATGGCGATCATGACCGCGCCGTACGCGGATGCGGGCACCGATGCCCGAAAGCGCCGCAGAGGGGCCTCAGGCTCGAAATCCAGCAAGTAGCCTATGGCGTCCGACACTTCGGTCGGGCGTCCATAGCACTTGGGGACCGGGCGGCCTCGGACCCGTCATGCCACGGGCCGTTTAAGAGCCCGCTTTCGCGAGGCCCGGTCCCAGAGGCGGCGCCCGAGCCGGGCCGCCGCCTGCGGGGGATCCCCCGCGCCCCTAGAGAAACGCGCCCGCCGCACGGCGGGCCCGAGGAAAGGAATCCGCCATGGAAGAGGAAGCCGACGCCGCCAAAGGCAAGGAGCGTCGCGTCACGTTCCGCATGGAGGGAAGCGACTACGACGCGCTTTGCGAGCGGTGCGAGCGCGCCGGCCTCAGCAAGTCGGAGTACCTGCGCTACCTCGTTCGCATACCGCTGTCGACGGATGCCAACGCGGGAGACGAGCACCGCATACTCGTGGACCGCAGGGCCCTTTGGTCGATGTCTCGGGAGCTCACGAAGTGGGGCTACCACTACAACCAGGCAGTGCACGCGATGAACCTCATCAACTTCCACGCCCGCCACGGGCACGTCGACCGGGACCTCGTCGCGGAGAGCATCCCGACAATCGAGCGAGAGCTCGCCGACGTGAACGGCGCGGCCCGCGAGATGGCGGCCGAGCTCGGGCGCATCGGCGCCGACTCGCTCGTGGAGGGCTCGCCATGCCGATCCTGAAGCCGATAAGCGGCCACGGCTCGACGGGTGGCATCCGCCGCTACCTCGAGAAGGGAGGCCGCGCCCTGGCGCGAGACCTGTTCAACCTGAGCTACGACGAGCGCGACGCCGGCGCTCTGGGAGAAGCCGCCAAGGAGGCCTGCGCCTGGGACGCCGAGATGGACGCCACGCGCGCCGCCTTCGGCACGGACGCCTCATGGAGGGGCAAGCCCGCGCGCACGTTCAAGCACTTCGTGCTCTCGCCGGACCCCGGTGACGACATCGACCTGGCCGCTCTGCGGGAGCTCGCGTGCTCGTGGGCGCTCAAGCACTTCGGCGACCACGAGATCGCCATCGTCTACCACGACGACAACGCCCGCGGCATACCGCACGCGCACATCGTCGTGAACAACGCGAACCTCCGCACCGGCTACCGCATGCAGACCCAGCACCCGGAGGACCTCAACCGAGACCTGCAGGACATGGCGCGCGAGCGCGGGCTGTCCGGGCTCTCCAACGACAGGTCGCCCGTATCGCCCTCGAGGGCACGCGGGCGGGCCGGCGCGGGCGGGCCCAGGAGCCGCAGGAACGTCTACCTTGGAAGGGCCGAGAAGGAGATCATGCGCTCAGGCGGCTACTCGTGGGTCGGCGACATCCGCGCCCGCGTCGCACTCGCCAAGACCACGGCGCGCGACGAGGCGGAGTTCCTCGGCATCCTCGACGCCCTGGGCGTGCACGTCGCCGACAACTCGGCCAAGGCGCGGCGGGACGACTGGGTGTTCAGCCTTGTCGAGGAGCCGTCCAAGAGGGTTAGCGGCGAGCGTCTTGGGTTCGTCTACGGCAAGGAGATGCTCCGCCGGCGCTTCGAGCGCGAGGGCGCCTACCGTCCCACGGACGCGAGCACCGCGCGCATTCGCGAGGCCGCTGAGCGCGCCCTCGAGCTCAGCGACCTCTCGGAGCTGAGCAAGCTCTCCTCGGCGCTCGAGACCTGCGCGAAGTTCGACGTCGAGTCCATCGAGGAGTTCGGGCTCAGGATGGCGACGCTGGAGCGCCGCGGCCAGGCGGGCGGCGAGGGGTACCGCCGCCTCGAGGCTGCGCGCGATTACATGGCGATGAACGGGCTCATGCCGCTCAAGACCCGCTACGGGGACGATCGCGGGCGCGGCGCTGCCGAAGGAAACTCTCGCGACGGCCGTCGCGAGGACGAGCAACAGCGAATCCTCGCCGCCGAGCGGCAGCGGGCTCAGCAGGACCAGCGCAGGGAGAGGGGCCGGAGATGATGGTGAGGATAGAGTATGAGGGCGGCAGGACGACGCTGTTCGACACGCTCTCGTTCACGGAGGGGTCGCCGTTCTCCGGCGCGAACATGCTCACGGAGTTCGAGCTCGAGATGCGCGAGGAGCCCGAGAAGGGGCTCTGGCTCACGGCGAACTGGCACCAGGTGCGCGACGACTGGCGTGCCGACGCGCCCGCGGACGGCATCCCGGCCGCGCGCAGGTCCCGCGGGTGGCGCTTCATGCTGGCCTCGGAGGCGGAGCTTGGGCGCGCCCGCCGCGTCCTGCTCGACGGCGACGAGGCGTTCGCCCGGGTGCGGGGCTACCTGTGCGACGCGGCTGCAATTTGCGCTTGCTACCGCGAGCACGTGGGCCCTCCCTCAAAACCGCTGAAATCGCAGATAAGGGACCTGCAGCGCGCGCTGGGGAGGGCGGAGGTCCCGGGCGTGCCAGACGAGCTGGCGAGGCTGCTCGCGCAAGAGAAGGAAGAGGGCGCCGAGGAGGGCGCCCGCAAGGTAAAGGAAGATTGGGGTGACGTCGATGAAGAGGCTTGGTAGGTTCCTCATGGCGGCGCTAAAGGTCACGCTGGGCTTTTTCGTCTGGCTGTTCCGCGCCGTGTTCAAGTGGGTGATGTGAAACACGCTTGCGTAGCGGAATTGCCGGCAACGACTCACAAACCGAGAAGCTGTTTCTTCTTCGCGGCGTAATCCTCATTTGTTATGGCGCCTGCGTCGAGAAGCTGTTTCCATTTTAGTAGCTCATCTGGCGCAGATAAAGCATCGGCCTGACGCGAGGGGCTGTTCGCCGTGCGCATGGATTCCTCTTGCTCTTCCGCTTCAGCCGCCTTGTCATCGAGTTTGCTTTCGATGAATCGAGCTATCTCTATGGCGGCTTGCTTCCTGTTCTCCCCTGGATCGAAAGAGAAGACTATTTTTTTCTGCTTTCTGGATACCGCTGTCGTGAAAAGGAGAAAACCGAGGTTCTCCTCTCCTTCTGGGATGTAGAACTCAAAATCGTCAACGTCTTTGTATCGAACCGTTTGCTCGCCAAAGGGGACGTCGAATTGCGGAAGCACAGGCAGGTCGTCTATTGTTGGCCGATTCGACTTCGATATCACTTCGCCGGCTATTTCCGCTCCAGCGCGCATGGCTATTTTCCCTAACGATCCGCCACTCGAGAAAGCTCCCAGAGCTATTTTTGCAAGATTGGCGGCATCAAAAGCGTCGACGTTATCGTCTTCGTCGATTGAAAGGCCGCGTCGCCCGCTCGCTATCAACCCCAATTGCTTGCGGGCGTCGCTTGGATCGAAATCATCTTCAGTGACGATAATGACCGACTCGTCTTTGACGACTAGCCCTTGATCGTTGCCGCCATCAAAGATCTTAAAGAGACCGGGAATTATCAAGCCGTCAAAGTAGGATCCCAGCTTAGTAATAGCATCTGAAGGAAAACCAGCGGAAACGGCTCGAGCAAGCGTCTTCTCTCGCTGCTCGTGAACCTCTTCGTTCGTCGAGTATATTTTGTTCTTCCACGTTGGAGCGAGTATCTTCATGGAGCACTTTTTGCAAAGGGTCAAAGCCCCGTAATGTTCTGGGAGGATGCTGTTGCCTTTACACGAGTCGCATATGGCCATTATCTCTTCTCCTGCTTCTTTTTAGTGGTTGAATCATTCCTGTAAGACCTCAAAGCAACCGCTTGGCCCGTTCATCGTAGATCTTGTCGAGCTCCGATTGCACGTACTCCTCTTTGAGCCTCGCGACGAAACGAGCATCCGAGAACAGTCGGTAGATGAGCACCGCCGCGCCTCCGAGGTCGAGGCACTTGGGGTTCTTCGTGATCGATGCCTGCACGACGCTGCTCGAGGTCGCGATGGTGTCGGAGATGAGGATGATCTTCTTGGTGCGCGCCTGGTACATCTCGGTGCAGTAGTCCGACCCGTCGTCCTTGAATATCAGCGAGCAGCCGTGGAGCGCCGCTATCAGCCAGTTGATGAGCACCGTCATGCCCGCCTGCATGCCGACTTTCAATACGTCGCCAGTGCTGACGTATTTGGTGAGGGCCTCGGTGTGCGCCTTGTCGAGAACGAGGTTGGCGAACGGGACCTGTATCCCGCACGGCGTGTAGAGGTCCGTGCCGATGTGGATCAGCTGCTTGACCAGGGCCGCTGCGGCGGCATCCGGCTCGCTCACGACGCGCCTTCCCGCCGCGACCAGCATCTCCACGGTCCCGGCGGGCGCCCCGATCAGCGGGTTCTTCCCGAAGGCGTCGTAGGAGACCGAGTAGGTCGCGGGGATCCGCGCGCCGATCCCGAAGACGTTGGCGTCCTTAACGCAGGTGATGCTGTTGGTCATGATGTTTGAGGTCCCGAACACGAGGCCGAGCACCGGGTCGTGGCCGAGGGTCGCGAACCGGTGGTTCGCCCCCTTGAACACCTTGAAGTTCTCAGCCTCGTAGCGCGTCGCGTCGTACGGCACGCCTCGCGAGGAGAGGATGTGGCTCTTGGAGGCGAACAGGCGGCCCGATTCCGCCGGACCCCCATCGCCGAAGCCGGAGAAAACGCGGTCCTGGAAGCTGTGCAGGGCGTCCTCCTTGGCGTTGCCCGCTCCCGCCCGCTCGACCTCCGTCAGGGAGTTGATGACGAGCACGCGGGCGACCTGGAGCATGGTCGCGGCGACGACGAAGGCCGCGTCGGCGTCCTGCAGCCTCGTCCGCTCCTTGAACTCGCGGTCAATGCGCTCGAGATTCTCGCCGTACTCGCGGACGGACTTCTCGACCGCCTGCTCGGCCCAGCCCTCGTCAACGGCCACGCATGCAGCCCTCGCCGCCATGTAGTCGGCGAAGAGCCTGCAGGCGTGCTCCTCTTCCTCCGTCACCTGACCGTCCGAGGCCGCGGCGACCTGCAGCTGCTCGGCGATGGAGCCCAGCGACACGATGCTCACGTTGTCTAGGCAGTCCTTGACCCGGTCGAAGGACAGGTCCTCGTCGTCCGCGATCGCCTGCACCCTCGCCTTCACGTCGTCCGGGAGGCCGCCGTCCAGCTTGAGGTAGTCGAGGCCGTCCTCGAGCCACTCCCGCTCCTCTTGGGAGAAGTCGCCGTCGCAGCGCATCAGGAAGCAGAGCGTCGCCACGTAGGCGTAGATGAAGTTGTGCCGCTTCTCGCCCGCAAGGTAGGCCCCCTGCTTGATGCCGTCACGGAACCCCTTGATGCGTGCCTTGCGGAGTCGCGCGGAGAACGAGTTCTCCTTGATGGCGTTGATGCCGCCCTCGACGGTCGACGCAGCGCCGGACGCAAGGGACGACGCTCCCTGGGCCAAACCCATTGCGGCGCCGACGGCGATTCCGCCCACCGCGTTCGCAGCCCCTGCGATCGCCTTGCCCGCATCGGACGACGCGATCTGCTCGCCGGCACTCGACACGCCTTCCGCAGCCGAGCACATGGCGCTTCCGACGGCTTCGGATGCCGAGGCGGCCGTATCGACGATGGCGTTCCCCGCGTTCTCGGCCGCATTCGCGACGCCCTTGGCGGCGGACTCGACGGTCGCCGATGCGCCTTTTGCCATCTCTCCTGCGGCGTGGGCAGCTTGGGACAGAGCTTCCCCGAGATCGAACTTGAGCGCCATTCTGTATCTCCTGACGTAAACGAACCTTATGTAAGGCGCTCGTGCGCAACCGATGCAACACGGCACACACGACGCGTCTCACTCGCTCTTCATTATCCCACTATGCGCAAGCCCCTCGTCCGACCATCGGAGCGAGGGGCTTGATCGTTCTGTTCGGTTGCGATTTCGTTTTTCGGCAGCTAGTCCCGGTCGTCATCGCCGGCTGCGCAGCAGGCGTAGGCCGTGAGCGTGAGGAGCCCCATGAGGAGCCCTATTCCGAAGGGCGCGAATCCCATCCTTCCACCTCCTTCGCGTAGACGACGGTGCGCGAGTTGCTCGTCTGGTAGCTGCACGTCACGAAGGCCCAGGCCTGCGCGACGTCCGAAGGCTCTTCCAGGACGACCTCGCACCGGGACAATTTGTCCCCGAGGTAGGCGGCGAGCTCCGCCGCGTCGGCGAAGTCTGTCCGCTTGCCCTCTGAGCTCGCGTCGACCACGTCGGCCGCGAAGACCTTGAGCTCGATCGCCTTCTCGCGGGTGAAGACCCGGATGGTGCGGTGCCCCTCGGCGAAGTCGCGCGACGAGTACTGCGCGAGCGGCGCGAACATGGTGCCGTCGGACATGTGGTGCCCGTAGACGATGACGAGCGGGCTCTCGGCGCCCTGCGCGCACCCGGCGTCGATATAGGGAGCGCCCCACGCTGATCTTTCGCCGCCGGCGTCGTGCGTGAGGTAGAAGTCGGGCGATTCAAGCCGGCCCTGTACGATCGGGTAGTCGACGGTCGTGCCCGGCACGCGCACCCAAGCGACGACGGAGGCGGGAAGGGCGTCCCAGTCGATGTCGCCTCCCGTCTCTTGAGCCTCCATTGCCGCGTCCTCTTCCGCAGCAGGCACCTCGTGCACCTCGTACGGGTTCCTCTCGGGCAGCGGCAGGACGGCGAGCACCGCCAGCGCCAGCAACGCCACGGCAATGGCGAGCGCCGTGGCGGCTTTCCCTTTGTTCATGTCCTCCCCCGTTCGCAGGGGAGGCCCCGGGCGGGCGCCCAGGGCCTCCGGTTCGGTATCGATGCGGCGCCGCTACTCTTCCGGCTCTTCGGCAGGCTCTTCGTCTGCCGCGTCCTTGCTTGCGCCGGCCGTCTTGCGCTTGCGGTACGCAAGCGCTCCGCCCGCGCCCGCCGCAGCTGCCAGAGCGATGCCCGCGGCCACGGCGTAGCCGGTGCCGTCGGGGGCGTCGGCCCCGGTCTTGGCGTAGGGCTCCTCGGGGACCTCGGGCGTGCCGGGGTTGTCCACGACGACGCTCTGCTCGGCGGAGTCGATGTCCTCGTGGGCCGCAACGACGTTGCCGGCGGAGTCCAGGACCTTCTCGAAGACGACGAGCTCGTCTCCCTCGGCCAGGCCCTCGGTGTCGAACTCGAAGGTCACCTCGACGGTGCCGGAGGGCGCCTCGGGCTCGAAGGGCGTGCGCGCGGTCACCTCGTTGCCGCCCTTGTCGAGGAACGGCTCTCCGGTGCCCTTGTCCATGAGCGTGCCCACGGCGATGTAGGTCTCGCCGGGGACGAGGCCCTTGTAGGCCACCGTGTCGATGACCTTGGCCTTGCCGGCCTCGATGACCTGGTCGCCGTCGGCGGCGTCGGCCGCCTGCGTGCCCACCCCGACGGCGATGTGGACTGTCTGCCCCTCGTCGGAGAGGTCCGCGTGCGACGCCACCTCGGCGCCGTCCTTGCGCAGGCTCTCGAACACGACCAGGTCGCGGCCGCCGAGCAGGCTCGCGTCGAAGGAGATCTCGACGTCCTGGCTGCCCGTCGAGAGCGTGGGGGCGAACTCGGCCTTGGCCTCCACGGGCATGCCCGAGGCGTCGGCCACGGGCTCGCCGGTCGCCTTGTCGACGAGGGTGGCCGAGAGCTCGTAATTCTCGCCGGCCTTCAGGCCCTCGTAGGCGACGGCGTCGACGACCTTGGCCTCGGCGTCCGCCGAGACGTCCTTGTCGCCGTCCGCGCCGTCCTTTGCGGTGGTGGAGATGCGCGGGCCCTCCTGGTCGTCGAGGCCCATCCACACGGCCTTCGCGACCGTCGAGTCGCGCTCGATCCAGAAGCTCCTCGTGATGAGCTCGAGGCCTTCGTTGGCCTCGCAGCGCAATTCGGTCATGGTGTAGGCGCCGTACGGCAGTGCCGCCAGCGAGTCGTCGACCGGCGCCGAGGAGCCGTCCTCGCCGAGCGAGAACCAGATGCCGGCCTTCGGGTCCATGTCGGCGGCAGCAATCGCGCCCTCATGGCCGAGCAGGGCGTCGTTGGCGTTGGTGTCCCTCGAGTGCCTGTTCCAGCTGCTCGCGGTCGACGCGTCGCCGTTGCGGTCCGTCACCAGCACGTGCGTCTCGCCGGTGGCCGCGTTCTCGATGGCGAACGGGACCATGAGGCCGGCGTTGTCGGCCTCGCTCTTCTTGGAGAGCTCGAGGTCGTTGCGCACCACCTGGTCTCGGAACTCGAGCGCGGCGCCGTCCGTGGAGGCGCTCACGACCACGCCGGCGGCGCGGACCTCGAAGGTGCGGGGCTCGCCGTCGGTCAGCAGGTAGCTCCCGTTTGTCGCCGTCTCCCGCACGTCGTAGGTTCCGTACGGGAGTGCGTCGGCCGCGGTCTGCGCGGTGTAGGCGCCGGCCTCGTCGTTCCATGCGGTGGTCAGCGTCGCCACGGCTTCGCCCGGCTCGCGCCATTCGCCGTCAACGAGGACCTTGTGCGCCGAGCGGTTCGTGACGGTGAACTCGATCCCGTCGAGGCCGGGGTGCTCGCCAGGCGCTTCCTTGTGACCGCTGCCCGCCAGCGCCTCGGACGCCTGCAGCTCCTTGTCGGACTTGGTCACCTGCACGCCGCCGCGGAAGACCTCGTCGGTCACGGGGTCGCCCGTGAGGTCGCGCACCTCGCCGGCATTCACGGTGAACGCGATGGAGGCGTCGCTGGCGTCGTAGCCCTCGGGCGCGCCGGACTCGACGATGCGGTAATTGCCTGCGGGAAGCGCGTCGGCGACGGTTGCGGCGACGTGCGACCCGTCCTCGGGAGCGGTCTTGATAGTGGCGCATACCTCGCCGTCGGCGTAGTACTTGCCCCCGACCAGCACGTATCGGCCGGTCTCGTTCACGACGGAGAAGCTCGCGCCGTCGAGCGAGGCGTCGCCCTGAGGCCCGGCGCCCGCCTCGGAGTCCGTTTTGGCGACCTTGACGCCGCCTGCGGACCAGCTGAAGCTCACGAGCGTCTGGGAGCCGCCGCCGGTCCTGACGCAGAACGCCTCGAACCCGGCGGAGACCTTGTCGGCGCCCTCCTTCATCTTGGCGAAGGTCCCGCCGATCAGCTCGGATTTCGCCCAGGAGGCGAACTCGGAGCTCGTGCCGTGCGTGGCCGCCGACTCGGACCCAGAGTAGGCGTAGGCGATGAGCACGTGGCTTGCCGCGGCGTACTTCGCGTCGTCCCAGCCGCCGCCGTCGTACCAGCTGCCCGGGAACATCGACGCGTCGAAGCCGGGAGAGCCGAACGAGTACCAGATCGCCGCTGTCACGTCGCCGCTCGGCACGGGGCTCGTCGAGTAGGAGCCCGGCGCGGGCGTCGGGGACGAGGGCTCGGCGCAGTAGGCGATGTTGCCGTCGGCGCTCATCCACGTGGTGGCGAAGCCGCCGTATGGGATCTTGCCGCCGATGGACACGTCGACCGTGCTCGGCGCGGCGTAGGCGGGCGAGGCCGCCACGGAGGCGAGCAGCGCCCCCGCGACCAGGATGAGCGCCATGGCGCATCGGAGGAGCTTTTCCTGCAGGGTGCAGTCTTTCGCTGCGTTCATCTTTCCGCCTCCCTATCTCTCGACGCTTCGCTGTGCGCGGGGCGCCTCGTGCTCGGCGGCGCGGCTCGCCTGGCGGGCGTGCTCGGCGCGCTCCGCGAGGTAGCGCGAGCGCCCTGCGTCGACGGCCTCCTTGAGCTGCGCCGGCATGACCTTCACGGTGTCCTTGACCGCGCGGCCGCCCTCGTCGAGCTCGGGCTGGCCGTCCGGGCCCATCACCGTCTTCCTCAGCCACACTTCGCGGTTCGCGAGCAGCGGTATGTCTCGGAAGTCGGCCCCCTTGAATCGGCTCTCGTTCACGAACATGGGGCTGAACTCGTAGCCTCCAACGTCCACGCCGTCGACGACGGTGCCCTTGGGAAGGGTCGCCGAGTTGAAGGTCCTGGCCTCGCCGGTCGCGCGGTCGGTGTACTCGATGCCCTCGCGCACGAAGCTCTTGTGCAGCGAGAGGTACACGTTCTTCCTCTCTTCCATGTCTTTCCTCCTTTTCGTTTTCGATCGGTCCTTGTCTTCATCCGCCGGGACGCGTGCCCCGGCGCGGCGCCCCTATCTCATGGCGACCGCCCCCTTCCTCGCTTTTCCGCTAGAAGCCGCTCACGATGTCGCGCGCCCAGGAGCCGCTCTTCACGAGGGCCAGGATGAGCAGCACGCACATGGCCAGGTACTGCAGCGCGTAGGTGAGCCCGTTCGCGACCGCGTCGGCCGGGGTGCCCGTCCCGGGGTTCGCCCCGGTGAGCCCGCCGAGCACGAGCGGGAACGATATGAGCAGCACGAGGATGATGACGCCGGCGATGCAGACCGCCCCGAAGCTCTTCAGGTAGCCGAGGCCTATCTGGCGCGTGGCGTCCATGCCGAGGAACGCCAGCGGGATCGGGGCGAACGCGGCCATGATGTAGAGCTGGAGCGCGCGGGCCCAGCAGACCACGAGGGCGACGACGTAGGCCGCCAGCACCACGACCCAGCTGATGAGGCTCACGACGAGCATGGCGATGAGCGACGGGATGTCGTCGTCGGTGGTGACGACGGACACCTCGGGCAGGTCGAGCGCGCCTCCGGCGCCGAAGAGCGCCTCGACTCGGTCGATGGCGAGCCCGCAGACCTCGTAGATCGACGCCATCAGGTCGAAGCTGTTCTGTATGAGGAACAGGAACACGGCGAAGAACACGAGGAGGAAAACGACCTCCTTGACGCCGGGAAGGCTCTGGCTGCCGTCCATGCGTTGGGAGATCTCGATGAGCTTCAGGGTGAAGACCAGGCCGAGCACCCCGCACCCGATCGGCAGGATGGCAGCCTGCCATACGCCCCGGGCGACGTCGTGCATGGTCAGGTCGCTCGAGCTCGTGAGCATGTGCTCGAAGTCGGCCGAGAGGATCCCGTTCGCGCCGATCGACCCGAGCACGCCCGTCTGCGCCTTGAACATCCAGTTGCAGCAGTCGCGCAGAAGGCCGCACAGCCAATCGTTGACGTCCCCGGCTATGTCGGCGTATGCCGGCTGCGCGGGGACGAGCAGGAGCGCGCAGAGGGCGAATGCCGTCGCGGCGGAGATGGCGAACGCCCTTCGGCGTCGCGATTCAAGCGCCCGCACGGCTACATCGCCTCCAGCGAGCCGCCGCGCGAGACCACGGTGACCACCGTCGAGGCGGGGTCGTCGAGCGTGAAGGTCGTCGACGCGACGTTCCCGGCGTAGTCGAGCCACACCTCCTTGTCCCAGGTGGCTCCCGTCGCCTGCGGGGACGCCTCCGCCGCCTTCCCGGCGACGGCCTCCTCGATGGCGGCGACGTCTGCGCCAAGCGCCTCGGAGAGGCGGTCGTCGGTGCCGGTCACGGAGAACGCTCCGTCTTGCGCCTTCTGGGGCACGTAGGCCTGCGTCAGGAGGTCGCATGCCAGGGTGCGGGCGTCCCCGTCGCCCGAGACCTGGATGAGCGACAGGCCTCCCGCCTTGTCGCCGGTTCCCTTGACCTCGATGGGCACGCTGAGCACGCCGCCGGCCTCGGAGGGCTCCTCGGCCGAGAAGAACCAGGCGCGCTCGGCGCCGCCCGCGCTCTCCACCATGGTGCCCTCGACGATCCGCAGCGTGGCTGTCGGGTCGTCGGCGCCCGTCCATGCGGTGTTCCAGAGCGCCTCGGCGCCCGAGGCGGCCTTCCCGGTTGCCGCGTCGGCGCCTGCAGCCGCGGGCTGCTCTTGCTCCTGGGGACTATCCTGCGCGCCTTCCTGCGGGGCGATGGCGCAGCGCGCCGCGCCCGCGCCGAGCGCCACGACGAGCGCGCTTGCCGCGACGGCGGCCATGATTCTCGACTTTCCCTGCATTGGTTTCTCCTATCTCGCGGTGAGCGCGCAGCTGAAGCTGCCGATGCCGCTCGCTATACGGCACACGTCGCCCGTTCGCGGCTCGTGTATGTACCTGTCGTCGCCGATGTAGATGGCCACGTGGCCCGAGCGGTAGAGGATGTCGCCGGGCTTCGCCTCCGAGAGCGGTATGCGCCTGAGCTCCTCGTACTGGGAACCCGTGTAGTGGCTTATGCGGATGCCCGCCTGCGCGTAGCAGTACTGCGTGAGCCCGCTGCAGTCGAGCGCCTTGCCGGGGGTCGAGCCTCCCCACACGTAGGGCACGCCGAGCTGGCTGTACGCCGCCTCGACGATCGCGTTCCCGCTCGCGGATGCGTCCTTCAGGTCCTCGACCGTCATGGAGTCGAACCTGTAGAGGCCCCATTGCGCCATGATCGACTTCAGGGACTCGACGTAGGACGAGTCGGTCGCCCAGCCGGCGTCCTTGAGCCCCTCGGCCATCCTGTCCGAGTCGCGCCTCTCGATCGCCTCGCGGATGAGGGCGTTGCCCGAGTAGCGCTCCGCCTGCAGGAAGACCCTGCTGCGGAAGCGGATGCACTCGGCGTCGCCGGTGAAGCGGATGAAGCTCGCCGTGATCTGGGTGTGCTCGCCGGGCACGTACTCCTCGCTGGTGGCCCAGTTCGCCTTGCCGGCCACCTCGGGGCAGCCAGCGTAGCCCGACCACCACTTCATGCCGAAGAGGTTGTGGTCGCGCTCTGCGAGCTGGCTCATGCGGTCGCCCTGGCCGGACTCCTGGATGATCTGCGCGATGGTGCAGCCCGCCGGGTGCCCGTACTCCTCCTGGCACTCGAGCGCCGCCTCGACCATCTCGTAGGTGATGTAGGGCGGCAGCCCCTCGAGGCCCCGCTTGGAGGCCGCGTCGTCCCAGAAGCCGAACAGCGCGCTCAGCAGCTGCGCGACGGCGAGCGCGCAGGCGACGAAGGCCACGATGCCGGCCACCGCCCCGAGCAGGGCGGGCGCGGCGCCCGAGACCGCGCCCGCGATCGCGGAGGCGGCGCCCTTCGACCCCGCGGCGCGGGCCGCCTCGCCCGACGCCTGCGCGGCCGCCTGGGCCGCCTGGTGCTTGGCCGGGGCGGTCGCGCCGGCTGCCTCGGGGCCGCGCGCGCCTCCCTTTGGGGCGCCGAGGGCGGTCGCCGCCTTGCGGCTGCCTTGGGCTGCTTTCTTCGCCTTCCTCTGCCGCAGCCTTCCCGCGGCCTTCTTGGCCGCACGCCCCGCGTCGTACATGCCCGAGGCGCCCTCGAGCTCCTCCGAGTCGTCGAGCTGGGAGACGGCCTCCCGGGCGATCGCCAGCTTCGCCGCATCGACGCGCGAGCGCATCGCGGCCGCCGCGCGCCGGTCGCCGGCTGTTTGGGACAATTTGTCCCCGAGCCCGCCTTCCGGCGCGGCGGGCCTGGACGGGCGCCCCTTCGCCGCTGCGGCGGGGCCTCCCGCCTCGTCGAGCGGGCCGGCGCCCTCCGAGACGTTTCCCAGGGCGTCGCGCTCGGTCTCCGCGACGTCGCCCGCGGTGAGCACGTCGCGGCGCCGCGCCCCGACCACCTCGGGCATCCCGCCGCCCTCGCTCGGGACGGCCATTCCTATTCCTCCGCCTCTCGCGCCGCCCGGCGCATCTCGCGCTCGGCGACCTCTGCGGGCTTGGTGTTCCACAGGTCGTAGAGCGGGCCTTTCGGGAAGTCGTCGGTGATGGGCACGCGGATCCCGGCGCTGATGAGCAGCCCCTCGCCGGGCTTGACGGCGTCGCCGATGTAGCCGCGCTCCGTGGCGGAGAGCTGGAGCATCTCCGCCCATGCGTCGAGGTCGGCGGTGGACTGCTTGTGCAGCAGGAAGAACTCGGAGTTGAGCACCATGTCGCGGGCCTCGGCGTTGGCCAGCATGTGGCTCGTGTTCTGGCTGATGCCGGTGCAGATGAGGCCGAACTTGCGCCCCTCGCGCCACAGGCGGGCGAAGTACTCGACCACCGTCGGGTGCGCGAAGAGGCTCTGCACCTCGTCGATGTAGAGCCAGGTGTAGTTGGGGCGCGGCGGCGTGACCATCACGCGGTTGCGCACCATCTCGAGCGCCGTGATCATGCCGAACACGCGCATGTTCTGGCCGAGGCCGTGCATGTCGATGTTGGTGATGCGGTTGTCGAGCGCCACGTTGCTCTGGCCGTTGAAGAAGGAGAACGCGCCCTTCACGTAGCGCTCGTAGCGCAGCGCGATGTCGGCGGCCTCGGGCTCGGGCTGAGCGAGCAGCGCCGCGTGGAAGTCGCCGAGCGTGGGCAGGCGGCCGTCCCTCGCGCACTCCCGGTACGCCTCGCCGACGCAGCGGGCGATGATCGAGCGGTCGCGCTCAGGCAGGCCCTCGCGGCCCTCGGCCATGAGCGCGCTCGAGAGCGCGAGCACCGCGTCGGTCTTGTACGCGAGCTTGGCGGCGTCGGCGCGGTCCGCGACGTCGGCGGTGTCGAGGGGGTTGAGCACCGCCGAGCATCCCGGGGCGAGCTCGACGTTCGCGCCGCCGAGCGCGCCGACGAGGTTGCCGTACTCGCCGGCCGGGTCGAAGATCACGACCTCGTCCTCGGGGTGCGCGAGAACGGTGTTGGTTATCTCGCGCTTGACCGAGAAGCTCTTGCCCGAGCCGGGCTTGCCGCACACGAAGCCCATGGGGCTCGCCAGGCGCTTGCGGTCGCACAGCACCAGGTTCCCGCTCTCCTTGGACTGCCCGTAGTAGCCGCCGCCCGCCTCGTCGAGGCTCTGGCTGGCGAAGGGCATCTGCATGGCCACCTGCCCCGTGGTGAGGTAGCGGCTCACGGTGACGTGGTTGTCACCGAGCGGGAGCACCGAGTTGAGAGCCTGGCGCTGCCGGAAGTGGAGCGGCTCGAGGCCGATCGTGCAGCCCTGCGCGACGCTCGTCACCTGCTGGACGCGGCGGTCGAGCTCCTCGAGGCTGTCGGCCCAGGTGTAGACGAGGCCTGTGTAGACGAACAGGCGCTCGGACTTGTTGCGCAGGAAGTCGAGCAGCTCCTCGGCCTCCTCCTTCGAGAAGCGCAGCTCGGGCGGCAGGATCTGGTAGTCGTAGCCCTTCTTCACGGCGCTCATCTGCTCGTCGATGATCTCCTTGTCCATCCACGCCAGGCGCTTCTTCACGAAGGCGACGGCCTTGGCCTTGTCCATGGCCTGCACGTGCAGCGTCACGTTGAGCGGTATGGGCAGGTCGATGATCTCGGCGAGGCAGCGGTCGGAAAGCTCGCTCCCGAACCGGTGCAGGGAGAGCACCTGGCACCAGACGCCCTCGCTCCTGTAGCAGGTGCCGGAGCCCTCCGGCTTGAAGTCGAGCGACATCGGGCACACGAGGTCCTTCGCGGTCAGGCCGCGGGTCGCGCCCACGGCGTCCCAGGAGAAGGAGAAGGGCTTCCCGGGCCTCAGCTGGCTGTGGATGGCGCGCAGCCTCTCCTCGCCGTCGAGCGGCCTCGCGGAGCTGCGGATCTTGTTCAGCGTCTGCATGGCGTCGGAGCGCATGCGGGCGAGCTTGGGCACCGCGGCGTCGACGTCGGGCGCGAGCGTGCTGAAGGTCAGGTAGCGCTCGCGCACGAGGTTGGAGACGCCCTCGCGCATCTTGTCGTTGAGGATCCGGTTGTACTCGCGGGCGTATTCGGCCGTCTCGGGCGCGCCCTCGTCGAAGAACCTCATGCGCCCGATCTCGGACGCCGGTATGGGGGTGTTGGTCACGGTGAGCTGCACGCAGGTCTCGGCGCCGAAGTAGTCGAACAGCTGGCACCACCCGCTGAAGATGGCCTGCTGGCTCTCCTCGCGCGCGGACTGGTAGCTGATGTCGTCGAAGGCGATGGTCTGGGAGAAGAGGCCCTCCTCGACCTGGCAGATGCCGTCCTTGTACATGAGGTCGAATCCGACGGCCGAGTAGACGTCGCGCGCCGCGCGCCTTTTGCGCCTCTGCGCGGCCGTCTGGTCCGTGAGCTGCTTCTCCTGCTCGCGGATGCGCCTCTCCACCGACCGCGGCCTGCGCCTCGCGGGCGCCTCCGCGTCGTCGGCCTTATTCTTCGCCTTCTTGCCTAGAGGGTTCAGCAATCTCGGCTCCCTTCCTCCTCGCGGCGCGCCTCGCGCGCCTGTCTGCCTTGGGTCTCTCGTCGGGGAGGACGGCCGCCATGAGGCCGCCCCCGGTCTCGTATGCGAGCACGCCATCGGAGAGCGCGTGCGAGAGCCTCATGGGCACGTACTCCTCGGCCTTCAGCCCCTTCGGGCGCCAGAACCCCATGAGCCAGAACGGCATGGACGCCGCCATGACGGGGAGCGTCGCGTCGGCCACCTCGACGCCGAGGCCGAGGTGGACCGCGGCGGCGGCGCCAACCGAGGCGGCGAGCCCCCCGGCCGTGCACGCGAGCGTGCGGGCCGAGAGCTTGCCGACGACCTTCTCCGTGTACTCGCCGATGTCCTTGTGGACGGTCACGCTGAGCATCTCGGGGCCCCTTACGCCGGGAGCCAGGAGGTGTCGAGCATGCCGAAGTAGACTGCCGCGGCGACGATGATCGCGCCGCCCGCGATGGTCGAGATGGCGCTCGCGATCTGCGCGCCGCCCTGCTGCTCGCGGATGGCCAGGCCCAGGCTCACGGCGCCCCATACGATGAGGAAGCCGCCCAGGAAGGTGACGCACCCCGACACGAGGCTGATGATGTTCTGAAGCATTCGTTCCCTTTCTCTCTATGCGTCCGAGGCGGCCTCGTCGCCGCCGTCTCCACGTCCCTCGCGCATTTCCCTGAGGCGTGCCGCGAAGTCGTAGGGCTCCGCGAAGAGCGCGCCCGGATGCCCCGGGTACGCCTGCGGCCACATGGGGTGCGATGCGATGTCGTACTTCTTGTCTTTCAGGGGGTCGGTGCCGGTGATGAGGACGATGGCCTCGTCGCGCGGCAGCTTGGCGACCTCGGCGCCCTGCACCAGGTCGCGTTCGATGGTGTTCCAGTTGCGGGTGGACGACGGCATGGCGCCGCGGCTCTCGTTCCAGGTGACGGTGCCCACGGTCTCCTTGCCGACCGTCTCGGAGATCTCCTTGACGGTCTCGGTGGACTTGCCGCCCAAAAACAGCGTCGTGTCGCAGCAGTCGACGATGGTCGCCGCGTCGTCCTCGTAGCGGGCCTTGAGCTGGCTCATGGACTGCAGGATCACCGACATCGAGATGTTGCGGCTGCGGATGACCGCCACCATGCGCTCCACGTCGGGGAGCTTGCCGATGTTGGCGAACTCGTCGAGCACGAGGTGCACCGGCGTCGGAAGCGAGCCCCCGTACTCCTTGAGCGCCCGCTCGCAGAGCATGTTCATGGTCTGCCAGAGCATGATGGCGAACAGGAACGAGTAGAGGCTGGAGGTGTCCGACATCACGGCGAAGACGGCGCGCTTCGCGCCGGGGTCGCCGAGCCGGTCGAGCGCCATCTCGTCGTAGGAGACGAGCTCGCGCACCTGCGGGATGGCGAAGGGCTCCATGCGCGTGTTGCACGACACGAGGATCGACTTCAGGGTCTTGCCGGCCGCGTCCTTGAACATCTTGTAGTGCAGCAGACAAAAGTCGGAGTCGACGTCGACGGGATCCGCGACCCTCACGCGCCTCACGCCCGCCCCGCTAGGGGAGAAGGACCCCCGCCTCGCGGGGTCGAAGCCCGCCTCGCCGGCCGAGTCGTCGGCCACGAGCCGCACTCCCGTCTCGATCTCCTCGAATAGCAGGTCGAGCGGGCTCTTGAAGTCCTCGTCGGACTCCTTTGCCTTCGCGAGCGACAGCAGCGTCACCAGGCCCGACAGCGACCTGTCCCGCTCCGGGCAGTGGTACACGAGGTAGCCGATGAGCGCCACGTAGAGCAGCCGCTCCGCGTTCTCCCAGAACGGGTCCTGCGCCTGGCGTCCCTCGCCGGTGGTGTTCTCGATGAGGCAGGTGACGAACTCGAGGATGTCGGCCTCGTCCTCTATGTAGGCGAGCGGGTTGTAGTGCATCGACGCCGAGAAGTCGACGGTGTTGAACGACGCGACCTCGTAGCCGTTGGCCTCGAGCATCCGGCCCATCCTGGGCAGAGTCTCGCCCTTGGGGTCGGTGACGAGGTAGCTCGCGTTCATCTGCATGATGTTCGGCTCTACGTAGCCGCGGGTCTTGCCGGACCCGGAGCCGCCGATGACGAGCACGTTTCGGTTGCGCTCGTAGCGCCTGTCGTGGTCGGGCCTGCTCATGGCCATGCCGTAGTGCTCGGTGAGTATGAGGTTGTTCCGGGGGTCCTTGAGGTCCATGAACCTGCGCCCCTCGCGGCGGGTGCCCCATGAAGCGTTTTGTCAAGTGCTTTTTTGAGTTATTGACGCAACATAGGCTCTTTTTTCCACGATAAAGCCCCACGCGGTCATACATGAGGCTGTGGGATTATGGTTGAAGTGGCGAAGTGGCAAAGTGGCAAGGTATCTGGATTTTGCCACTTGGATTTTGCCAGTTCACTTTTTTAGGGCGTGATACCATGCTGCG
>OIXV01000293.1_pt1 | contig 49236 bp, 38 predicted proteins | sample 1587771 | NCBI WGS metagenome assembly OIXV01 (sample SAMEA3888893, study PRJEB22519) | human gut metagenome | biome: human gut; feature: human-associated habitat; material: faeces | place: Denmark | collected 2010
GAAAAGAAACGAAAGCGTAGCATGTGTTATTCTGAATTATAACGATGCTAATACGACGATTTCTTTGGTAAAAAAAACCGAAAAGTATGAGTCCATTGATTATATTATTGTTGTTGATAATTGCTCAACGGATGATTCCTTGGTAAAGCTGGAAACTCTATCAAATTCAAAAGTGAAAATTTGTGAGTCTCCTAAAAACGGCGGCTATGGCTTTGGAAATAACTTTGGGGTACAATTTGCCAAAGACTGTTATTCTGCAAAATATGCGCTGATTGCAAACCCGGACGTTGAATTCGATGTCGACCTTGTTGATACATTGAAAGACAAAATAAGGAAGGATTCAGATGTTGCTGTTACGTCGGCAAATCAAAGAGGGGTGGATGGTCTGATAAAAAAATCGGGCTGGATGCTGCCGGGAAATGTAGAAACGATACTACATGGCGAAGTCTTTCTTGGAGTTATTTTAGATAAGATAACCGATGTGAAATTAAAAAGAACAAATTCGCAAAATGGCTGGATATATGTTGATTGCGTTGCAGGATCCTTGCTAATGGTTGAAGTAGATACGTTCCTTGCCGTTGGCGGATATGATCCGGAAATGTTTCTTTATTGTGAAGAATCGACACTTGCAAAAAAGATGAAGGTATATGGTAAAAAGACGGCCCTATGCACATCGAAAAGTTATCTCCATAATCATAGTGTAACAATTTCGAAAAATTATAATGTAAAAGGACAACGTACACAGCTCCTGAAAAGTACCTTGACATATTTGAATAAGTATTGTGGAGGAACAGCAATCGGGAATTTGATTTGTCAGATTTTCTATAAGCTGGGGACGGCGGAGCTGCTCTTAATTAAAATACTGAAGAAAAGGCGGATAATGAATAAAGTTAAGGAAAAGAAGTTCTCTACTCCTTTATTATTATTGCTTCTGGCGAGTGCAGTAATGAATGAATATTTACAGTGGATTCTCTTCCTGGTATTACTTTTGTGGTATACAATATCAAACCTACGTCACTTTTTTGTGCGGAAAATGCCAGGAGGGTTCTTTCTATTTTGCCTTATATTTCAATGTTTTTTTGTTGGTGCACTTATTTACAGACCGGGTGCTAGAGGCTATTGGCCGTTTCTGCGAGATATAATTATTACAACCAATATGGCGCTCTGCTGGTATGTGGCAAGTATTGCGGTTGATACACTGAAAACAGATGGAGCAGCGGTCTATAGAACAATAATTCTGTTTTCCTTTATCATGTCACTGTATAGCATCGGCATTAGATTTGTAAATGGCACAACGGATTATTCCACGTTCGTGGAAAGCGGTGGTATAAGTGGATTTATCGTTTCCATTTCGCTTTATTTGATGCTGTTTAAGCCTTCTAGTATAGAGAACTATTACTTTGGAAGGCTCGTGGATTTAATAATCGAATTAGCAATTGTATTGGCGTTTGTATTTTCATTTTCCCGAACAACACTTATTATTTTTTTGTGCTTGATTTTATGTGGCGAGTTTGACAGTATGTCAGCGTGGGGAAAAATAGTACTCATGCTTGCATTAGGTGCTATTGCCTTGTCTTATTTCACACCGGAGATTTTGGATACTTTCCTCAAGAAAGTCATGCGATCTGTTACAGAAATATCCGCCTCGAATCGTTGGGATGATTATAATATTGTTATGAACTGGCGAGGCTACGAAGTGCACCGAGCTGAGTTGGCTTATGGAAAATATACAGTACTTGAAAAAATATTTGGTAAAGGCTTCGGTGCAACAGTTGACGTTGGACAGTATGCGTATCTTGTGACGTCAGAAAGCGCACTTCCATTTCTTCATAATGGCTATTATACAACGTTGATAAAAGGCGGCGTTGTGGGAATCGTTTTAACTATCGGCTATTACTGCTTTGCTATATATCATTATGTGAAACTTTCTATCCCCAAGTATGAAAAAAGATTGGCGATTGGAATCATTATAGCAATGGTTGTTTCGATGGCTGTAATACATGGTTTCTTTTGGGGCGGTGCAAAGTTTATAGTATTTTTGGTGTTAGTAATTGCGGAGAAAAGGAGTACACGTGGCGAAATCCTTGTCAAGAAATTTTAGTGTTTACATGCTAAAAAACCTCGTTTCAATTGCTGTTCCTCTAATAACGATTCCTTATGCTTCACGTGTTTTGGGTCCATCAGGAATAGGAGACGTTCAGTATGTACAATCTTGGATTTCATATTTTTCTTTGATAGCTGGTCTTGGAATATCATCATATGCTGTTAGGGAAGGCTCAAAGCTACGAGATGAATACGAAAAATTGCAGTCTTTTAGTTCAGAAATAATTGAAATCAGTGTCCTATCAACAGCGGTAGCATATGTAGCGCTTTGGATCTTTCTTAGAACAGTAGAGAATTTAAGGCCGTACACATTTTTATTTGTGGTTTGTAGTCTGCTGGTTGCTGCAACGGGACTGAATACAGAATGGATCTGTACAATTTTCGAGGATTATGATTATATTTCTAAGAGATCTATTCTGTTTCAATTGGTGTCTGTTGTTATACTGTTCCTGCTTGTAAAACAAAGAAATGACACCATACAATATGCAGTGGTTTTGGTGATGCCTACCGCAGCAGCATGTATTCTCAATTGGATTTATGGCAAGCGAAAATTATGCTGGAAGTTTAGGTTTGGACCCAATGCCATAAAAAAGCACATAAAACCTATTATTTGCATATTTGGTGTAGGAATTGCGTCGACTATCTATACCTCGCTAGATTCAACGATGCTTGGATATATTATTGGTACAGATGCAGTCGGAATTTATACGGTTGCGAGTAGATTGTCAAAATCAGTTCTATCGTTAATAAACGCTTCGTGTGTCGTTTTCTTGCCTCGCTTGTCGTATTATGCAGGAACCAATAAAAGCAAATTCAATGATTTGTCGGCACGAGTTATAAACGCACTCTTACTGTTGGCTATCCCATGTGCTATGGGGCTTTGTACATTATCAAGGGAATTTATAATAATATTCTCAGGCAATGAATTCGAGGCTGCAACTGTCCCGATGCAAGTCCTGTCGGCCAACATATTTTTCTCCGCGTTAGATGGATTCCTTGCATGGCAAATCTTAATACCGATGAATCGAGAGAAAAAGCTCTTAATTGCGACAATCGTTGGTATGAGCGTAGATGGCGTATTGAATGCACTTTTAATTCAAAACTATGGAGTTGTTGGTGCGTCAATTGCAACGCTACTTGCCGAAGTATGTGTTTGTGTTATTAGTATTTTCTCTTGCCGAGACTTATTGCAATTTAAGCCAATGATAAAGAATATTTTTCAGTGCTTTCTTGCAACGATTCCATTCTTGCTTATTCACAGATTATGTGTTGTCATCAACTATTCGCTGATGGTATGCGTATTGCTAGCCATTTCCTTGAGCTGTATTGCCTACATAGTGGCACTATCATTATTGAAAAACGAAAGTTTCTTCGATTTGACCAGAGAAATTAAAAAGCAACTTGAGACTAAGATGATGAAAGTACAAAAGTAACTTTGACTATGAATCATAAAAGATTAGAGGTATAGACTGTTGAATGTTTTAGAAGTTTCCCCCTTGAAAACCCTGATCTTTAATTTGCACTATTTTGGTTTGCGCGGACTGAAATTTCCAGTCTTAGTGTTCAATAACTTTAAACTAAAGAAATGCAGTGGAGTTGTGGAACTGTCAGATTGGAGCTTTGGGGCTGTACGCCTTGGACAACAAATTGTTGGTATTATTGATTGCAAGACTGAAAAAGGAATTTGGTGCATGGGGGGGGGGAAAAGTGACATTTGAAGGAAAAGCAAAAATTGGATCAGCGTGTAGAATCATTTGCAACTCAAATGGCAATATAATTTTTGGGGATGGAGTTAATATAACAGGCAGAACTTCAGTAATTAGTGACAATAAGATATCAATTGGAGCAAAATCGTTAATATCCTGGGATTGCCTTTTGATGGATACAGACTTTCACAAAGTAGTTGATAAAAATGAATCAATAAACGAGCGGAAGAATATCGTTTTAGACGAACATGTTTGGATAGGGTGTAGAGCGACTATTCTAGGCGGAACACAAATTCCAGAAAATTCTGTTGTAGCGGCTGGAAGCGTTTTGACCAAGGCGTTTTCGGAAAAAGGTTTACTTCTAGGTGCGAACAATAAGGTTCTCAAGACGGATATCTTTTGGAAGATGTAATTGTTGAAATCAACTTGAATGCTGAATTTTAATGACAAAGGAAAGTACAATGGCAGAAAGAAATCCAAGGATACAATATTATGATTGTGCGCGTGGCATAGCGATGATTCTGGTTGTAGCGTCGCATATATGGGCATTTAATGACACAAGATACATTTTATTTGCTACCACACATAATCCCACGTTCTTTTTCATAAGTGGATCATTAATGGCAGTAAAGGCAACGAAAAATTTCCGGGGGGGGTAATTAAAAAGGGAGTATCCCTTCTACTTCCCTATGCTGTATGGGTGGTTATTCTTGCCTCTATATCGTCAATAAGTACCGGGCATTTGATAGGCGGCATAATTACTGCATCAAAAGAGCTTTGGTTTTTTCCTACACTCTTTATTGCTGAAACCGTATTGCTCCTTTGCATTAAATTTTTAAAGAAAAAGAAAGCAATTGCATATTTCGGCATAGCAATATTTTTAATGATGTGTTTTGCATCCTTTAGGCAGGCAGCAATAGCACGAAGACTGCTCTTTTTGGAACTTGTTATTTTGGGTTACTGCATACAAAGTTGTTCGGATAAATCAAAAATTTATGTTTCCTCGCTTGGAGCAGGGTGTTATATATTGCTTATCTTTGCGGCCTATAGGAAATCGTTTTTTACCCAGATAGATAACCTGGTACCTGGATATAAGTTGCTTCTGATTTTTTTACTGTCATTTGCTGGAATGTGTTTAATTCTGTTAGTATCAAGGCTTATGGGTATGACTTGGTGTGGTAAACTTCTCGGCGTAATTGGAAAAGACACCATATACATATATACAATGCACTACGCAATAATGATGCTTATAAATAACATGGTACAACAAAAGCTTTTACTATTGGCAATTTGTCTCGCTGTGCCGATTCTGATTGAATCTATAATAAAGGGGACGACAATTGACAACCTTCTATTCAAACCACAAAAGTTCCAATTTTATAAGTAAATCGTGTAGTGCTGAGGATTAAATCCATTGGACTCTTTTTTCAAAAAGACGCGGCACCATTATGCCGTGTCTGAAATTTGTGAAGAACGACCACGAGACTGTGCAGTGGTATTAGAACAACTGAGCCTGGTGAATGAACATTGTTTCCGGAAAGTATCCGAACATAAATGTATAGTAATCGATAAGTGCCCGTGGAGGAATTGAAATGAAATTTTTTGTAACAGGTGTCGGTGGGCAGCTTGGCTATGATGTGATGAATGAACTATTGAAGCGCGGCCATGAAGGTGTAGGGTCTGATATTCAGAAATCCTACAATGGCGTGCAGGATAGTTCTGAGGTAACAAACGCTCCGTATGTGGCGTTAGACATCACAGATAAAGATGCTGTCGAAAAGGTAATCACAGCAGTAAATCCTGATGCTGTGATCCACTGCGCGGCATGGACTGCTGTAGATATGGCAGAAGACGATGACAAAGTGGAAAAAGTCCGCGCTGTCAATGCTGGTGGTACTCAGAATATTGCAAGCGCTTGTAAAAAGCTGAACTGTAAGATGACATACATTAGCACGGATTATGTGTTCGATGGCCAAGGCACAGAGCCTTGGCTGCCAGACTGCAAGGACTATAAACCTTTGAATGTGTATGGCCGGACGAAACTTGAAGGTGAACTGGCAGTGAGCCAGACGTTGGAAAAATACTTTATCGTCCGCATTGCATGGGTATTTGGCCTGAACGGCAAGAATTTTATTAAAACAATGCTGAATGTAGGGAAGACTCATGATACTGTACGTGTAGTCGATGACCAAATTGGCACACCAACCTATACATATGACCTTGCACGGTTGCTGATAGATATGAATGAAACCGAGAAATACGGCTATTATCATGCTACCAATGAGGGTGGTTATATCAGCTGGTACGATTTCACGAAGGAAATCTACCGCCAGGTTGGCTATAATACAAAAGTTTTACCTGTGACTACAGCGGAGTATGGTCTAAGCAAGGCTGCTCGCCCATTCAACAGTCGGCTTGATAAGAGCAAGTTGATAGAGGTCGGTTTTGAACCCCTTCCTACATGGCAAGATGCATTAAGTCGATATTTGAAAGAAATTCAGTAATAGGAGAAATACAATGGGACAAATCAAAGTTGAAAAAAATATAGGTGGAATAAATGGTCTGTGTGTGATCGAACCCTCTGTCCACGGTGATTCTCGCGGATATTTTATGGAGACATATAACGAAAAGGATATGAGGGAGGTCGGCATCGATATCCATTTTGTACAAGATAATCAGTCCATGTCAACAAAAGGCGTGTTGCGTGGTTTGCATTTCCAAAAGCAATATCCGCAGACAAAGCTGGTTCGAGTTGTGCGTGGAACTGTTTTCGATGTGGCCGTTGATTTGAGAAGCAACTCTGAGACCTATGGAAAATGGTACGGTGTGATTCTGTCTGCAGAGAACAAAAAACAATTTTTGATTCCGAGAGGCTTTGCGCATGGTTTTTTGGTCCTGAGCGAGGAAGCTGAATTTTGTTATAAATGCGATGATTTTTGGCATCCAAATGATGAAGGCGGCATGGCCTGGAATGACCCCGAAATTGGAGTAGAGTGGCCGCAGTTAAAGGGAGAGTATAAGGGGAGCGCAAGTGCAGAGGGATATATGCTTGAAGATGGCACTGCGCTCAATCTTAGTGACAAAGATCAGAAATGGTTGGGATTAAAAGAAACTTTTCGCTTTTAAGAAATGCTTATATTAATTGATGCTCTGCAATCTTTTCTTGAAAAGAGAAAGAAATACTATCTTTGTGAAGAAAAAAGTTCCATTTTATTATCTTGAATTTGCTTGACCTTTTCCTTATCTTCCTGCATGGCCTTATCAGTTTTCTGCATTTTTTCCAATTCGGCAATAAGGTCGGAGATTCGATTCTCTGTTTCTGAAACTAGCCTTTGAATTTTCTCCGGCTCAACAAGTTGTGAAATTCCCATTCTATCAAGCTGTGAAGCCGCTCTGCTGTATGTCTGCAGGGCGGTTTCATTTTGCTTGTAGAAGGTATCCTTCTGGGCAAGTGGTTTAGACGCATACTCCAACCAAACAGATTTATAGGTGCGGCACACCTGCAGATTATGAGCCATTGCTGCATAAATTTTGCTTTTGGAACGAAGCTCTGCAATCTCGTTGCGGAGCTTCATTTCTTCGCGTCGATATGCACTGATTTGTTTATCAAAGTCAGCAGCTGAATGCAGACCATTATCAGCCATGCTGCCCAAGAGTTTTCCAAGCTCTTGGGCATTTGCAATTCCTGCACGGCGTTCCACATTAGCGACTCGACGGGCCAAACTGCTTTCAGAAGCGCTAAGTTGTACCACACCTCCTAGCGACTGCGCTAAATCAGCACCACTGATTGATTTTCGCGTCTTCTCGTTGCCGACTTGCACATAGCTATACTGCCAACCGGGATATAGACTGATTGCGCAGCTCCCTTGCTCGATGTTTCGCTGTACATAGCGTTCCGGAATGAATAGCCGCTCAATGCCATATTGCGGCAATTGCACCGTTACGCCGCGCAGGCTCATGGCAATGATCTGGTCAGCGGTCAAACTTACGGTCAATGGCTTCGTCAGATTCGCTTCATCAATTTGTCGAATCAAGTCTGTGCCTCGAATTGTGCCATGTGTGCCTTCATCGTAGGTTATATCATACGAAAAGGCGGCGCCAATATCAGCGGACACGGCACCGTCTGAGGTGGTATGAATGTGCCGATTGTCCATCATCAGCTTTGCGGGATTACCGTTCGCATCCTGTATTTGCAGCAGAACACCGCGCTTGCCGGCAGAACATATCTGACGTGATGTAAGTCTGACAGATGTATCACAACTCTGCGGATAGTTTGTAGTCAATTCTTGATATAGCTCTGCAATCGACGTACTATGATTTGTGTCAAGGATTCCTGATTTATTCTTTATCGCACTTTCTAAGCCTACGAGTGTAAATTCATCTCCTAAAGCATCCGCAGGTATCCATGTGCCATCTAAGGCGGCAGCCTTATACAAAAGTTGTCCGAATTGTTTCTTTACCCGTATCTTAACCCCCTCGGACTGCAGCAGCTTTGCAAAGTCAGCAAAGGTTAAGACATTCGGAAGTATCTTAGCTATGCGCTCACGAATAAATAGCTGTTCGACAGCGTTATCCTCTAAGCGCTCCACGAGGCCGGTATACGTAAACTTGTCGGTATCAGCCAAAGATGTATCTCTGATTGCGCGCCCCGCACCATCCAGCAAGTAAGTCATGTGCTTGCCTCGCTGGCAAACAGAAATGCCCAGCTCCTGTGCCATTTGCAGGAACTGGGCATAATTGGTGGCACGCTCCAGGCAGAAGTTAAGCTTTTTGCGGACTTCAGTACGATTGCTGGTTGTGCGTTTCTTCTGTTTATAAGTGGGGTAGAGCTGGCCTAGCTGTTGCGGATCTTTAATAACAGACAACTGTGATTCCATGCAGAGCCGATCAGAGATACTACGGATTTGCTGCGCGGTGCGGTAGGGAACAGTGCGCAGCTTTTTATAATCATAAAAAGAAACGGCGTTGATAATAATGTGGTTATGTATAGAATCTTTATTGATATGGGTAGCAATAACAAACTCGAATTTTCCATCGGTAAATTCCATCGCAAGCTTGCGACCTAACTTGTGGGCCAGCTCCGGCGTGACGGCATCATCCGGTGAAAATGATTGAATTAGGTGGTAGGCAAGATTCCCTTGCTTTTTCGCATTTGTATTTCGTGCTTTGCGTGCCATTGCTGCAGTAACGGAAAAATCAAGCACTGCAGTCTGTGGAGCAGTATTGTAGCCTGAAATTAATTCCTGCCCATCGGTTTTGTCCGGATTTTCTATGTAGTTGATTGCATCGCCAAGCCGAACTTTTACCGCATGAATTTTGGTGATAGCCATAGTAGATTCCTTCTATGTAAGAAACAGGTGAAGATTGCCACTCAGAGCCGGGTAAAAATCGTCAATAACAGACAAAAACAAATAGCCATTCTCGCACGCCCACTTGCGAAAGACATGATTGGGGTTTGCATAATATTTCGCCGCATACATATTAGACTAGTTTTCGCAGAGCTTTCACCAATCGTTCCTGATAGAGCGACTTCATCTGTAAATATTCACGCCGCAACTGCTCAACATCATTGGAGGTAACAGATTGATTCGTGTTGCAGCGCTTAGCCACTTGGTTAATGTTACCTGAGATATGACTCAAGCTAGAAGAGATTTCTTTTATAACAGAAAAATCATAATGCTTGACTTTACCGGTAAGCAGCATTTCCCGACAAAAAGCCGAAAAATTAGGCATCTCACTTTCTGCCATTTTTGCTGCTACAGATAGCCATTCATCTTCTGTGAAGTATACCGGCTTGCAAATGGGCCGTGTTCGATTAGTAGTGGACAAAGCAAAATTCTCCATTCTGCATCTTTGCTGATTACTGTAAAACGGGTTTTAGGGTGTCCCCTAAATGGCGCATGTGAATTTCACATGCAATGCTTGCTAACGTTCGCTTTCGCTCACGTTACCCCTTCGGGCTGCCCCCGCGGTTCTTCTGGCGAAACCAGAACAGCCCGGCTCCGATAAAAACGATGGGCAAAAAGTCCAGCACATTCCAGAACGGATTTACTGACTTTTTGCTCTGCTGTACAGGTTGAGAAGAGGTTGGCTCCGGTGTCGGTGTCGCAGACGGCGCAGCGGCAGCTGGTGCATTATAGGCTGCCGCACGCTGTACAGTGGCGTTTTCGTCACAGCTGGGCGTGCGCAAATCAGCGTCTGGATTTTTTGTGTCTGTTACCGTCAGATGAAAGTTTGCGCCGTCATCGGTATTCAGCTCCTTCTGCTCGCACTCGAACTGGTAGCGCTCCGCTGCATCGCCTGCAACACGGGCAGATAGAAACGTATACAGTCCGCTGTCAGCCTCCGTGCAAACGGCGGCCAGCTGATTGGATTCATATACATCCAGCGCGTATACTGTACCGCTGTACAGGTTCTGCAGGTAGACGATACAGTGTTGAGAAAAGCCGACTGGTGCCGTCAGGTATGCGCTAACCTGGGCCGTTGTTGGCTGATAGTCGGCTGGCGGCTGGCGCAGCGGCAGCGGCGTGTAATAGCGTGTCTGCCCGGTTACTTCCGTGAACCAGCTCTCACCAGCAAACTCATATTGCAGCTCATACTGACCACCAGCCTCGACCTGCAAAAAAGTGATGTCGTCAACCTCTCGCAGCGGCCAATCGTTTAGGGAGTCGTATTGAACAGCGGCATTGCAGTAATAGGTGCCCTCCGGCAACGTCACAGTCTGGCTATACTGGTTTAAGCCGTTCAGCGTTACAAGGACAGTGTCCGTGTCGTTGGGACCGCTGCCCAGAGTGACAAGCACGGAACGCTCCTGCAGCTCTGAGGGAACATCTACCAAGGATACCGCAACTTCGCCTTTTCCCGCCGCATGACAGGGTGGTGCCAGCGTCATGACAAACGGGACAAAAAGCAAAATCGCTAGAACTCTTTTCATAAAAGCCTCCTTAAAATCCGGCATAGGTAAAGTAATGGCAGCCGCGGCTCTCCATCCATGCGTTGGACATGTTTACGCAGACGCCGTAGCCATAACAGCATTCAATCCACGCGCCGCCGCCAAGCGCCATCTGCACATGGCCTTGCTCTCCGCCAGCGGCATAGACGACCCGCAGATCGCCCGGCTGGACCTCGGCAGAAGAGATTGCCCGCAAGTCACCGGTGCGGCCATAGGCGGCTGTATTACCGGCTGAGAACGGCAAGCCTTGCGCCCAGTAGCAGTACTGCACAAAGCTGGAACAGTCTAAATTCATCCCGACGCTGGCATTGCCGGGGCTGCCGCGCAGCGATGAGGGCTGTCCGTACACAAAATGACCTTGGCAGCTAATGGCAAAGGCTACGATCTGCCCGCGCGCGGTGTCGGGATCAATGTTCAGTCCGGCCAGCAATGCCTGCAGTTCTTCAGCAGTCAAAGCGGAGCCTACCGAACGGCACTTGATACCGTCCGCAACGCCGTAAAGCGCCTCCCAGTCCATACGATACAGCAAGGACGCCCATTCCACGTTGCCATAAGTGTCCGCGCCGTTCTCATACCAGCCCTTGAAGCCCGCCGCACCGGGCGGCAGCGTTACAGTTTTCGTGAAGCGTGCAGTGACCGCATTGCCCGCATACGCATTTCCGTACTGATCTTGCTTGATGACGGTACGTGTCAGCGTACCGTCGTTACTGCTTGCGGCCAGCGCCTCTAGGTTTCCCGTGCCGCCGTCCGCACCATTGGGTGCTTCAGTCTCCGGGTCAGCATAGCGGTCATAGCCGGTCAGGTAAATTGTGCAGTTCAGATCATAGTGGCCGTACTGGCCGTCGTGCAGCTCTCCGGGACACCATGGGATAGCGGTTGCGTTGGCAAAGGTCACGGTATAGTCCTTCGTCATGACCTCGTCGCCGTCGGTGGTCTCCACTGTAAAGGTGGCGGTGCGCTCGTTCGGAGCATAGAACCAATCGTTCGGCTCGCCCTTGTAAAGATTTGAACTTTCATCCAGCACGATACTGCCATTGCAGTCCTCTGCGGCAATTTTGCCATCGACAACTTGGGTATAGTCATCCGGCAGGATGCACAGCTCTGACAGGGTGGCCCCATCCGGGAAAATGACGGGAAAAAAGACGGTTACATTTTGTGTGCCGTCTTCAATCCATTCGGGGCGACTGCTGCCTTCAGCGTGCTCATCGCTCCATTCCCATATTCCGTTGTGGTAGTGCCCGCATTCTTCGTTGCCTTGGGCACAGGTGTGTGTTTCGCATCGATACTCTGTGATGGTCACGGTCTCTCCCTCGCTGCGGTAGCCATTGACGCATCCGCCATAGCTGATGCAGGAGTAGGGCGCTGACTCCCGCGCGGTAATTTCCATGCCGTAGGCTGTCAGGGCGCGGCAATATTGGGTAAAAGGTACGTCGTCCGTAAAAGCCGCAAGCTCCTGTGAACTGGGCCAGTCCTGCTGATAATAGACCGCGGCCATCGAGATGATCTCTGCAGTGTCATTGTAGATACCGTTGGCGTAGCTCCATGTGACGCCATGCTGCATATTGTTGCTGCGCTGGCCGGTCAGTGTGTCGTAGCCGTAGGGGTTGCCGTTGGGGTCAACATCGTTGCGAAAGGCTCTGCGCAACTCTTCAGTGGCGGCTTCGTTGCGGTAGGTATTGATGCTTTCAACAAGTTGCTGAATATCCTCCGGTCTGTCGGCACACAGCACGCTGGTCGTTGTAGCACCGCACATTTGGCCTAGCAGCCCAATAATCAGCAACAATAGAACGATTGCGCCACAAAAAAGCGCCGTCCTGCCGATAGAAACAAGCGCTTTGACAGGATGGGCAAAGAACCGTGCCACGCTGATAACGCTATGACCGGCCTGAAAGCCTGTATTACTGATGATACCCGGTGTGCGGTCAGCAAAATCATCCGCACTGGTCGAGAAGGTCTCTGCATAGCGCAGAGCGGTACGTGCACCGGCAGAGCCGATTTGTACCGCAGAGCTTCCTAACTCCATCCGCAGCACGTCGCCGCCTGTGTGTAAGACCTCCTCGGCGGTGCGCGTGCCGTCTTGCACATCCTTGATGCCCTTCACAGTATAGCTGCCCAGTATGCCGACGTCTTCCGCAGCAGTCCCTATAAACGTCTCCTGCAAAATCAGCCCAGCCGCCGCGCCGTGCACGCCGGCATCCTGCGCGGCATCGGTGGCAAAGTCCTCCTGATAGCTGACCAGCCCGCTTGCACTCGTGATGCCGTGCGCTGCGGCTGTTGTGCCGCGCATGGCAGGGGAGCGGTAGCCGTTTGTCTGCTGATTGCACAGCAGTTCGTAGTAGGCATTGCTGCGGCTGGCACGGGGCGTGTTGGTACCGGTGATATATTTCCGGTTGCCTTCGGCGGGATGTGATAAGATTTCTGCTGCATCATCGCTATCATCTGAAATACGATTTTTCGTTTCACTTACATAATCGTCATTCGACAGCAGCGACTCGGCTTGCTTTTCAGTATTATCCAACAGTTCCTCGCCATTTGATGCTTCATCTACCTGATTGTGCAGGCTTTCCGATAAGTCAGTATCGGTATGGAATAAAGGTTTGTCGCTATAATTTTGCGTGAATAGTTCTGACATGGCAGACTCCGTGAGGTTGTTTTTAGAGATGTGCTGGTGTAAGCATAACGCATTAAGACTTCCGATTAGGAGATGTATCCATCAGCCTGAACAGCTCGGTATCCTTCGGAAAATCGTTGTTGAAGGGCACCACCGTCTTAGACACGATCAGCAGTCCGCTGCCGACCTCTGCATTCTCGATGTACCGCTTTTCCTCGTTGGAAATGTGAAGCAGCCGAGCCAGATCGTTGGCATCGTCGGGAGACTGGTTCAGCAGCTTGATATATCCGCAGTCGGACAGCATTCGGCGCGCGTCCTCGTTGTCCAGAACCGAACGCACATGCTGGGTGATGGAGGTCAGAATCGCACCCCACTTGCGGGCGCGGCTGGACAGCTGAAAGTAAAAGTCCGTGCAGTCCTTGTTGCCCAGCAACTGCTGGAACTCGTCGGTAAACACCCAGGTACGGCGACCCAACACGCGGTTCCGAGTGATGCGGTTCCAAACCTGATCCAGCACTGTCAGCATGCCGATAGACTGCATCGACTTGCCCAGCTTAACCGTATTAAAGCAGATGCAATGATTCTGCACGTTCACATTGGTCTGGTGGGCAAACAGGTCCATGGAGCCACTTACATATAGCTTCAACGCCGTAAGCAGTGGCTTGACTTCCTCTCCCTGCAGCGCAAGATTTCTATAAAAGTCGTGCAGCGTTGGCATTTCCTCGCGCTTGGGATTTGCCATATAGCGCTGATAGGTCAGGCCGGCAGCTACATCAATAAAGGTTCGCTCCTGGGGCGACAATTCGGAGCTGTGCAGGATCAGCTGGCAGAAATTCTGCAAAAACTGGCTTTTCAGTCGGATGGGGTCCTCATCGTCGCCGTAGTCCTCGGTAATGTCCATGGGATTGATATGGGAGGGGCTGGACGCGGAAATGTCAATCACTACGCCACCCATGGCTGTAACGAGATGCGTGTACTCCTGTTCTGGGTCGATAAGAACAATATCATCATCTGGCCAGCGAAGCATGATATTGGTGACCATCTGCATTACGGAGAAAGACTTGCCGTAGCCCGTCATACCCAGTACCATACCAGCAGGGGCGGGCAGCAGCTTGCGGTTACACAGTATCAGATTTTTACTGCGGGCGTTGATGCCCTCGTACAGTCCGCCCGGCTGGAACAGTTCCTGTGTGGTGAACGGCACATAGATGGCCGTGCTGACGGTTTCCAGCGTGCGCTCCAACCCGAGCCATTTCTTGCCAAGCGGCAGCATACTGTTCATGGCGTTGCGCTGCTCATACAAAATGCTGTCAAAGCGGCAGGTCTGCTGCTGTACGGTGCTGCAAATGCGCCGCACGCGCTCGTCCAACTGCGCATTGGAATCGCCATAGGTGTGAATGAGGATGCAGACTTTGAAGATTTTTTGGTTTTTGGTTGTAATGTCATCCATCATCTGCTCTGTGTGGTGCATTTTAGATTTCAGATCATAGCTCACAGCTATGCTGGCGGGCATATTTCGCTCGCGTGCTTTGGCAATGGCATCGTATTCTTCCTTGTGCATATAAGCAAGCTTTTTCTCGATTTCCTGGACAGCTTCTGCCTGGTCCATAGCGTCAACATGCATTGTGATGACGTGGTCAAAAGGAAGCTCCGATAGCATAGAGAACAAACCATTCTTCATTTCCGGTGCTATGCCCCGCAGATACATTGTCTTGCCGATTTTATCGCCAAACTGATAACGGTCACGGTAAACGGCGCGCGAGTCGTCATGCTCCGGGTGCCAGTTGTAAGAGCTGGGTGAAATAAAATCCTTCGTAGTAAGGTCATCCTCAGCCAGCAGCCAGTCATAGGAAAAGCTCATTTCCTCATTGGGTCGCATGATACCTTGTAACAGGCTCAGGCGCTCAATGCCGGACAAGATTCGTGTACTGCTGCCCATACGCTTGAAGTGATCCGCAATATCTGCAGCACGGTTCTCCAGCTGCTCTTTCGCCTGCTGGTAATTTTCGGCGTGCAGGCTGAAGGTGACGTACTTTTCACGAATCAGGCCATTTTGACCGCGCAGTGCTTTTTCCGCCACGACTTGGTTCATCTCCTCGGCGTAGCGGTCACGGTCATCCCCACGCATGGGCAAAAAGGTGTCACGGCGAAACTGCTCCTCGTCCATGCTGCGGGTGACAAGGTTGATCTCCAGATGCAGCGAGGGGTCGAAGTAGTTCAAAAACTCACTGTATTTCGTAAAAATGTTCTTTTGCTCTTCCAACATAGCGATTTGGAAGTTCACATCGGTGAAAGCCATCGTCATCGAGAAAAGTCCCGGCTCCACCTCGCAGATGCCATCCTGCGACATACTCAGGTATTGCAGGCAGTCACTGGCTTTCTGTGGCGCTTTGCGTGCGGCAATGCGCTTTTTTGCATGCTTTTCGGCTTTCTTTAACTGCTTTGCGTGCTGCCGCCGTTCTTTGGCGGCTTTCCTTTTTTCTCGTTTTAATGATTTCTCCTGTGCGCGCAAAGACTCCAACACACTCGGCTCGATGGGCAAGTCGGCGTGCTTTTTTGGTAAAAACATAATTTTTCTCCTGACGGGGGCAGACTGCGACCTCGGCGGGGCCGCAGTACCATGCCCAGTAGATTTTTACAAGCTTTTCAAACGGATACCCGTTATGGCTGATAAAGCCCAGCCCAAGAAAGGGGAGAACTTCTACCATTACGATGTAGGAAACCAGCTGAATATCCATCTGAAGCCATTGCAGGCAAACGAAGCAGGTTGCTATGGCCAGCACGGCAGCGACACCAAAGCAGGCAAGCTGACGCAGTGAAAGCCCGAGAAAGAATTTCTCGTGATATTCCGTGATTTCGAGATTGGTTTTTGTTGAGAGCATAGGTGAACTCCTCCATTAAATGGCGCTGGTGATAGCTTTGGTGAATCGTCCGCTCATAAACACGGCCACCAGCAGAATAACGGATTTGCCCAGCATAGCCCAGGCCTGCTCGGTAATGTCACCGCCACTGCCCAATGAAGCTGTCAGGGCAGGGTAGAAGCCAATGACAAGATAGAGAACGGCCCCTTGCAGCGCCACCGCCATGTAGTTTTTCAGAAAGTTTACAGCAATACCATGCAGCTCCCGATAGCAGAGTGTGGCAATTGGCAGGGAAGCCAGTGCATTATAAACATACAGCTCAATGAAGCGGGCCGCAACGATGGTATTGATCACAATGTTGACAAGACGCAGCATCCAGCTTACGACCATAAGCTCCATGGCCACAGGCATATTACCGATGCCGCCCGGCAGTGCGCTGATTGCGTTTTCGATGTCGACTTCGGTGTTGACCTGTCCGCTACCTACATAACCGGCTATGCCGTTTGTCACCGTGGCCGCTACCTCAAACATCGCATTTAGAATTTCCGTGGAGTGTAGAACAGCCCAGCGGCAAAGCGTGATTTTCAGCATGACCAGCGCCACCTGCTGAATCGTAAAAGCTGTGCTGCCGCCGTTCATGGCTATGGTCTGGGTGAAATTGTACAGTTCCAAAACCATAAAAAGTGCCAGAACGGTAAGTGCAATCGGCATGACCACGCCGGAGCTGATAGAATCTGCATAGCCGGCCAGTGTGCTGTTCCAATCGGTCAGACTGCTCAGCAGACCGGAGTTCTGCCCCATAGCGTTTATGGTGCCCGAAATGCCCGCCAGTTGGCTTTGTATCGTATCCTCAAAAATAGCGCATACCTCCCATCAGCTGACCGTCAGCGTGCCAAAGTAGGTAGCAACGGCAATGATCAGCACGCCGCCTGCAATCGACCAGGCACCGCTGCTGATGCCGGGGCCGTTATGGTCCTTCAGGTTCGTGCCCAGCGTGACTGCGCCGAAGAGCAGCAGCAGACCACCTGCAAAATTGACAACATTCGTGATAAGAGAAGTGATTGTAGATACCATTTCCATATGATTCTCCTTCTTTCTGTTTATGTGTCAGACTCGTCATCGTCGAGTTCGATGTTGTTGATTGCCTGCACATTTTTCATAAAGGCTGCAAAGTTGTTTTCTGCGCGCCTCTCGTAGTCGAAGGGACGATGCCCCTCTTTTTCTACCAATGCGTAATTAGGGTGCTTTTTAAGATCAAACTTGTAAGAGTAAAATGGCACAACACCGGAAATCATCAATAAGCAACGATTTCGCGGCATGGTGCGTATTTCCTCCGGTGTCATCAGATCACGGCTGGCCACCTGATAGTTCTTGGAAAAGGAGCCCTGTGCGCCGAGATTCTCTGTGGTGTTCAGCACCTCGATGGTCCGCTTGCCCAGCTGTTTACCGAAAAACTCCAACGACTCCGGGTTATTGCCGCCGCCCAGCACAAGCTCTGAATCACAGTTTTCCAGAATTGTGCCCCAGTCATCACCGTACTGAGATTTCAGCTGTGCGATTGACTGGTAAATCAGGGTACATCCGATATTTCGGCTGCGGATGGTGCTGATCAGAATCTGGAAGTCCGGAATCATGCCGATGTTCGGAAACTCATCTAAGAGAAACCGCACATGGCGCGGCAGGCAATGATCTTTACGATTATCTGCGGTATGCACAAGAATCTGAAAGCATTGCTGGAACATGACCGCTGCCAGAAAGTTATAGGCTGTGGTGGTGTCTGGTGTGACAACGAACAGCGCCACCTTTTTGTCGCTGGCCAGCTCTTCCAGATGAATGGTATCATCTTCGCAGATCTTCATGATGGAAGGAATATTGAACGCACTCATACGCATACCGAGAGATACATCAATACTCTGTGCGGTTTTGTCCGGTGCCATGTGGTACAGTCCATATTGACGCGCTGCGAATGACGCAGGCTTTTCCATAGCCAGGTCTTCGAATATATCGTCCAACTGGCTGCGCCCCTGTGGTCCGTAACGATGCTGCATCAGCACAAAAAGCTCCATCACGCTGTTCATATTGTGCATCTCAGGTGGCTGCTCAAAATACACATAAGCAAGCAGCGCTTCCAGCAGTGAAGTAGAGCCTTCTTCCCATATAGGGTCGGCTGTGTTTTTCTGTCGCGGGTCCTCTTTCATATTTTTGATAAGATTCTTGGCAACAACCACAATGTCATCCGTGTCATGGATATACGCAAATGGATTGTAGTGGTCGGATTTGTCACGGTCCTTCAGGTTGAACACTTTCACATCATAACCTTGCGATACTAGAACATTTCCGTAGGTGTCAAGCAGTTCGCCCTTCGGATCACTGAGTACATAATTGCTGTTAAACTGCAGCAGCTGCGGGCCGGCTACGCTGTAGCTTTTGCCGGAGCCAGACGGGCCGAACACAATGACGTTCTTGTTGCGGTTGTAGTTGTTCTCCGCTGTTACCGGCATCTTCATGGCAAGGCTCAGGGACTCTGTGGCCGTCAGGGGGATATTTTCGCTTGCCTTTTCATGGAGAAACGGCGCAATGTCTGCCGCGGTGCCCCAGCGGGCACTGCCGTACTCCTTCTGCGGCACCAGCCGATGACCGCTGTACTTTATGCAGAGGTAAGCAAGACCCACCAGCAGGACAGCCCCAACACCGCAGCCCACAGGAATCGGCGCAGGGGATAGCTGCAAGGGATGCAGTACAATTTTGCCAAGATTTACCGCGGCGGCCAGCCTTTGCGTGACCGTTCCGACAGCTGATACATAGAGAAGTCCCACCCGGTTGCCCAGCCAAAAGCAGCCCAGACTTGCAGCAAGACAGATCAGAATTTGCTTTGTGCGCTGTTCCTTCATAGCCGCTCACCTCGCTCCTGCGCCGGCGGCGGGCGGTGCTGGTTCAGCTCCTTCGTGCGCTGCATAGCCCGTTCGGACAACTCCTGCAGCAGGCTGGTGGGCCGCTCCTTGCCGCGCGCTGCAATGCAGTTTTCAATAGCGGTCTGGATGCGGTCCACGTCCTGTCCCTTGAACCACAGGTTCAACTGCCCAGTGTCCTTATCCTTGGTAATGGCAAAGTCCACCGAATATTCCTTGAGCTGCCGCCTGACATAGGGCAATGTTTTGTCGTTCAGCTCCACCGAAGCGAGAGCCTGCGACTGCCGGTTCAGTGATTGAATTGATTGCTGCCCGTACTGCCGCGCTTGCAGCATACTGGCAACCGTCTGTAATATCCCAAAGATGCCCTGCCTGGCAAGCTTGGCTGCGTTGATTTGCACCCGGATGGCCGTTTCTTCTACCATACGGTATCACCTTCGCTTTCTCTGCAATAATATTTCAACCTCACCACGGCAGCGGAGCGCCGGCGCGTCGGGCGTATGCTTCGATTCTTTTTCCCAACCTGTATTGCTGCAAGCGGTCCGGCAGGCTGTATTCCAGTGTGCGGACTTTTACATGGTGCTTCATTGCGCACTTGAAAAAGGCGTACAGGTACCGCTCCTTGCCGCTGATCTGCCGCATACGGCAGACATACACGCAGTTGACCTTGCCGTCTCTGATACGGCGCAGTATACTCTGATACCCGTCGCGCAGGGGGCCGTGCCCTTTATAATCGATGCTGCCGCCGACTACCGTGCAGCCGTCGTCACCGGCCTGCCTGCAGCAGGCATCGTAGTTCGCGCGGGTCGCTGCGCATTCACCGGGAATGCGCGCATATACCCATGCACGGGGCAATTTTTCTTGATTTGGCATTATCTCTCTACCTCCAGCTCTTGGTCATAAAAGCTCAATTGCTCGCCTTCTAAGCGGAACCGCAGGTCCAGCTCGGCAAATGTGAAATTCCGATTGAAGCGTTCCGTCGCCTTATTCGGTGCATCCTGCAATTCCAGCATCAGCTGCCATAAATCAGGATGTGCATGGTACAGATGCCGCAGCTCGGTCATCGATGCGTTGGGGCAGAACCAGCACCCGCCTCGGTGGCTGTACTCATACAGCGGCGACAGCAGCCCCTCCTGCCTGCACATGGCAAACGCATCCTGCTCTGTCACACCGTACTTTGCCATAAGAGATACCTGGTCAGGCTTTAGCCGTTCCAGTCTGATCGGCTCATCCGCGGCAATCCCTAAATAGGAAACAGTACCCGGCGGCAAACTCTCTTTATAGGCTTCCAGTGGCGGAACCTTGCAATCTCGTTGAATTGCACAGCGCCCAGCCAGCGGAAAAGCGGCAAGCTTTCCCTGTGCATTGCCGCGGCTCACCACATGGTAAAAGCAATCCAAATACGTCTTTTCGGCGTGCAAAACCCTTGTGGGGATGCCGCGCTTTTCAAAGTACGGAATTGCCGTTTCATAGATAAACTTGGTATGCTCGGGCAGCTCGCCGGAAATCTCCTTGCTGAACATGACCTCTGTATATATGATTTCGTCCAGCGGTTCGCCATGCTGCAGGGCCAGCAGCGCTGTGGCATTGCTGTCTTTTCCGAAGCTCGAACAGATGATATGTTTCATGTCATTCACCAATAAAAATAGGGCGGCCCGCGAGAGTCGCCCATACAGTGTGCGTGTTTCATAGGCTTTTAGTGCTCGCTCTCATCCATTTTGGATTTGTGGCGCATGTATGCAAAAATTCCGAAACCGACGATAGACCCAAATACCGCTGCCGAAAGCAGCGCAAACGGGAATACATCGCCCGTTTGGGGAATGACCGGCATCGGCGCAGGCGTTGTCGTGGGCGTGCTTGCCGGTGCAGGGGTAGGCGCGGGCGTGCTGCCCGGCGTCGGCTGCGGCGTATTGCTCGGGGTATCCTCATGCGGTGTTTCCTCGGGAATGAGTGCGTCCTTCATAACGACAGTCTGAAGCTCACCGGTGGGCAGCACAGTAAAGGCAATGCTTTCCGCAAGCTGATAGCCATTGGGGGCGGTGATCTCGGTCAGCTTGTACTCTCCGGCAGGCAGCTTTTCAATATAGTGGGGCTTGTCCTCGGAAACCCACTGTGCAACCGTGTTGCCGTCCTTATCCTTGATGACCAGCTCCGCGCCGGGCAGCTCTTTACCTGTGGCAATGTCAACCTTGGAGATTTGTACCCTGGTAATGTCATCTTTCATGATCACCGTGGCATCGTCCAGCAGCTCCCATTCCTCCCAGGGAATGATCCAGAGCTTCTTTTTATCCTTCAGATAATAGACGTCTGCCTCGTCCAGCTGGTGGTCGTCGGCGTCCTTTTTGCGTTCCAGTCGGAACACAATGTCATCCGCAACGGCATACCCATCAGCAGGCCGCATTTCTGTCAACGTGTATTCTTCGTCAAAATGCAGCCCCGTCACACGGTGCGGCGTATCGGTGGAAACCCAGGTGTCAACAACGTTGTCCTTCGCATCTTTGATGATCAGCGTAGCACCGGGCAGCTCTTTGTCGTTTGTCAAATCGCACTTACTCACCCACATTTCAGTAGGCTTGTTGGCGCAGGTGCTGTCCAGTACCTGCAGAGCCTCGCCGTCATAGGTGAAGGTGACATCCATCTCTGCATCGTTGAGATAATAGCCCAGCGGGGCGCGCAGCTCGCGGATAAAGTAATTGCCGCTGTTGGTCGAGGCATCCAGCCGGTCACTCTGGCCGTACCACTCGCCGCGGATGGGAACATCGCAGTTGAAATAGGTGTAGCCATCCGCAACGGTCTCGTGACTGGTGGAAATCAAATCACCGGCAGAGAACAGCTTGTTACCGTCTATGTCGTAGATGTCATCACGGGTGTACAGGTTGAACACGGCACCGGCCAGATATTTGCCGATTTCCTGATTGATCTTGTACACACCCACGCGGGCATGCTCACGGTCATTGTAGAAACCAAGAGTCTGCTGTTCAGCCAGTTCCGCAGAGGCTTCCGATGCGCGTACAACATCAAAATGCTGTTCACTGTCGCCATTCTTGATGATGCTCTTTGTCATGACTACATCGTTCAGCTGGTTGTCCCAGACAAATGTCACATCGTAGCTGTCTGTCGTGCCGACATACCCATAGGGCGGCTTGGTTTCCTCCACATGGTAGCTGCCCAGCGGCAGGGTAATACTGACCTCGCCGAGCGTGCCGTCGTGGATGACCGACAGAAAATCATAGGTCGCCTTGGTACGGGACGGCGCAAACACAGCAGTGTCTGCACTGCCATCACCGGTGCTAACAACCGCTACCACGTCGCCCTTGGCATACCAGAGCGTGCGGCTGCCGTTGGCATCCAGCTGGCGGTCCTGCGTGTAAATGTCCTCGGCTGCCGTAATGGTGTATTCCGCGCCGGCCAGCGGGCGCAGCGTATAGGCAAAGTCGGAGTCGGCCTCGCCGGTCATCCAGGGATCAATCAAATCGTTGGTTTCGATCTTTCCTGTCAAGGCATTGCCGGCCTTACGGATGGTCAGCTTGCCCAGCGTTTCCTCATTCCAGTAGTCCTCGCCGATGACAAGCGTGTCCATGCCGTTTTCATTGTCATCACCGGTGGCCTTGTAGATGCGGTCCGTGGAAATATCGAAATCCACATAATAGTTACCGCTGTCGGCCCACTCGTTGTAGAAGCCGTTCGGACCGACAGTCTCCACAATGCGGTATTTGCCCAGCGGCAGCTTTTCAGGCAGGGTCAGGATACCTTCCCCGTTGGTGTAGAAGGTATCCACGTTCTTGGTCAGGTGCCCGTTTACCGTGTCCGTCATCGTGACCAGCTTGGGCTTCCCGTTTTCCAGCCGATAGTTGCCGTTGTCATCCAGCCAGTAGATCTGGAAGGCTGTGTTCGGCAGCAGGACCGGTTTGCCGGTTTCCGTATCGAGTTTCGTGATTTTTAAATACACTTCAATCTCCTCATCCAGTACCGTAAATTTCTGATAGGAATCCGATGCTTTCATCACACTGTCCTTCGGCGTGGCCATCGCGCCCCAGGGATTGTTGTCCTGCTCGGGGTCGATGCTGACCAGGAACGGCTCTGCCTGGAACAAATCGTGCGGGGTGGTCGTTTCCACTACCAGATAGGTGCCGTAGGGCAGCCCCTGCACGCGGATGCAGCCGGAATCGTTGCTGAAAATTTCGGCCAGATGGTACTCATTGGCACGTTCCGTGGGCTGCCAGCCATCGCCCTTGCCGTTCTTGTTGTCGCCCGCCGCGGTCAGCGTCTTATTGTAGGCGGCAATTTCGTCGGCGTTGACCTCGTAGGTCTTGGCAATGGCCTGCGTCTCACCGGAAAAATCCCACTTGGGGTGCTCGTTGTCGTATTCCTTGTTGATGTAGGCATCCAGAATGCTTTGTAGAGTGTAGCTTCCGGTGCGGGTCTGGTCAAACTGCTCGACCTTGGACAAGTCGGACACAAGATAGAAGGTGAATCCGGCGCCCTCCAGCTCCAGCCCATTGGACTGACCGCTGGAGGAGACGACCTTGCTGATCTCCACGTTGCCCTTGGCAACCTGATCCTGACTTTCGGTCAGGCCGCTGTCCCTGTGGATGTGGTAATTGCCCTTGTAGGCGGCTGTGTCATTGGCAAAGGTGGTTTTCTCCACATACCAGCCCTCATCTGCATAGCTGGGCGTGATGTAGTAGTTGTGCTCATCGCAGAGATACCCGGGCGCATAGGACAAGTAATAGGCATCGTAGGTCCAGGTGCCGTCCAGAGCCTTGCTCTTGGAGATGGTGCTGAATTGGTTCTTGTATACCCAATCTGTATACTGCCCGTTGCGGGCTGCCAGCGCGGCAACCTGCCCGGTAGCTGCCTTGGTGCGGCTGTCCACCGTGGGATAGGTGCCGGAAACAGCAAGAGCGCCCTCACGCAGCGGAATGACCGTGCCGGTGGAGCGCTCTACAACATAATATTTACCGAGGTACAGGTTGGAGAAGGTCAGCCAGCCGTCCTCTATTTTGGCACTGGCTACGAGATTGTCCTTTTTCAGCACGGGCAGGTAATCGCTGATCCACTGACCGCTGTTGTCACGAATCGTAGTGTGCCAGAGGGGATTGCCATTGGCATCTACGATTTTGGAATAGTCCACGACGCCGGTCACACCATCAGGGTGAGTAATATCCTCGGCGGCGTACAGGTCGTACACTGCGCCGTCCAGCACGGCATTGCCGTGAGCAGCGTCGCCGGTCACATACCGCTGTGCATCCAGATCAACTTTGGAAATGCTGATTTCGCCCAGCGTGCGGTCATTCTTCATGATGCCGTCCGCAGCCGTGGTGGTGTAGCCGTCCTCATTGGCAGCCTTGCCGCTGGCATCGGTGGTATAGCTCCGGGAGGCATCCTTGGGGGAGTCATAGATGGTGACGGTGGTTTCTACGCCGCCGCTGGTCACCAGCTTTGTGCCGCCCTTATCGCCAGTGGCAATGTCGGCATTGTAGTCACCATTGCCCAGCCACAGGACGGAATTGTTGTTGTCAGCGGTAATTTCCACATAGTAGGCGCGCTTGCCCAGCGGCGTGCCCGCCGTGCCGGGATGGTCAACGTCTGTCCAATCGCCGAAATACCCCGCGGGAGCCTTCGTCTCCACAAGGATGAACCTGCCCTCATTGCGCTGCGTGTAGTACAGCGTATGGCGCATCGTGTCGTTTGTGGCGTAGGCGGCGTTGTTGATGACGGCATAGGTGCCGTCACCCTGGCGCTGGACGCTGTAGGTGTTGTACCCACCCGTGGGCTGGTATTTGCCGGTCACGACGTCCCACTGGTAGATTTCATACTGAGCAGCACCTGCAATCTGGCTGCCGGTCTCGCTGTCGGTCTTTTTGATGTTGATCTGCAGCGACCATTCGGTGTTGCGCATCTCATAGGCATTGTTGGAGTTGGCCGGCACTGTAATGGTCTGGTGGCTGCCGTTGCTGCCCCAGTAAGATTCAAAACCGTAGGGGATGGTGACTTCGTCATAACGGAACTGTAAAGATGCAAGCTGTGCCTGCGCGCTGGCAATAGCATTATTTACAGCGCTCTGTGCTTCGGCCTGAATGGCGGCAACCGCAGAATCTCGCTCGCTGTTGGCGGCTGCGTCTGCAGCTTCTTTCGTAGTATAGGGGCCGACGCTGCCACTGCGGCCATCTACGGTCTTGGATACAGTGTAATGCACAGACCAGCTGGCAGATGCTGCACCGCCGTTGTTCTGATAATTGTCGTCGTTGGTGTGGCCGCTTGTGGTGACAGTCTGCACACCGGCAGGGGAGATGCTCCAGCTGCCGCCGTCAATTGTTCCAGACTTGGTGATAGGCTCGATTTCAATGGTCGCACCGTCCACTTTTTCCAGCGTTTTCAGCTGGATCTTATCTGTGGTGATACCATAGGTCAGATCTACGGTGCCGCTGGCGGACTGTGCAGGGGCTTCCCAACTGGCATAATACTCCTGTACGACAGGCTTCGGCTCTTCCGTTTCCTCCTCACTGATTTCAGGACCAATCAGGGCAACGGTTTGCCAACTGCTGCGCGCAGGGGTATAAATGTAGGTGTAGTAGCCGCGAGGCTTTGCATAGGCAACAGCGCCGTCCAGCAGGGCCTGCGCGGATTCCAGATAGATTTTTGCAGCAGTGCTCTCAGGGTAGTTCTCAATCAGCCACAGTTGGGTATCGTCGTAAATCGTGTAGCAGAAATCCAAAAGAGAGATTTCTTCAGTATCTTCTGCGGAAAAAACTGCGGGCGTATCGGGCAACAAGTCCATAGAAAGCTGGTCCAGACCGCCCCAGATGCGGTACTGGTTGCCGTAGTGGTCACCGGGAATGCACTGATCCGCGCTGACCAGAGAAGTGTTCGTATAAGTATACAGCGGACAGCCTTTGGGCTGGCCGTTGGCACCATGGGTGCAGCAGTAGGCTTCCTCGCCATTGAACCAGATCAGCCATGTGCCGTTGACCTTCTCGACCTTGGTGATTTTGCCGCTGGTAACGGCAGGCGTGGGGCGCTCGGCGTAGGCGGCGACGTCTGTAGTTTCAGCGAACGGTGCGGCCATGGTGCGGCTGCGGTCAATTACAACGTGCAGCGCTTTCGTCAGCGTGCTGCCATCCGGAGCGGTGTAGACAAGCTGCGCGGAAAAGTCGGCATCTGCCTGAACATACAGCCCCATAACCGCGGCGGACGTTTCGGAATACTCACTGTGCACAAGGCTGCTGGGCGTAGTCTCATCGGCAGGAACACCGTAGAAGTCCAGCACCGTCACCTCATTGGGAAGCACCACATCCAGACTGCTGCCGTCTGCAGGGTATTCCACCTGTGCCAGGATGGGCGCAACGGCATAGTCGGTACCCTCCAGCAACGGAGCCATCATCGTCAGGTCGTCGCTGTTCAGGGTGTCCGCACTCAGGTAACTGTCCGTGTTTTCTTCCAACTGGTCATTCGGCCAGGCGGAAATGCCGGTTTTTGTTTCACCTGTGGCAACAGGCAAGCCCTGGCTGCCCATATAGGAACCAGTCGGCGTATCCGGTAAGTCTGTGTACAAAACAGCGCCGTCGAAGGTATAGTCGGTGGATGTCTCCACCGGCGCATCCTCGTCGGCGCTTTGGGTAACTATAGGAGTTTCGTTGTCATCAGGGGTAGTTTCACCTGGGTCTGGACCGCTTTCATCAGTTTGCGGTGCATCCGGTGTGACGTTTTCGTTGTCCTGCACCACGATAGGCGTACCATCTGCATCGGGCAGCGGAGTCTCCGCAAACGCCCTAACCGGGAACAGGGAGCAGCACATCATAGCCGCTATACATAAGGCCGCTACGCGCTGCTTGAGCTTAAATTTGAAATTCATTGAACATACTTCCTTCCGCTGTTAAATTTTATCTATATAAAAAAGTGCCTGCCGAAAAAAAGCAGACACTTGAGAGTTTGATTTACCTGTAACGCTCAACCGATTTTCCCCTGAAAGAATTCCAAAAACTCCGGCAGCTCCTGATCCGGCAGCTCGTTCATGACCTGCATAGCCAGGTATTCTGCGCGGCTCACCTTGGGAGCGAACTTGCGGGAGTAGGTCTTGCCGGTTCTCACGTACCCAACATCGTGGATCAGGTCTTTCTCTGAAAGACTCTTCAGGATGGTAAAGACAGAACGCGGCTTCCAGGTGCAGTTCTGGGTCGGAATCAAATCGGAAACGATCTGACTGGCGATGGCGGGCTCCTTGGAATCCCAAAGGTAGGTCATGATCTGCATTTCGGATGTAGTCATCCGATACAGGGAGTTTTGCTTTTTCATATCCATTCTCCAATCACTGAAAGGTTACGGTCCAGTAAGTGTACTGGCCTTCGGCTGTGCTGCAGAACCAGCAGCCCACGCCCATGCTGGTGAAGCTGGGCTCCATAATATTGGCATAGTGGGCAGGGCTGCCCTGCCAGTAGGTGCATACGCTGCTGGCCGAGCCAATCGGACCTGCGGCGCAGATCTCACTGCGGGTCGTCATACCGCTGTGGTCGAACGGCCCGCCCGCCACAAAGCTCTCACAGCGTGCATCGGCGGCAGCACTCAAACCACTGTCCATCGTCAAAGGGGAGAGACCAGCTGTAGCGCGCATAGCATTGATGTTTTCCTGCACAGCCCAGTAGGCACTGTCCGAGCTGTCGATGCTCCACCACTCCTCACTGCCCGCCGCCAGGTCAAAGGGGACTGCACCGTAGCTCATGCTGACCTGTTCAGGCTGACTTGCTGTTACAGCTGATTCTGTTGCCGGCGCTTCGGTAGGCGCTGCAGTAGGCTCCGGTATGGGAATTTCAGTCGGTGCCGGTGTGGCAGTTGGTTCTGGAGTCTGTGTGGACGTTGGTGCCGGGCTTTCCGTGGCAAGCGGCGCAGGTGTCTCAATGGCAGTCTCTTCAGTAGCAACGGTAAGTTCTACCAGCGTACTGCTTTCCGGCGTTTGCAAGGTGTTATCGGTCTGCTGCGCGCAGGCGCAGAGTAACACCGTAGCTAAAAGAATGGATAACAGACATTTTTTCATATTATAAATTTCTCCAATCAGTAGTATAAATCATACAGACTACCAGCAAACTCGAGCAGCTTTCTGCCCAACCAGAACAGCACCTGCGGCGCGCCGTAAGGACTGAGCAAGAATGCCACGATGGCGGATACTGCCGCCTCTTGGTAGCACTTATCGAATAGCGCCAACAGAGCAGCCAGACCGCCCAGTGCCGCCAAAAACCTGCCGCAAACTCCGCAGATGGCATACAACACGATTGCAATCAGGCCCAGTGCAAGAAGAACCAGAATGACGGGCACGAGACTAATGCGGATTCCCCAGGTAAGGAACAGATTTTTACGTTGAATGGGCATAATATCCACCTCCTACCTCTATGATACATGGTCTGCGAAATAATGCAAGGCTGTCGATTTCAGCGTTCCAGTTCGTTTTCCTCTCTAGGCGTTCGCACAGAATCGTCCTCGTTTACGACCTCGGCCTCACCCTCCAAAACCGGGGCGTCATTGCCCACATTCAGCAGGGCATCCAGCTCGGCCAGGCGCGCGCTCTTTTCGTTCAGCTCCTGTTCCTGCAGAAAAGGCTGCTGCAGTTCCTCTTTGGCGCTGTCCAACTGGACGCGCAGCTGCTGTAGACTGTTGCGCAGACCGCTGACCTCCTGCGGCAGGGCAGCAACAACGTTTTGCAGGCGGACCATATTGCCGGCAGCGTCGCTGCCCAGCTCTGTGGTATGGGTGGCCTGCCCGACCAGATGTGCCACAAACACCTTGGAAAGCGGCACATAGGCAACCGTGACTTCAAAGCCTGCATAGTGCCCCACCAAAACATGATGGTCAGCCCGCACAGCAGCACCCACCAGTCCGAGCAGTGCCTTACCGGCGTCCTCGCGCTTGTCGTAGGTCGTGCCGTCCAGCTCAATGCTGAAAACCAGCTTGCCGTCCTTGTCATAGCTCTGACTGTCCTTGGCGGTCTGCATATCCTTCTCAAACGCCTGAATCCGGCATTCGGTGCCGCGGATCTCTCGCAGAAAGATGCCGGTCACGGCGTCCTCCAGTCGGTAGTGCTGGCTGTTGTAGGCGGCCTTCAGCGTGCGAAGCCGCGCAACCTGAATATCAAGGTCCATCTTTTCTTTGATCATCGGGTTTCCGGCAGCCAGCGCCTTTACCTCGGCATAGGAGAGCGCGGCCTCGTCCAGGTCCTCACAGCTTCGGGCAGGGGATTTTGACGTCATGATCTGCGAAATAAACTTCTGTTTGTTTTCGACTAACTGATAGCTGTAGGCGTCAAATGTGGCCTCCGTTATGTAAATAAAAATCGAAACCTCCTTATTCATATTGCCCTGCCGCACCATGCGTCCATTGCGCTGGGCAATGTCGGCGGGCCGCCACGGGCAGTCAAGATGGTGGAGCGCGCACAGCCGCGTCTGTACGTTGGTGCCTGCGCCCATCTTCTGGGTGCTGCCCATCAGCACGCGAACCGCACCGCTGCGGACTTTGCCGAACAGCTCGGCCTTCTTGGCTTCCGTATCGGCATCATGGATGAACTGTACCTCCTCTTTGGGGATGCCGCGCGCCACGAGCTTGTCCCGAATATCGTTGTACACATCAAAGCCGTCCGCGCGGGGTGTGCTCAAATCGCAGAAGATCATCTGCGTGGAGCGCTGCGCCTTTGTTCTTTCCCAAATGGTAAAGACCCGCTCCACGCAGGCATTCGCCTTGCTGTCGGGGTCATCGGGCAGAAGAGGATTCATCAGCCGTTGGTCCAGTGCCAGCTTGCGGCCATCATTTGTGATGCGCAGCATGTTGTCCTCGTTCGGGGCTACCAGGCGGTTGCGCACCGCCTCGGCCCGCTCACCCAGCGCCGCCACCATCTGGCTCTGCAGCTCGCTTGGCGGCAGCTTTACAATCGTGGGCTTGCCGCCCGTGATTTCAGGGACCGGCAGCTTCAGCATATCGGCGGTCTGAATGTCGGCACACTGCTTGAACATATTCATAAGCTCGGGCAGATTGTAAAACTTTGCAAACCGCGTTTTGGAACGGTAGCCGTTGCCCTCGGGGGCCAGCTCAATCGCGGTAACGCTCTCGCCAAACGTAGAGGCCCACGCATCAAAGTTCAGCAGGCCTTCCTGCTCCAAAAGCCCATATTGCAGATACCTCATCATGATGTACATTTCAGTCATCGAATTGGAAATCGGCGTGCCGGTGGCAAACACGATGCCGTGCCCGCCGGTCAGCTCGTCCATGTACATACACTTCATATACATGTCGCTGGCCTTTTGGCTTTCGGTCTGTGAGATACCGGCCACGCGGGTCATCTTAGTGGTAACCATTGCATTTTTGAAGTAGTGTGCTTCGTCCACCATCAGGCTGTCCACGCCCAGCTCCTCAAAAGTGATGACGTCATCCTTGCGGCTCTGGTCGTTGAGCTTGTCCAGCTTCCGTTGCAGCTGCTTTTTCATGCGCTCCATCTGCTTGATGGTAAAATTCTCGGCGCGCTGGGCCTTCAGCGCAGCGGTCTGTGCCACTACATCGTCGATTTGCTTTTGCAGGTACATTTTCTGCCGTTCATCGGAAAGCGGTATCTTTTCAAATTGGCTGTGCCCAATTACAATGATGTCAAAATTGCCGGTAGCAATGCGGGCACAAATTTTTTTGCGATTGGCCTTTTCGAAATCCGTTTTGCGCGCCACCAGAATTTCTGCGTTGGGGTAAAGCAACAGCGCCTCGGACGCCATCTGCTCGGTCAAATGGTTGGGCACTACGATCAGTGTTTTATTGCAAAGACCCAGGCGCTTCTTCTCCATAGCGCTGGCGACCATCTCGAACGTTTTCCCAGCCCCCACCTCATGTGCCAGAAGTACGTTGTTGCCGTACAGCACGTGGGCAATGGCGTTGCGCTGATGGGGCCGCAGTGTGATTTCCGGGTTCATACCGGGGAAGCGCAGATTGCTGCCGTCATATTCCCGCGGGCGGATGCAATTGAATTTGCTGTTGTACAGGCTTACCAGCGCCTGCCGCCGCTGCGGCTCCTTGAAAATCCATTCTTCAAACTTGTCTTTTATCAAGCATTGCTTTGCGTAGGCAGCCTCGGTGGCGGCGTGGTTCAGCACGCTTTTTTTGTTTCCCTCTGCGTCGGTAACTGTATCAAACACCTGCACAGGCCGCAGGTTCAGCGCAGCCTCGGTGATTTCATAGGCATTCTTGCGGTTTGTGCCGTAGGTGATGGTTGCCTTGATGCTGCCGTTGCCGTAGCGCTTGTTGGTGATGTTCCATTCACCGGTGAACGGTGCAAACAGAACCTTCACGGAAAGTCTTGTAGACAATGGCGGTTCCAAAAGCTCCATGAGAAAATCCTGAATGTATTCAGGCGGTATCCAGGTGGCACCCAGCCGCACAGCAATTTCGCTGGCGTCGAGGTCCTTCGGCTGTACCTGCTCTAGCGCCTTTACATTTACCTGATAGTCCGGGTCGGACGTGGCGGCCAGCCGGGCAACAGCCAGCTTTTGCCGCACATTGCCGGAAAGATATTCGTCAACCGGCAGATAAACCGGCTCGGATTGCTCCGGGTCACGGAAGATAACGCCGGTCAAATCACGGATGATCTCCTCCTGCGCTTTACCCGTGACCTGTGACATGTAGGCAAGGTCCACGCGGGCCTTCTCGGTCAGGCTCAGCACCAGCGCTTCATCGGCGGTGTCCACATGCTCCACGACCTGGGCCGGGCGGATGGTCCGCTTCGTGAACATATCCGTCTTGCCCCTGTAATGGCCCTCACTGTCGATGTCCTCCAGTGAGCAGAGCAGGAAATACCCGGAATCCTCACGGAACGCCGAAGCCGTGCCGCGGCTGTTGATTAGCCCATACGTATCGTGGTAGGAATCATACTGGGCGGTCAGCTGCGCTTGCAAAGCGGCAATCGTTTCATCGGGCAGATTGTCCAGCTGTGCCCGAATCAGCTCCCGGCAGGTATCCCGCAGAGGAACCAGCGCCTTGATGCGGGCTAACGCGGAGGTGCTGGCCTTCACGGCGCGCATTTTGGAATTCTCACGGTAATAAACTGTGTCGGCTTTAACAACATAGCTAAAATTTCGCGTGCTGGGGTCAGCGTCGAGCGTGTCGCTTTCCTCCTGCGCATCCTCCCGGTCATCCGCCAGCGTGTACTCGGCCTGTAAATTTGCAAGGGCTGTGTCAAGCTGACCTTCCAGTGATGTGCCATTTTCCAGCGGTGCGCAGGTGGGGCGCTGCCCGTAGGGCCCGCTGACCATCTGCATCTCGCCGCAGATCATCTCGGGATGGTCGATGAAATACCGGTTCAGCGGAATGCCATCAGTAGTCTCGCCCATATGAATCCACGGCGCGTCCTGCTCCAAGATCCGCCCGCGCTTTTGCAGAAACAGAATGTCCGAGGTGACGGTTGTACCTGCCTGTGCGGTAAAGGTATTGTTTGGCAGCCTTACCGCACCGATCAAATCACAGCGGGCAGCCAGATACCGGCGCACGCTTTCGGACTTTTTATCCATCGTGCCGGAGGTTGTTATGAACGCCATAATGCCGCCGACGCGGAGTTTATCTACGGTCTTGGCAAGAAAGTAATCGTGGATTTGAAAGTGCAGCTTGTCATATTGACGGTCCGTAACCTGATACTGCCCAAACGGCACATTGCCAATGGCTAAATCAAAGAAGCTGTCCGGCAGGTTGGCTTTTTCGTAGCCGCAGATTTGAATTTTGGCTTTCTGGTATAACTGCTGCGCGATGCGGCCTGATACACTGTCCAGCTCGACGCCGTAGAGCTTTGCATTGTTCGTATCAAAGCTGCCGCTGCGGTGCCCAAAGAATGCACCCACACCCATGCTGGGCTCCAGCACATTGCCGCCCACGCAGCCTATGCGTGTCAGCGTGCGGTACATGGCATGGATGACGGCAGGCGGGGTATAAAACGCTGTCAGCGTGGATTCCTGCGCGGCGGCGTATTCCTCCGGCGTCAGCAGTTCTTTCAGCTGCGTGTACTCGCTGTGCCAGTTGTCTTTATTAGAGTCAAAGGCATCGGAAAGACCGCCCCAGCCGAGATAACCGGCCAGAACATCCTGCTCGGCTATCGTGGCCGGTGTGCCGCGCTGCTCAATTTGCTTTAGTGTCCGAATTGCATTTAAGTTCGCAGCGAACTTGGCCTTTGCCCCTGTGGGAACCTCCGGCTCATAGGGTGCAAGGTAGTTGGTGGGGTCATGCGCGGCGGACTCGTCGGTAGGAAGGGCGTTTTCCTGCGGCTCGTGTTCTTCCGCCTCGTCGAGGTCTATTTCCATGAGGCTGTCAAAATCGAGATTGGAGAGCACCGCTTGGTTCAGATCATCGAGCGAGCCATACCGTTCCTGTGCGTAGAGAGTATCGTCCACCAGCTTGGTGACAGTGCAGTGCTCCAAGTCGGCATATACCTGAATGACGTGCTTCTCATCCTCGGTGGTGGTATAGCCCAAATCGATTCGCGTCAGGTCGGAAAAGTCCGGCTCGGTGATTTCAAATTCGTCCTTGAGATAATCCTCAATGTAGGAGAGCGCCTGTTCCGTCTGCGTTTGCACAAGGGCAGTTCGCTGCTGCTCGGAGAGCATCATACCGCCGTTGCGCGGGTTGGCGTCCAACTGCCGCTGAAACTCCTCCCGGCTGATGGCGCGCCCAAACAAGGGTACTTCCTCGTCCCGCAGATGCACGTCAAACTGCCCGATGCGCTCCACCGTGAATCGGTGGTCATCCTCCAAGTAGACAACGCTGCCCTCGGCACAAACCGGTCTGGTATCCGGTACGTTGCCGGGCTCATCGCGCACCGCACTGGTGGCCTCTTGCTGTTCGGCAGCCCATGCGGGATACTGCTCCAACTCCTGCGGTGTCAAAAAGCGCTGCATCTCGATCAGATAGGAAATGCGCTTGGCTGCGGCCCGCCATGGCAGCCTGCGCTCAAAGCGGCCTTCTTCATTTGTCAAAATCAGCTTCAATCCGGCAGGGCCGTGATCCACCCAGCCATGAGCACCGCTTTGGTAGTTCCATGACCTGCCGCCACTGCCGTATTCCTTCTTCAAAAAAGCGGCGTGGTCGCCCTGCATGGTGGTGAACTGCTGATAAATACGGAATTTACTGTTTTCAAAATTGCTGCCCGCTGCCAGGGCCAGGTTGATTTCTTCGTCTGTGATAATGCTGCCGTCATCCATCTGCGGTGCATTGTACTCTGCAACAGGCAGGGCAGAGCGAATGACGGTTTCCTGCTTTTCCGGGGTGAGAAAATCATCCTTTTCCAACCTGACATCTTCCGCACTCGTCGGCGAACCGTCAGGCAGTTCAAAGGAAAGCTGTTCCTCTGCCTGCGGCAGCTCCTTCGGGTCGATGGCCGCAATCAGCTCATGCTGTTCAATCAAATCGTTCAGGGCATTGGCCACCGCACGCCACGACAGCAGCGTTTCCGCGCTGCGGGTCAGATACGCGCCCTGCCAGACAAGCAGGCCACTGTCCTGCCTGTGAAAGCCCACGCGAGTATCATCGGTAAGCAGAAGCTCTGTAAAAATATCCTTGTAGCTTTCCCTCACAAAGCGCAGCCGGTCAATGAGCAGGGAATTCTTACAATAAAAGGTAAGATACTCAGCGTTAGACGCACGGGAAGAAGTCTCTGCCGCCAGCAGCTGCGGCAGGAGCGTGGGCGGAAATTCAGGCAAAGCAAAAGCGGAGGGCGATGGCTCGCTCTCCGCCTTTGCGGGTGCTTCGGTTAAACTTCGTACAGCATCGGAAGGATTGTCTCCTCCGCCTGCTTTTTCAGGCTGTTGGCCATCTGCGCCCAGCCCAGCGGGTTCGTTTTGCGGTCCGGCATCGGGGTGTTCTGCATCAGCTCGCGCAGGGTCTTGTCCACCATCTGCTGTGCTGTCCGTCCGATTCGATTGCAGCTCGTCAGCAGCGTGCCCTCCAACATCAGTTGGTCGCAGAGCGTCGGCTCGTTCTGCTCCAGATATTCCAGACGCAGCCTCGCGTAGCGGTTCAGGTACGGATTCGGCTGGTTCGGCAGTGAAAGGCTCGGAATCAGGTAGCCTTCGCGGTTCTTCGTGTACGTCATGGTGTATAGCCTCCTCTCGGCTGTTCAATTGTGTTGGTGTGCTTTCATTATGAACTGGTTCGTGCGGTATTGCAATGCTGTCACGGTTTAGTCGCAGCGCCTCGCGCCCAATGGCGTTCAGCATCGGTTCTGCAGCGGCCTGTACATAGCCGCCCAAACACAGTGAAATCTGACAGGTATCGAACTGGCTGACACTTTGAAATGCCGGATAATCCTCGTCCCGCACCGGCAGTCCGATTCGCAACCGTGCTATATAGACAGCACTCTGCGTGACCAGTGCCTGCAAGAGCTGCATCTGCTCGTCAGGCTGCGCCCACTGCAGCGTACTGTCCGCCACATTGCGTTCCAGCATGCGGCGGGCACGGTCAGCTTCGTTGGATACGCCCTCCTGCGCCAGCGCCGCCAGCCAGTCATCGGATTTGCCTTGCAGAAGCAGCGGGCGCGTTGTGTCCGTGACCTCCCACGGCCCGCCGGTGTGCGTCTGGCTCAATAGTGTGGTATCGCCGATGGCAAAGACCGGCTTTGTCACCGCCACGCCCTGTCGGCGCTGCAGCACGGTGATGCTTCTGCTGCCGCGCATGACCAGCCGGTTCGCCTTCGTATTCCAGTATTCCATGCTGGCACAGGCTGCGGCGTCGGGCCGCTGGGCGTGAATCAGCAGTTGGTTCAGATAGGTGGTGTGGTAGTTGTGGGCGGCAGTGTACAAAAAGCTCTGCCATGCCTGCGGCGATGCTGTGACCCGCACGGCCTCCTGCTGGGCTAGCTGAAATATATCCTGCGGTTTCGGCATCTTGACACCTACCTTTCTAATTCATCTAAATTGTGCTCCTGTCGCTCAACTTCCATATCATGAAGCTCCGGCAGCAGTCGGTTTACATCCTTGAAGCCAACGGCATCCACATACAGGGCTTCGGCTTTATCACCGCGCTCCATGACGATCAGATCACTGACGGACAAAGACGGCATACTGTTGGCGCAGGGGCGGTCATCATAATTGAAATCCCGGAAGCACTTGTCCGGTGTGTAGTCCCGGGGCATGTTTGCCACATAGGCACAGCGGTAATCAGTGGCCTTCAGCTTGTTCTGGGCGTAGTCATAATCCGTAAAGCGATACTCGCAGGTGTAATGTTGAATTTGATATATCAGCAGTCTGTCTAACTTATCACCCGGCTGCGGATGCTCCGGCTCAACGTAACAGCCTCTTTTGAAGCACTGATTTGCATACTGCTGGATGTGGCAGAAACGGCTACCTACGTAAAAGTGCGTTTCGTCAACTGTCTGCACATCTTTCACCAGCTGTGAACCATCCGCGTAGTTTTCAATAATGCGCTGACCGTTGCGCACCTGAAACAACTGCTGCCCATCTCGGTTCAGAAAGCTAGAAAATCGAAGTGTGCTGCAAAGCTCCGGGGCATTGGTCCACTCGGTTATGTGGATGTCTTTACCAACATGCACCTTTGTGTGACCATTTTCTTCCGTGTAGTAGTGAGGCCGGATACGATCTACGCCAACTGCCGTAACAAGTTGCTTTGCCATTTCAATGAGCTGCTTGTCATTGCGATCTGCAAAGGGGCCGCGGTAGTCATCACACAGGTAATTGACGCCGTTCCGCACCTGCATGATGGTTACTGCCCCATCCGGGTCACGGCGGTCAATTCCAACAGTCAGGCGCGGGTAGGGAAGATTGGTGCGCTCGTTCCAGGTGTATTCATTGTTGTAGGGCATTTCTCTCAACTGCTTGTAGCGCTTCATCAAATCAGCAGTATTTGAAAAAAACTCTGTAGGAGCTTGTTCTTCAAACTGCTGCGGAAAGACGTGCGACATGAAATCGGGGATCAGGTAATATCTGTACTCTGCCATTTCAACGCTCCAGACTGGGTTGTTTTTCCGGCATAAGTTGGCGGGAGTTTCGTTCCAGAAGCTGCATGATGATTCCTACCATCTGTTCTTGTGTGTAGCCGGCGGGGAAGTAGCGGGCAATTTTGCTGACGCTGATGGTCAGCGTCGGGTCACGGGGCGGTACACTGGGCTTTTGGGTGTCCATGATTTCCAGCAGCTTGCCATGATCCAGCGCACCGTCCTTGCTGGCAGCTTTTAGTTTCTGTGCCTGCGACAGCGAAGGCGAGCAGGATTGGGATTCAATGTAATCGAGGAAATCATTCTGCTCGGTGGGGGAAAGGTAGGAAAGCTCAACCGCGGGGTTGAACTTCAGGCTGCCGTCATCGACTTTCTTTTGCAGGTCGGGGACGAGGCTATTTAAGCGAATATACCGTCTAACTTGCATACGACTATCTCCAGCTTCTTTACCCACGATGTCAGCGCTTTCCAACTTCCGCCCAACTTGGGCGGAAGTTAAATCTTGTCGTGCGCCCTGACGGCTGATGGCTTCCAGCTTCATCGCATACGCCCTAGCTTTCTCCATCGGACTGATATGCTCTCTCTGAATATTGGAATCGACCATGTCAATAATCGCCTGGTCATCATCAATATCCCGCACCTGAACCTTAACGCTATCAAGCCCTGCCCGCTGAGCTGCATGAAACCGCCTGTGCCCGCTGATGATCTCATACCCACCCTCGGTGCGACGTCGCACAGTCAGGTTGGTCAGTACACCGTTCTCCCGGATGCTGTCCACCAGTTTCTGCATGTCCTCATCGTCGCGCACCTCAAACGGATGCCCGACGAACGGATGCAGCTCGGAAAGCGGCACCTCTGTGACCAAATCGCCGCTTTCCCGCTGCCTGTCAGCCTCCGAGGAAAACATATCATCGATTGAGGGCATCTTCATCGCGTTCAAAAACTTGTTCTTCGCGGCCATAGCCGGATACCTCCTTCGCAAATTCAATATAGGCCTTCGCGCTGTTGCTTTTCGGGTCGTACAGAATGGTCGACTCTGCGTTGGCCTGGCTCTCCTGCACCTTCACGTTTCTGGGAATCTCCGTTGTGAAAACGTGAATCTTATTGCCGTAGGTGCTGCGGACCTGCCCACAGTAGTGGTCGGAAACGTTCGTGTGTTCAGTCATCGTCAGCAGGATGCCCCTCACGCGCAGCCCGGGGTTGATCTTACGCTGCACATTGGCAATGGAGGACGTCAACTGCGACATGCCCACAACGGAGAAGGGCTGCGCCTGCATCGGGATGATAATCTCATTGGCGGCGGCCAGCGCATTGGTCAGCAGCAGGCCGACAGAGGGGGAGCAGTCGATCAGGCAGTAGTCGTACTGGCTTTCGTACTGTTCCAGGCAGGCTTTCAACAGCACCTCGCGGCACATCATCGTGCCCATGGCCAGCTCAAAGCCCGCCAGCCGCAGATTGGACGGGATAAAATCCACCCGTGCGGCAGCCTCCTTGCGTCCGGTCTGGTAGACACACTCCCGATTTCCTATCGGCTTTTCGCAGGAGGTCTTCATCAGCAGCTCCGTAATGGTTTGGTCAAGGTCCTTTTCTGGTGGGATACCGCAGTAGCAGGAAAGATTGCCCTGCGGGTCAAAGTCCACCATCAGGACGCGGTAGCCCTGCTGGGTCAGGGCAATGCCGAGGTTATACGTTGTGGTCGTTTTCCCCGTGCCGCCCTTCTGGTTTGCGATTGCGATTGTTTTCATCTTGTTTCCTCCAAAATATCATCCATGCTGATGCAGTGTGCACGGTATTCCTGCATGTATTGCACCAGCGTGTCGTTGTAATCCTTGCCCATCGGCGGCGGGCGGTCCTCCACGGCTTTGCCGCTGCCTGCAAGATGCGCAATAATATCCTGCGTTCGAGTCCGCCCTGCGTTGTCGTTATCCAGACAGAGGACGATTTTGCGGACTGCCGGGAAATACTTCATAAACGCATCCAGCGCGGCATAGTCTGTGCCGCCCAGCGCCAGATAGTGGACGCTTCGCCACGGCCCGGTGTGCTGCATGAGCTTTAGAGACGCACCGGACATGGCATCAATGGGCGCTTCGTAGACCTCAACCGTGTCGGCCTTAGTGCTGGCCTGTATGTAGAACGGGTAAATCTTCTTGCTTCCGGGAATATCACGCCGGAATTGCAGCTGCGTACAGCCACGCAAGCTGCCGCCTTTCGCAACACTCTCACCATCACGTCCAACAAATACGCAGTTTGGGTGATTTTTGAAGCTGGTCTGGTACAAAATGCCCTCCTTGCGGCAGAACGCCAGTACATTGGGGTGGATACAGCGCCCACGCAGGTACGCCATAGCTGCATAACTGTTTGCGTCTGGCTTGGGTAGCTTGAAATCTCGCGGTGCTTCCGGTTCAGCGCGCGGCTGCGGCAGGCTTGCAGGTTGGGAAGAATGAACCACGCCGCCTTGGATGCGGTTTATTTCCCGCACGGCCTCAACATAGGGAACCTTCTCGACGTCGATCAGATACTTCAGCGCCGTGCGTCCGTGCAGGCCGATGCAGTGCCAGCACCAAAGGCTGTCTTTGCTGATGGTCAGCGAGCTGTGTACCTTGTGACGGTATTCCTTGCCCACGAGCTTCAGGTTGCCTGGCTCAACGAGTTTGAAGTAGGTCAGCAGGTCCAGCTCCTTCGCCCGCGAGATTTCTTCCTTCGTCACCCCGGCCATACTCTACACCCCGTATTCTGTTTTCCAATCTGTTTTCTGTATCGTTATAATCAGTCTAATTACTATCAGTCTTATTTGCGTGTGATAATCACATCTCCAGAAGTGTGAAAATCACACTTCAAGAAATGTGATTTTCACATTTCTTGATTTATGACGAAACAGCAAAGTTTTTTACATAAATCAAGCTGGGCTTTCCCAGTCCCTGGCGCTTGCGCTCAATCAGACCTGCATCCTTTTCCAGCTCGAGCATCAGGCGGCAGGCCTTCTGGTTGGCACAGCTCAGGGCTTCCATGATTTCCTCGGTGGTGAAGATGATGTAGACCCTGCTCTGTTCATCCAGCCAGTGATTCTTGACCGACAGGCTCATGCGGTCCAGCAGGATACCGTACAGGACCTTGGCATCGGTGGACAGCGGCTTGAACTGCGGGTCTGTGAACAGCACCTTGGGAATGCGATAGAACGAGAACTGCTCGGCCTGACTGCCGTAAAAGTAGTCAAATTGCATGGTTGCTTCTCCAAAAAGCGCGCACTCGAATAAGCCTGACAGAATACCGTGCTTTTGGCATCCTAACCGGGCCTTATAAATAAGGTTGTGTGTGGCATTTTACCGTTCCAGTTCCTGCTGGCTCTGGGTATGCTCGTGGGCATGGCCCCAGGTTTTCAGCAGGGAGAATATCGTGTTCTGCATCTGCTCCGGCGTGTAGCCGGGAGGGAAAAACCGCTGTACGTCAGATTGATTCAAGAAAAACTTCTGACGTTGATTGGGTTTCTGCTCGGTGAGCAGGGTATGCAGGTAGTGCTCCGTCAGTGTGCCGCTCTGGCTCATCTCTTTTAGTCGGCGGGACTGCACCAGTGAGGGTGTGGCCTCGCAAAGCTCCATCTCCGCTTGTAGCCACCGTTGGTGCTCCGGCGTCATGTAGGAGATCTCTACCGCGGGGTTGAATGCCATCCGGGATTCGTCGACCATTTGCAGAATGGGGGAGATGAGATAGGTCAGGCGGATGTAACGCTGAATCTGCTTGACACTTTCTCCGTTTTGCGTAGCTACGATTATATTTGAACGTTGCGCCAACTTCGGGCCAACTTGGCCCGAAGTTGCTCGACCCTGATGCTTAATTGCTTCCAGTTTCATCCTGTATGCAAACGCCTTCTCACTCGGCAGCACATGCTCCCGCTGAATATTGCTGTTCACCATTAAAATAGTAGCTTCATCATCCGTCAGCTCCTGCACGCGGACCGGCACCTTCTCAATACCCAGTTCCCGGCAGGCCTCGCAGCGGCGGTGGCCGCTGATAATCTCATAGCCGCCCTCGGGCCTCGTGCGCACGATCAGCGGAACAATAACGCCGCTTTCCCGGATGCTGTCCACCAACTCATTCATCTCCATATCCTTGCGAACATGGAACGGATGGTTGGCAAAGGTGTGCAGCTGCGCAGGGGAGACGTTCAATTCCAGGCTATTCGGCATGATTTATCCCTTCTTTCCTTCCTTTATCAGTCATAAAGCAAAATATATTTATAAAATTCGTACATTTCTATTGACATTCTCGATGCAGTCAGTTATAATAATCAAGCTGATTCGAGACAGCCCGTTTGACCGGGTGTAGCGCAGTTTGGTAGCGCGCTTGAATGGGGTTCAAGAGGCCGTGAGTTCGACTCTCGCCACTCGGACCAAAGATGGCTGTCAAGGTCAGCAGGAGCGTCAAATCCGAAAGGATTTGGCGCTTTTTTGTTTTTACGGCTTCAATCGCGGCAGCGCTTGCTCCAAGCCGTTGGCGATGGAGCGCTTGCGGCGTATGTCCAAATGGCCGTAGATATTTGCGGTCATCTTGATGTCCGAGTGGCCCAGCCACTCCTGCACGTCTTTCAGGCCGTAGCCCTCCGACAGCAGCATGCTGGCGCAGGTGTGGCGCAGGTCGTGAAACCGGATATGGGGTAGGTCGTACTTCTTCAGCAGCTTGTGGAAGGTGTGGCTCACATAGTCGGGGGAGTAGGGGTGCCCGTCCTCCCAGGTGAACACGTAGTCGTTGTATATGTAGTCCTTGCCGAAGTGGTTGCGGTAGATTTGCTCCTGCTGTAACAGGATCTTGAACAGCCGCACCGCATCGTCTGTCAGGGGAAAGCTGCGGAAGCTGGATGCGTTCTTGGTCTTGTTCTTCTCCACGACCTTCGTGACCCGTGCCACGGTGTGCCGTATGGTCAGCGTTTGCATCGCAAAGTTGATGCTGTCCCATTTCAACCCCAGTACCTCGCTGCGGCGCAGGCCGTACAGCGCGGTGACATAGATGATGGGATAGAGGCGTTCGTTCTTAACAGCGGTCAGCAGATCCCGCATCTGTGATTCTGTGTAGAACGTGCCGGTGAACTGTGCAGCGTGCGGCATGACGACCAAATCAGCTGGGTTTGTCTGAATCAGACCGTCTCTCTGCGCCAATTTGAGCGTCTGATTGAGCACGTTCTTGTGCTGACGCAAGCTAACCGCGGATAGGCCGCCGTGGCCGTCAGAACGCCCGAATTTGGCCTTTACGTTGATGTACGTCTGCAGCGCCTCGCCGTCAACATCGCACAGCCGGATTTGCAGGTCATCGAAGTAGGGGAGGATGTGTGCCCGGGCCTGTACCTCGTAGCCTTGGTATGTGACCTCGTCCACGCGATGCCGGACATCCTCCAGCCAGCGGCGCACGGCGTCACTGAAAAGCATATCGGGCGGGGCAGCCTGCTCAGGTTTTTCGCCGAGCATATCAAGCATGATCTGCCTAGCTTTGCCCTCGTTTCCTGTTACTGACAGACCTGTGGAAACCCAGGTCTGATTTTTTTTGCCATCTGTCGTATGCGTGAGCACAACATAGTATTTGTCGTTTTTTACGCGCAAGCTGGCTGTCATGAGAAGGGCCTCCCAAAGCGTTGTGGCATAAGACTGCACCTCCAAGGTTCGACTGTAGGGACGTGGCGTTTCCCTCGTCCGCAAAACCAGTATACTACAATCGTTACGATTTCAAAAATGTACGAATGGAACCAATATGGCGGCACAGCAATGCCGTGAAAGCAGGTACTTTCACGGCATAATCTGCTGCTATATTGGTTTTGCGTTTTTCTCCCCCTGCAAATTCCAGACAGGCAACCCTTCCCGGCGCTGTGCCCTGCAAGGCAGCCTTTGGGCAGACCTTGCAGCATGTTGTCACGCCTTCTTGGCACGCTCCCCAGGATAACCCGGATCATGGCGCTGCTTCCCCAAAAGCGGTACGGCAGAGGACGCTATTCAGTTGTCGCGAGAGGAAGTATATCTCCCCTCAATTACAATGGATAGCGTCGGAGCGTGGGAATGGGAAGGGAAAAATAAAAATATTTTTGTGGTGAGCAAAGCTGACGCTGATTTCAGAAAATGTTTATTATTGAACGAATTGGATTATAAAGCATTGACGAGGTTGCATAAAGTCTACGGAAGTCTATATGTGTAGATGTTACGAACAAAAAACAACATCGTAACCGTCAACCATGATTTTGACTTTACGTTTTTTGGCTTCTTCAATCAAGCGTTGAAAACTGCGGTACACACTGTCGCTCATGTAAATGTCGCGGACGCTGTGCTGGCTTTTGGGTTTGCTCACATGGAAAGTACGGTCGCGGGCAGGCGTGAGTTGGTGAGTGACGTGGATAATACGGTTCTGCATATCCAAGTCGTGAACGGTAAGGCCGATGAACTCGCTGATGCGCAGCCCGGTGCCAAGCAGAATGTTGTATGAGTCGTACTGTTTACAGAAAATCGGGTCATTCTTTACAAAAGTAAGGAACGAAATTTGCTGTTTTTCTATCAGAGCAACTGCACCGCGCTTGTCGTCTGCTGCGTATTCTTTAGCGCTTATCTTAAAGGGATTCTTACGGATGATGTCATCCTCACAGGCCTGATCGAAAGCAAAGCTTACGACGCTCAGATACCGACCTGCGGTACGGGATTTTTTACCATCACGGTATAACTGGATAATCCAGTTTTTGGCGTCTGATTTCTTAATGGATTTTACTGGGTGATAAAAATATCGTATCCTTGCAAAATCTTAAGGATATTTCGCTAGTTTTCCATCGTGGTCTCGCACAGACCGACTTTCAAATCAAGCGCCTGTTCAATCAGCTTGATAGCAGAAATATCACCGGCGTCATAATCGATGCCGTTGAATGAATCCCGTTGGATAAGGCTTTCCCACTCACGAAGTTCTTTCAAATCTCTGGAATAGATGGTTTTCCGCTTGCAGCAAATATCAGAATAGCGGTACATATAGATACCGTCTTTACGTTGACTCTCTCCTGTTTTTAAGATGCGACCTTTAGAATCTTTTCTTTTGGCCATCAAAACTCTCCTTTCTGCGGTAACAGGAAAGAGTCTGGATATGACATATATATTGTAGCGTATTGACCGCCTTTCTTATTGAAGAAAATGCGAACGAATAAAAAGTTGCCTTTTCTGCGATGTGTGGTATAATATAAGTAAATGAAAATCGGAGGAGATTGGGTTTATGTATTTTGCGCCGTTTATTGTACGTGCAGAACATGAACGGAAAGTCCCGGTCGTCATAGAGAGGGCAACAGCGGAGGACTTGAAAGCTACCGCCAAAGCCCCGAAATGGCAGACGGACTGGACTTCGGAATATCTTGCCGATGAAAAAATTGAGAAGTATTCTTTGAAAACGAAAGAAGGAAACTTGATTGCACTCGGTGCGTATCGGGTGATGGGGCGTAAGGCGTATGTGTACATCCTGTATCTGGAAAGTGCGCCTGCCAGCAACCCAACACTGACTGCCAAGCGGGAATACTACGGCATTGGCGAAGTGATGATTGCCTTTGGAATCAAGTTTTCGATTGACAGCGGATGCCGTGGCGATGTCCTGTTTGAAGCCAAGACACCGGAACTTGCCAGACACTATGAGAAAGATTTCCACGCCCGCCAGGTGGCGACGCTGAACAGCGGCGGCCCGCAGCGCTATATGCTGGCCGATGAAAACGCATGGAATCTCTTTGAAAAATTTCTTGCAGAGGAGGAACCGTAATGGAAAAGATGCTGGATGAACGCTATAAAATCGATGAACTGGCCGATGCGGCAGGTGGATATTTTGCGATGCCGTCGGCGGACGAGCTTGCCTACACCGAACTTCTGTTTGACGTCTGCGACCAATTTGGAATCCATTACTATTCTGCCGATAAGAAAGCGCGCGCATTTGTTGAAGAAGTGACACGCGTGACGTGGGCAAAGCAACAAGAAGAAAAGACCGGGGTACAACAGAGTATCCGCCCTGCATTTACCGCGTAAAAGAGAATATGTATATGCCAGCCGGAAGGAATTTACTTCCGGCTGGTTTCTTTTTAGAGGCGTACTATAATGGAATATTGCTACTATTTTATCGCGTGCAATAGTATCTTTCCATGCACAGGAAGTCAAGTGAGTTGACTGAAAAGTAAAGTCCTTACCTTGCCGAAGGGACAGTTTGTTTTAAGATATTTATGGAGTTGAAGTCAAAAGGTGGATTTTCAAAGTAAAAGACAAGAAAGGGAGAAGGTGAAAAAATGGCGCAAATTCGTGATATTAGCAAGCGCACAGCCCTTTATGAAAGACTGTCGAAAGACGATGAACAGCAGGGCGAATCAAACTCGATATTGAACCAAAAGCAGTATCTCGAAGAATACGCCCATAAAAATGGATTTGTAAATATCCAGCACTTCACTGATGATGGGTATACAGGGCGAAATTTCAATCGTCCGGGATTCCAAGAAATGCTTGCGGAAATAGAAAACGGAAAAATCGGAACCGTCATCGTAAAGTACATGAGCCGCTTCGGAAGAAACTATTTGCAAGTTGGTTTCTATACGGAGATGATGTTTCCTCAAAAGCAAGTCCGCTTTATTGCAATCAATAACAGCGTGGATAGTGACAAGCCACAGGATAATGACTTCACTCCGTTCCTCAATATCATGAATGAGTGGTATGCTAAAGACACCAGCAATAAGATTAAATCTATTTTTCTGTCTCGTATGAACGATGGAAAACGTTGCTCAGGCAGTATTCCCTACGGGTATAATCGTCTACCGGGAGACAAGCAGACTTTGGTTGTTGATCCAGTTGCATCAAAAGTCGTAAAACACATTTTTGCGCTTGCAGCAGATGGCTATAATCCTCCGACAATTGCCAAGAAATTGACGGAAGAAGAAGTACTTATACCATCGGCATATACACTACAATATCACCCAGAACAGTGCAACAGGAAATCTGAATGGGGGTGCACAAGATGGAATCCGACTACCGTAAGAGAAATCCTTGAACGTCAAGAATATCTCGGTCATACGGTTTTAAGGAAAACGATTGGGACAAATTTCAAGACAGATGCGCGGAGATCTTCTACCGATGAAGAAAAGTTGATCTTTAAGGATACGCATGAGCCAATTATCGAGGAGCCTGTATGGACACGCGTTCAAAAGGAATTGAAATGTCATAAGTATTCCCCTGATAGAGGTAAATATCAATTAACATGTCGATTACCAGGACTTGTGTATTGCGCTGATTGTGGCAGGGTAATGGGATATAACATCCGGCATAACGTTAATAGTGACTGCTATTTCTACCGTTGCAGCACGTATTCTGGTTATCAAACAACGCAACATCGAGCCTGCACAGCACACATTATCAGCGATGACGTGCTCTGTGAGCTTGTACTACATTCTATCCAACGAATGGCAAAACACATTATTGCTGACGAAAAAGCATTTGCAATGGAGCTTCGTAAGCGTTGGCAGGAGCAAGTCGCTAGTAAACCTCAAGAGCAAAAAGAAGAGCTTTCGAGAGCGAAACGGAGACTTGAAGAACTAGATCGGCTGATTGGCGGATTGTATGAGAACTATATGACAGGAACGCTACCGGAAAAGCAGTATCGGTCACTTATGAAACGGTATTCTGACGAACAGGCGGAGTTGGATAAGCGTACTGTTGAGCTTTCAGAACTATTGCAAGCTAAAACTGCTTCGGCAAACGATATTGAACATTTTATCAAAATAATCAAGAAGTACAAAGAGCCGACATCATTAACCGCAGATATGGCTCGTGAGCTGATTGATAAAATTGTCATTCATGAAACTGTTGGTCGAAAAAAAGATAGGCAGCAACAGGTAGATATATACTATAACTTCATTGGACAATTCGATTTTGCTCCTACAGAAGAAGAAATAAGGGAAGCAAAGATTAAGGCTGAACAGGAGCTTGCAGAGAAAGAGCGTTTGAGGAAAGAGCGTGCCAAGAAAAGTAATGAGGCATTCCAAAAGCGGGCAATGGCTGCGCGATGGGCTGCAAATGATGGGCACAAATTTCCTAAAAGAGTATGTGAATACTGCGGCAAAGAATTTTATCCCAACGGGTCAAGGCAAAAATATTGTGGAGCGGATTGCTTAGAAGCCCACGGAAAGGCGGAGGCGGAGAAGCGGCGAAACCAGAAAAAGGAACGCAGATACCCTTAAAGGAACTGTAAGATTTGCGGAAAAGCTTTCTGGCCGTCTCATAGTCAAGAAATCCTGTGTTCCAAAGAATGCAAAATCATTAACTACAATCGAAACCATTTAGCATATTACCATCGTAAGCAGTCTGAAAAGAAAGCCAAAAGTAAAGAATAAATGTGGGAGTCATTGCAATGAAGCAGTTTACAGGTTGGAAAGCAGAAAAAAATGATAGGCAATGTACAGGCCATAGCGGGAACAGTATGTGGCGACAACGGCGCCTACAGTATATTCGCAGAAATAGGAAACGGCTTTATGATGAGCTGCAAACTTCTGATCGACTAAATGAACATCTTGATGAAGTCGATAGGCAGGCGGACGTATTCTTTTCCCAACTTGTAAAGCAACTTGCCGAGCAGCAAGGCATAACGGAAGCGTTGAAAGCCGAAAATCAGCTGCTTTGGGTGCAGCAGATGAACAATGTGCAGAATGTGGCTTCCGAGATTGTGCTGAATGAGTTAATCTACTGCTGAAAGAATGGTTGAGGTATCAATGTTTTCTCGTTTAAGAAGCAACATCGTTGTACTGTGGATTGTACGCCTACTTGCGTTGCCAGTGATTGCGCTGCTGTATGCGGCAGGATTTGTACTTAATCTTCTGTATGGAATCTGCGGTAGTATTGGTATGGTTCTTGCCGGGCTGGGCGGCTTTGCTGCCTTCCTCGCGCTGCTGGATGGCAGCTATGCACAGGCGGCAGCTTCGGCGCTTGTGGCGCTGCTGTTATGCCCATTTGCAGCACCGATGCTGCTATCACTGGCGGGAAGTGCCTTGATTGTCGCTGCATCAGCGTTATTTGCTTGGCTATTCTGAAAACAGAATATGACGATGAACCGCTGTCGGCTGCACAGCGGTTTTTCTTTTTCAGATAGCATTCAAGAAGTCATAAAGTCGGGATAGTAATGGAAGAAACTGAAATTGAAGATTATTTTGCCGATTGCCTTGCTAAACTTTCGCACACTCTTGCGAGGTACGGCAAGGAATGGTATAATCATAATAAAGTATACGCAGGAGGACGTCATGGCTGTTTCGTATAACCGTTTATGGAAACTATTAATCGATAGAAAAATGAGCAAAGCCGATTTGCGGAAAGCCTCCGGCGTTGCACCAAACACAATGACCAAACTCCGCAGAGATGAAGAAGTCACACTTACAGTCCTTGGGAAAATATGCAGCACACTTAATGTCGATTACGGTGACATTATGGAGTATATAGACGAAAGGGATGACGAAGAACATGACCCCGGAAGAAAAGGCGCGTCTTGCGATTGATGAAAAGCTGAATCAATCCGGCTGGGTGATTCAAGACATGAAACGGCTGAATCTCTCCGCTTCTCTTGGTGTGGCTGTTCGTGAGTTCCCCACCAGTACGGGTGAGGTCGATTATGCCCTTTTTGTTGATGGTAAGCCCGTGGGCGTAGTCGAAGCCAAGCGCGAAGAAGCCGGAGAGCATATCACGGACGTGGAAGTGCAGTCGGGCCGCTATGCCAACAGCACCTTCAAATGGATAAAGAACGAGTATGCCATTCGGTTTGCCTATGAAGCAACGGACAAAATCATTCGTTTTACCGATTATAAGGACATCAAGTATCGTTCCAGAACAGTATTCTCGTTCCACCGCCCGGAAACGCTGCGGGATTTGCTAAGGCAGCCCGATACCATTCGGAACAATATGAAGCGCTTCCCGCCGCTGGACACCAACGGCTTCCGCAAGTGCCAGATTAACGCCATCAACAACTTGGATCAGTCCTTCGCGGATAACCGCCCCAAGGCACTGGTACAGATGGCAACAGGTGCGGGCAAGACCTTTACCGCGATAACGGCTGCTTACCGTCTGCTGAAGTATGGCAATGTTTTGAAATCAGGGATGAGGTAGAAAGGAAAGTTCCATGACAAAAGATGAA
>OIXV01000317.1_pt1 | contig 47659 bp, 47 predicted proteins | sample 1587771 | NCBI WGS metagenome assembly OIXV01 (sample SAMEA3888893, study PRJEB22519) | human gut metagenome | biome: human gut; feature: human-associated habitat; material: faeces | place: Denmark | collected 2010
TGCGCAAATGAGAGAAATTACTTTTAATATGACGAACAAGAAAGCATAGAAAAGTTGCCCGCCGTGGCCGGACAGTATGACATAGAGCAGCTCGCACAAAATGCCGGCGGCGGCGAAGGCGGCGACGCACAGCGCGCGGCCGGGAAGGGCCGGAACGGTGCGCTCATAAACATATTCGCGCACGGCGTTCCAATCGCGCCCGAGCTTGCAGACGGCCCACACAACGCTGAAGATGGCGATGAGCTCGCCGAGGAACGGCAGGATGACATATGAGCTGCCGAGCATCCCCGGCGCGGGGATGCTGCCGCTCGCGAGCACGGTGAGGAGCATCAGGGCCGTATAGACCCAGAGCTTGCGTTTTTGCATTTTCTGTGTGTCGGGGTCCGCCTGACAGGCGTAGAGCTCGCCGTCGTAGATGTATTCGCCCGCAAGGTTGAGGTGAAAATCGTTGAGGTACGAGTTTTCTCCGCGCTTTCTGCGTTTCTTTTCCATCATTCGATGCCCGTGAGGTCAAAGTCCGCGAGGGCCTTTTCCGCCTCGGCGCACACGCCGCGCAGGCACTTCTCATCGAACGGGCTTTCAAGATCCGCGTTTTTGAGCAGGTCGGTGAAGGTCCGGCTGCCGCCCTGCACGGTGTAGGCCATGTAGTGCGTCCACGCGTCCTTGAGGTCCTTGCGGATCATGGCCCAGAATTCGAGCGCCACGGTCTGGGCAAGGCAGTAGTCGATGTAGTAGAAGGGGCTCGAGTAGATGTGGTGCTGGCGCTGCCAGCCCATGCCCTCAGAGTAGAAGGGGATCTCGCCGTCGAGCTTCATCCACGGCATATAGACGCCGAGCAGCTCCTTCCAAACGGCGTGGCGCTCGGCGGGCGTCATCTCGGGCTTTTCATACACGATGTGCTGGAAATGGTCGACCATCGTGCCGTAGGGGATGAACGTCAGCGCGCCGGAGAGGTGGCTGTAGAGGAACTTCTTCGCGTCGGGACCGAAAAAGCCGTCCGCCCACGGCTCTGCAAAGAACTCCATGGACATCGAGTGCACCTCGCAGGCCTCAAGGCTCGGCCAGATGTAGTCCACGGGGATGCGCTTGCGGTTCGTCCACGCTTCAAAGGCGTGACCGGCCTCGTGTGTCACGACCTCAACGTCGTGCTGCGTGCCGTTGAAGTTGGCGAAGATGAAGGGGACTTCATAGTCCATGATGCTCGTGCAGTAGCCGCCCGCCTGCTTGCCCTCAGTGGAGAGCACGTCGAGCAGCTCATTGTCGAGCATGGTCTTGAAGAATTCCTTCGTCTCGGGGGAGAGCTCGCTGTAGAACTTCATACCCTGGGCGAGAATGTCGTCCGGCGTGCCCGCGGGACGGGGGTTGCCGGAGCGGAACTCGAGCGCGTTGTCGGCAAAGCTCATGGGATAGCTCTTGCCGAGGCGCTTGGCCTGCTCGCGGTAGACCTTGTCGGCCACAGGCACGAGATACTTCACGACCGCCGCGCGGAACTTTTCAACGTCTTCCTTCGTGTAGCAGTTGCGGCACATACGGTAGTAGCCGAGCGTGGTGTAGCCCTCGTAGCCGAGCTTTTTGCCCATCGCGTCGCGCAGCTTCACGAGCTTGTCGTAGAGCTCGTCGAATTTTGCCTGATTGTCCTTGTACCACTGGCCCTCGGCTTTCCACGCGGCAAGACGCTTTTCATCGTCCGCGCAGGTCTTGAAGGGGGAGAGCTGGGAGAGCGTGTAGACCTTGCCCTCAAAGGGGATCTGCGCCGAGGCGAGCAGCTTTTCATACTCCTGCGTCAGCTCATTCTCCTGCTGCATCTCGGGGATGATCTCGGGGGAGAAGGTCTTGAGCGCGATCTCGGCGTTGACGAACATCAGATCGCCGAACTCCTCGGCAAATTCCGCGCGGAACGGGCTTTCGAGCATCGCCTTCGTCCACGCCTGATTGTACTCCTCCAGCTCGGGGAAGAAGCTGTTCCAGAACTTTTCCTCCGCATCGTAGAAGGTGTCGCGCGTGTCGATCGAGTGGCGGACGCTCGCAAGCGTCGAGGCGGTGGAGATGTGCTTGGCCTGCTCCTGCTGGGCGAGGAACACCTTGCGGGCCTCCTCGTAGCTCTTTGCGGCCTTGAGCTGCTCGGTGAGCGCAGCGAGATGCTGCTTGGTGCTCTCGGCATCGGGACGGGTGTAGATCATTTCGGAAAATTTCATGTTGTTTCCTCCATCAAATTTTTATTGTTACATTTCTTATTCTTGCCGGTTATAGATCGCGGACACGTCCTTGCGTCCGCCGCCGATGACGACGACCGCTGCGGCCGCCGTGACGAGCATGAAGCCCGTCAGCACGCCGCGCACGGGGAGAAACGCCACCAGCGCGCCCGCGAGCAGATTGCCCGTGAAGCTGCCGACGGTGTTGAGCATATTGAACGCGCCATTGAAGCGGCCCTTTTTCTCGTCCGGCACGTAGCTCTGCGTGGCGGAGATGCGGATGGTGTAGCTCGTCACGCCGAGGATGCCCGTTAAGAAGCACGAGGCCATCATCACCGGCAGCGGGCAGTAGAGATAGAAGCCCTCGCACAGCGAAATGACGATGTACACGGTGAGCGCGATGGTATATTTCCGCTGCACGGGCAGGTTGACCTTGTAGTGGATGCCGCCGCCGATGGCACGGCCAAAGATGGCCATGCCCCAGACGAGCATATAGATGTATTCGCCGTTTTCAAAGGTCGACTTGAAGTACGGCAGCGTGATGACGCTCGATGCGCCATTGGCAAGCGAGCTGACCGCAAAGTAGATCGCAACGCAGAGAAGCCCCTTCTCGCTCAGAAGGTAGCGGAAGCCCTCCTTGATGTCGCGCAGCAGGCGGCGCCCGGAGGCACATTCCTGCTCCTGCGCGAGCGCGGCGCGCTGCTTTTCGATGTAGTGCTCCTCGGCGCGGATCTGCGTCTCGGCAGAGGCGGCGAGGAAGAAGCACAGCGCGTTGATGCCGAGCAGCGGCGCGATGCCGAAGAGATTGTAGAAATACGTCGCGATCGGGATGATGAGCGCCGAGAGCGTTTCGAGCACGCTTGCAATGGAATAGGCCTTGGAGTAGTTGCCCTCAGAGATCAGCAGGGGATAAAAGCTGTCGTAGGCGACATAGTAGATGCTGTTGATCGAGCCGATGATGAAGCAGAACACCGCGAGCATCGGAAAGCTGAACCATCCCCGACTCAGAATGAGCGCGGAAACGGCGTAAACGCCGGAGGAGATGAAGTCCAGCGTGTAGATGGTCTTTTTGCGGGAAAAGCGGTCGAGGATCGCGCCCGAGAAGATCGGCATGACGATCTGCGGCAGCGTAAAGGTCGCAACATAGATGGCGTAGAGCAGGTTCGAGCCCGTGTAGTCCAGCACGAGCAGGCTCAGCGCGAAGCCGGACATCGAGTTGCCCAGCATCGAAATGACGCTACCCAGCGTGATGATAGTGAAATCCCGCGTCCACAACGGTGAGACCGGAGCTGGCGCGGGAGAAGATGATCGGTTCATTAAAGTAGCCTCCTTCCGGCTTAAGAGCGCAAACAAAAGCCCGCTCGATGCGGGAGGGGGGACGGAAATCAACTGTATTATAAAGGATTTCGATAAAAGAATCAACTATAATTCCACCAAATATGGACAAATGCACAAATGCTGCCCCTGTTTTGTGCGGCACAGAGGGAGTGTCCGCTTGCCGAGAAGCATGACGTGTGCTATAATACCGCCAAACAAAAATAAACTGTGGAGGACATTACCATGCAATATGCACCGGCAAGAGAACTGCTGCATTTTATCAAAAATAGCCCCACCTGCTACCATGTGACCGAGAACATCCGCCAGAAGCTCCTCGCAAACGGCTATACCGAGCTTTCCGAGCGCGAGCGCTGGGAGGTCCGGCCCGGCGGGAAGTATTTCGTCCGCCGCAACAGCTCGAGCACCATCGCCTTCCGCGTGCCGGAGACGCTCACGGGCGGCTTTGCGATGGCGGCGGCACATTCTGATTCGCCGACCTTCCGCCTCAAAGAGCACCCCGACCGCCGCAGCGCGCACTATGTCCAGCTCTCGACCGAAAAATACGGCGGCATGCTGATGTCCATGTGGTTCGACCGTCCGCTCTCCGTCGCGGGCAGGGTCTTCGTGCACGAAAACGGCGAAATTGTCGAAAAGCTTGTGAATGTCGACCGCGATCTTCTTGTGATCCCCAATGTCGCCATTCACATGAACCGCACGGCGAACGACGGCATGAAGTACATGGCGAATGTCGACACGCTGCCGCTGCTCGGCGGGAAGGAAAGCGGCGGCATCCTGCCTATCGTCGCCAAAGCCGCGGACGTTGCAGAAAACGACATCCTCGGCAGCGACCTGTTCCTCTACTGCCGCGGCGAGGGGACGCTGCTTGGTGAGAACGAGGAGTACATCCTTTCTCCCAAGCTCGACGATCTCGAGTGCGCCTGCGGCTGCCTCGAGGGCTTCCTTGCGGCGAAAGAGAGCGGAAATATCGCCGTCTGCTGCATTTTCGACAATGAAGAGGTCGGCTCGTCCACCAAGCAGGGTGCGGGCTCGACGTTCCTGCGCGACACGCTGCGCCGCATCGCCCTGTGCCTCGGAAAGGACGAGCAGGAGCTCCAGATGATGCTCGCGCGCAGCTTCCTCGTCTCGGCGGACAATGCGCACGCCCAGCACCCCAACCATGGCGAGTACGCCGACCCCGACAACTGCCCGTATATGAACGAGGGCGTCGTCATTAAGTTCAACGCTAACCAGCGCTACGCGACCGATGGCCGCTCCTGCGCCGTTTTCCGCGCCGTGTGCGAAAACGCGGGCGTTCCCACGCAGGTCATGTCCAACCGCTCAGACCTCCCCGGCGGCTCGACGCTCGGCTCGATCTCCGATACGCTCGTGCCGGTCAGCACGGTGGACATCGGCCTGCCCCAGCTCGCGATGCACTCCTCCTGGGAGACCGCGGGCGTGCAGGACTATGAATTCCTCATCTGCGCAATGACGGAGTACTACGGCAGCGCACTGTAGGAAAGCTTTGCGCCGCGGCGTGGACAAAACGGCGGATGCGTGCTAAAATAAAACGATTTTTCTCATAAACGACGCTTTCGTAAAATAGAAAGGAAGAAGATAACCATGGACGTTAAAGAAATTCTGAAGCATGTGGACCACACCCTCCTCAAGCAGACCGCTACCTGGGAGGATATCAAGGAGATCTGCGACGACGGCATCAAGTACGGCTGCGCGAGCGTCTGCATCCCACAGACCTATGTCAACCACGCCGCACACTATGTCGCTGAGCAGCAACACTACGGCTTCGGTCAGCTGCCCATCTGCACGGTCATCGGCTTCCCCAACGGCTATACCCCCAGCGGCATCAAGTGCATGGAGGCTGAGGCTGCCGTGGCCGACGGCGCGACCGAGATCGACATGGTCATCAACCTCGGCTGGGTCAAGGAGGGCCAGTACGACAAGATCCTTCAGGAGATCAACTCCGTCAAGATATCCTGCCACGGCAATATCTTAAAGGTCATCATCGAGACCTGCCTTCTCACCGAAGAGGAGAAGATCAAGCTCTGCGAGGTCGTCTCTGCCTCCCACGCCGACTATATCAAGACCTCCACGGGCTTTGCCGGCGGCGGAGCGACTCGCGAGGACGTTGCCCTCATGGTGAAGCACATGACGGGCGGCAAGAAGGTCAAGGCCGCCGGCGGCATTGGCAGCTTGCAGGATGCCGAAGATTTCCTGAACCTCGGCGCCGACCGTCTCGGCACCTCCCGCATCGTCAAGGCGGTGAAGGAGCTCGAGGCCAAGGGCCAATTCTGAGAAAGAGGAGGGCTTTTCTATGCCGACTCCGCACAACAGCGCCGTAAAAGGCGATTTTGCCAAAACCGTCCTGATGCCCGGCGACCCGCTGCGCGCGAAGTTCATCGCCGAAACGTTCCTTGAAAACCCGAAGCTCGTCAACAACGTCCGCGGCGTGCAGGGCTACACAGGCACCTACAAGGGCGTTCCCGTCAGCGTGATGGCCAGCGGCATGGGGATGCCGTCCATCGGCATCTACTCCTACGAGCTGTTCACGCAGTACGATGTCGAGAGCATCATCCGAGTGGGTTCGGCGGGCGCGCTGCAAAAGGACTTGAAGCTCGGTGACGTGGTCGCGGGCATGGGTGCGTGCACCAACTCGAACTACGCCGCGCAGTACGGCCTTGGCGGCACATTTGCCCCCATCGCGGACTTTCAGCTGCTCTCCGCCGCCGTTGAATCGGCGAAGGAGCTCGGCGTCCGCATGGACGTCGGCAACCTCTACTCGTCCGACACGTTCTACGACGCGTCGAACCCGTCGCTCAAGTGGGCGGACATGGGCGTGCTCGCCATCGAGATGGAAGCCGCCGCCCTCTACTGCAACGCCGCCTATACGAAAAAGCGCGGACTTTCCCTCTGCTCGATCTCCGACAATATCCTCACCGGCGAGGAGCTTTCGCCCGAGGCGCGGCAGACGAGCTTTACCGCCATGATGAAAATCGCGCTCGAAACAGCCGTAAAGATGGCGGCAGAATCCCAAAAGTAAGGAGATTATCATGCTATGCGCGTGATCGATATTGAAAACATTGTGACCAACATGAAGGACGATACCCGCTTCGTCCTGCGCTGCGAGGAGGTCTTTCACGACAAGATCAGCTCCGCCGCGGCGAGCATTTTGATGAATAAGCGCCAGAAGCCCATCGTCTGCCTCACGGGCCCGAGCGGCTCGGGCAAGACGACGACCGCCATGCGGCTGCGCGAATACCTCGAAAACCTCGGCGTGAAGGTGTGCATGCTCAGCATGGACAACTTCTTCCTGCCGCTTGATCAGCGCCCGCCCGAGGCGAGCGACTGGGAATCGCCCTACTGCGTCAACCGAGAGCTTTTAATCGAGGATATCCACCGCCTGATGGACGGCGAGCTCGTGGAGCTGCCGGTCTACAACTTCAAAGCAGGCGGCGTCGGCGGCTACAAGCCCATGCAGGGCGACAAGGACGCCGTCATCATCGCCGAGGGCATCCACATGCTCAACCCGCTGATTTTCGACCAGCTCAGAAGCGAAGCTACGGGCGTTTACGTTGCCCCGCGTACGCGTATCATCACGCACAAGGACCGCATCGTTCGTCCCGAGCAGCTGCGCGTGGCGCGCCGCATGATCCGCGACTATCAGGGCCGCGGCCATTCGCTGCGTCAGACCGTCGAGCGCGCCGAGAGTGTCGACCGCGGCGAGCTCAACTACATCATGCCGAACAAGCCGAACGCGAGCATCCACATCGACACGTTCCACGACTACGAGCCGTGCATCCTCGCGCGGTATTTGAAGGAGATCCCTGAGTTTTACAGCCAGCTTGACGATCAGTTTATCGCCGAGCACGGGCTGAGCGACCTGATGGACGTTGTCAACTCCGTGCCGTCGCTGCGCACGGACTATGTCCCGCGCGATTCCATCGTGCGAGAGTTCGTCGGCGGCAGCTGCTTTGAGTACTAAACGGCCGAAAACTGACAACAAAGAGTAATTGAAAAGAAGAATTATCCGAAACGGAATCGGAATTTGCCCGTTTTGGGCGGAAAAAGGGGGAAGGAAGCATGCATTCTGACGAGCGGCGAAAGGCCATTGCCGACGTGCTGCGCGCGGCGGACGCGCCGGTCAGCGCCTCCGCGCTGGCGGAAAAATTCTCCGTCTCGCGCCAGATCATCGTGGGCGATATCGCGCTGCTGCGCTCCTCGGGCGAGGAAATTCTCGCCACTCCGCGCGGCTATGTGACGCCGAAGGAGGCGCGCGGCATCCTCCGCCGTGTCGCCGTGAAGCACACGCCGCAGGAGATGGAAGCCGAGCTCAACACCATCGTCGACAACGGCTGTACGGTCATCGACGTGATCGTTGACCACCCGGTCTACGGCCAGCTCACCGGCCCGCTGCAAATTTCGAACCGCTACGAGGTCAGCCAGTTCATTGAGCGCTGCAAAAAGGCGGAGCCGCTGTCCAGTCTCACCGACGGCATCCACCTCCATACGCTCCTCTGTCCCGACGAGGCGGCCTTCGAGCGCACGAAAAGCGCGCTGCGCGCGCTCGGCATTCTGCTGGAGGAAAACGGAAATTAAGGGTTGACAATCCTGCGACAAACGATTATAGTGTCATGTGCACGTGTCAAGACACCTGCGCATGACACTATTTTATTTTTAGGCTGTGAGGATATCATGGAAAAATTCAAAGCGTTCTGCAAACGCAAAAACATTGAAGTCTCGGCCAAGCGCTACGGCATCGATGCGCTCGGCGCAATGGCGCAGGGCCTCTTCTGCTCGCTGCTCATCGGCACGATCATCAAGACGCTCGGCGCGCAGCTGGGCGTTCCGTTTCTGACGGACATCGGCACCTATGCGATGTCCGTCTCCGGCCCTGCGATGGCCATTGCCATCGGCTACGCGCTGCAGGCACCCCCGATGGTGCTCTTCTCCCTCGCGGCGGTGGGCTATGCGGCCAACGCCGAGGGCGGCGCAGGCGGCCCGCTCGCCGTGCTCATCATCGCGATCCTTGCCGCCGAGTGCGGCAAGGCCGTGAGCAAGGAGACGAAGATCGACATTTTGGTCACGCCCGCCGTGACCATCCTGGTCGGCGTCGCGCTCGCCAAGTGGATTGCCCCGCCCATCGGCACGGCGGCCTCGGCATTTGGCATTATCATCGACAATGCGACCAAGCTCCAGCCGTTCTGGATGGGCATCGCGGTCTCTGTGCTTGTCGGCGTCGCGCTCACGCTGCCGATCTCTTCCGCCGCCATCTGCTCGGTGCTGGGCCTGACGGGCCTTGCCGGCGGCGCGGCCGTCGCAGGCTGCTGCGCGCAGATGGTCGGCTTCGCCGTGATGAGCTTTCGAGAAAACCGCTGGGGCGGGCTTGTGTCGCAGGGTCTCGGCACATCGATGCTCCAGATGCCGAACATTGTCAGAAATCCCCGCGTCTGGATCGCGCCGACGCTCGCCTCCGCCATCACCGGCCCTATCGCCACGTGTGTGTTCCATCTTGAGATGAACGGTGCGCCGATCAACTCCGGTATGGGTACCTGCGGCCTGTGTGGCCTCATCGGCGTGTGGACGGGCTGGGTCTCCCCGAGCGAGGAGGCTGTCGCCAAGGGCGCGGCGGCCATGAGCCCAACGGGCTTTGACTGGCTGGGTCTCATCCTCGTCGCCATCGTGCTGCCCGCCATCCTTGCTCCGCTCATCAATATGGTCTGCCGCCGCCTCGGCTGGGTCAAGGACGGCGACCTGAAGCTCGACTGAGAAAATAACGTGTAAAAAGTGTGGACTTTTTGTAAAGAATCCCATCAATTATCACAAAAAAAGTAAAATTGGGGAGAATCGGACTTGATTCTCCCCTTTGCTTTTGCTATACTGTCAGACGAAGTGCGTCCGCACTTCAAAATAAACCGGAGAGCGGCCCGCCGCCGACCGGAAAAATAAGGAAGGATAGAAGAATGAAGAAGTTTTTTGCGCTGCTTCTCGCTCTCGTCATGGTTCTGTCCCTCGTTGCCTGCGGTGATAAGAAGACCGACGACAATCAGGGCGGGACCACCACTTACACCAATCCTGACGATATCGACGACAACATGACGTCCGAAGACGGCAAGTATGAGATCGCGTTCGTCACCGACGTCGGCCAGCTGAAGGATAAGTCCTTCAACCAGGGCACCTTCGACGGCGTGAAGCTCTATGCCGCCAACAACGGCCTGAGCTACAAGTACTATCAGCCCGCCAACGGCGATCAGGCTACCGATGACGACCGTTACGACGCCATGAAGGCTGCCGTGGACGGCGGCGCCAAGGTCATCGTCTGCGCCGGCTTCATGCAGGGCACGGCCCTCGAGAAGGCCGCTAAGGAATTCACCGACACCAAGTTCGTCTTCATCGACGGTTGGTCCCTCGGCCTTGACAACGTTGCGGGCATCGCCTTCAACGAAGAGCAGTGCGGCTACTTCGCCGGTTACGCTGTCGTCAAGGAAGGCTATGAGAAGCTCGGCTTCACCGGCGGCGGCGGCGGCACGAACCCCGCCTGCATCCGTTACGGCTGGGGCTTTGCTCAGGGCGCCAACGACGCTGCTAAGGAAATGGATAAGACCGTCGACCTGAACTATTCCTGGGAGTACGGCGCTTCCTTCCAGGCTTCCCCCGAGCTGCAGACCATGGTCTCCGGCTGGTACTCCAACGGCACTGAGATCGTCTTCGCCTGCGGCGGTTCCATGTTCCAGTCCGTCGCCGCTGCCGCTTCCGCTGAGGACGGCAAGGTCGTCGGCGTCGACGTCGACCAGTCCAGCGAGTCCGAGACCGTCGTCACCTCCGCTATGAAGGGCCTGAGCGATGCTGCCGAGTGGGCGATCGCCAAGGTTTACGATGGCACCTGGGACGAGATCGGCAATGCTGCCACATCCCTGGGCGTTGCTGAGAACGCTGTCGGCCTGCCGACCGCTACCTGGTCCATGGAGAACTTCTCCGTTGCCGACTATGAAGACCTCTTCCAGAAGGTCCTCAACGGTGACATCACCATCGACAACAACTCCGAGATGGCTGACCCCTCCACCGCCGGCCTGAGCAACGTCAACGTCAACTACATCGGCGGCTAATTCCCAATAGCGCATACATAAAAGAACGGAAGACTTCGGTCTTCCGTTCTTTTTCACATTTCTGACAGGGAAAGACATGCGAAAACCTTTTGCTTTTCATCGGGAAACGTGATATAGTATAATGTAATTATGGTTTCCGTCCTCGCAGCGCAGCGCGTGCGGGCCATCAAAACGGAAGGAGGGCGAAAAAACTTGGAGAATCAGTACGCGATCGAGATGCTGAACATCACCAAAAAATTCCCCGGTATTATCGCCAACGACAACATCACCTTACAGCTCAAAAAGGGTGAGATCCACGCCCTGCTCGGTGAAAACGGCGCGGGAAAATCGACCTTAATGTCGGTTCTCTTCGGCCTTTATCAGCCGGAGGAGGGTATCATCAAAAAGGACGGCAAGGTCGTGTCCATCAAGGACCCGAACGACGCCACCGCGCTCGGCATCGGCATGGTGCACCAGCATTTCAAGCTGGTGGACGTTTTCACGGTACTCGATAACATCATCCTCGGCGCGGAGACGACGAAGTGCGGCTTTTTGCAGAAGAAAGAGGCGCGCAAAAAGGTCGAGGAGATCTCAAAGCGCTACGGCCTGAACGTCGACCTTGATGCCAAGGTCGAGGATATCACGGTCGGTATGCAGCAGCGCGTCGAGATATTGAAGATGCTCTACCGCGACAACGAGATCCTCATCTTCGACGAGCCGACCGCGGTGCTCACTCCGCAGGAGATCGAGGAGCTGATGGCCACGATGAAGGAGTTTGCCCGCGAAGGCAAGTCCATCCTCTTCATCTCCCACAAGCTCAATGAGATCATGGAGGTTTCCGACCGCGTGAGCGTTCTGCGCAAGGGTAAGTACATCGGCACGGTCAACACGAGCGAGACCACCAAGCAGGAGCTTTCCAACATGATGGTCGGCCGCCCCGTGCAGCTCGAGGTCACGAAGGACGAGGCCAAGCCTGCGGGCGAGGTCTTGAAGGTCGACCACCTCTGCGTCCACTCCCACGTGCAGAAGCGCAACGCCGTGAACGACGTTTCCTTCAACGTGCGCGCGGGCGAGATCGTCTGCATCGCCGGCATCGACGGCAACGGACAGACCGAACTCATCTACGGCCTGACGGGCCTTGACAAGCCCTCCTCCGGCACGATCACCCTCTGCGGCAAGGATATCTCTCATGCCTCTATCCGCCACCGCGGCGAGCACATGAGCCACATTCCCGAAGACCGCCACAAGCACGGACTCGTGCTCGACTTCACACTCGAGCAGAACATGGTGCTCCAGCGCTTCAACGAGCCGCGCTTTGAAAACCACGGCTTTATCAACAACAAGGCTGTGCGCGACTATGCCAACTACTTGATCGACAAGTTCGACGTGCGCAGCGGCCAGGGCGCGATCACGCGCGCGCGTTCCATGTCCGGCGGCAACCAGCAGAAGGCCATCATCGCCCGCGAGGTCGACCGCGACAAGGACCTCATCGTCGCCGTGCAGCCCACGCGCGGCCTTGACGTCGGCGCCATCGAATTCATCCACAGCCAGCTCGTCGCCGAGCGCGACCGCGGCAAGGCGATTTTGCTCGTCTCGCTCGAGCTGGACGAGGTCATGAGCCTCTCTGACCGCATCCTCGTCATGTACGAGGGCGAGATCGTCGGCGAGCTCGACCCGAAGAAAACCACCGTCGAAGAGCTCGGCCTTTACATGGCCGGCGCCAAGCGCATGGCGAAGGAGGAGGCGGCCGTATGAAAAAAGAACACTTCCTGCAAAGCGAAGGCTTCAAGTCCGTCGCGGCGTCTATCCTCTCGATCCTGATCGGCCTCGCCGTCGGCAGCATCGTCATTTTGATCGTCGGCCTCACGAGCCCGAACCTCTCGCTCTCCTCGGCGTGGGACGGTATCCGCATCGTGTTCGGTGGCCTGTTCTCCACGGGACGCGACGCCTCCGGCACGCTGATGTGGGGCTTCAACCCGACGAATATCGGCAACATGCTCTTCCGTGCCGCGCCGCTCATCATGACGGGCCTTTCCGTCGGCATGGCGTATAAAACAGGCCTTTTCAACATCGGCGCGCCGGGCCAGTACCTCATCGGTACGCTCGTGTCGCTCTCCATCGCCCTCGGCCTTCCGTCCGAGACGATGTCCACCACGCTCATCTGGCTGCTCGCCTTCCTCGGCGGCACGCTCGCGGGTGCGATCTGGGGCGCGATCCCCGGCCTTTTCAAGGCCCTGCTCAACATCAACGAGGTGCTCGCCTGCATCATGACGAACTGGATCGCGGCAAACCTCGTCACATGGCTCTTTGATATCAGTAACTTCAAGAACGTCACCGAGTCCACCAAGACCGGCTACATCTACAAGACGACCTACAACGGCGTCGCCACCGCGAAGATGGGCCTTGACAAGCTGTTTCCGAATTCTCAGGTCAACGGCGGCATCATCATCGCCATCGTCTTTGCCATCGGCGTTTACGTGATGATGTCCAAAACGACGTTCGGCTATCAGCTCAAGGCCTGCGGCTCCAACCGTCATGCCGCGCGCTACGCCGGTATCGCCGACAAGCGTAACATCGTCATCTCCATGGCGATCGCGGGCGCACTGAGCGCGGCGGGCGCTTCACTCTACTATCTCTCCGGCAACACAGAGTTCTTCTGGTCCACGTACCAGTCGCTCCCTGCCATCGGCTTCAACGGCATCCCTGTTGCGATGCTCGCCTCCTGTAACCCCATCGGCATCATCTTCACGGCGCTGTTCATGTCGATGCTCGATATCTCGGGCCTGCAGCTGACGAACCTGACAGCCTATAACGAGTACATCACGAACGTCATCATCGCCGTCATCGTGTACCTCAGCGCCTTCTCGCTGGTCATCAAGATGTGGATCGGCAAGCTCGGCAAGAAGAAGGACGACGGCGCGGATGCCAACGCGGAGCCCGCACCGGCGGCAGCTTCCGCACCAGCCGGTGCACAAGCGGAAACGGAGAAAGGAGGCGACGCGAAATGACATTCCTCATTCAGCAGACGCTCATTTATGCCGTCCCTCTGATGATCGTGGCGCTTGCGGGCGTGTTCGCCGAGCGCAGCGGTATCATCAACCTGGCGCTGGAAGGTATCATGGTCTTCGGCGCGTTCATCGGCGTGTGGTTCGTGCGCATTTTGCAGACGAGCGACGCCATCCTCTCCCTCAAGCAGAGCGGCAACTGGGTCGCGCTGCAGGGCGTGGAGCTCCTCACGATGCTGGTCGCGGCGGCCTTCGGCGCGCTGTTCTCGCTGCTTTTGAGCTTTGCCTCTATCAACCTGCGTGCCGACCAGACCATCGGCGGCACGGCGCTGAACCTGATGGCCCCCGCACTGGTGCTGTTCTTCATCCGCATCATCGCCAACCAGAATACGCTGCAGATGCTCACGGGCGACGCGGCGAGCTGGTTCATGATCAAAAAGTCTACGCTCGGCATCGACAAGAACACCGACCTCGGCTTTTTCGGCGAGACGTTCGTCAACAAGGTCTACCTTGCGACCTACGTCTGCATCCTGCTTTTCATCATCCTGTCGATCCTGCTCTATAAGACGCGCTTCGGCCTGCGCCTGCGCGCCTGCGGCGAAAATCCCCAGGCGGCGGATTCGCTGGGCATCAACGTCTACAAGATGCGCTACGCGGGCACGACCATTTCCGGCGCGCTCGCGGGCATGGGCGGCTTCGTCTATGCGCTGACAACGGCAAACTGCGCCTCGAACGGCGACGTGGCGGGCTTCGGCTTCCTCGCACTGGCCGTTATGATCTTCGGCAACTGGAAGCCCGTGAATATCGCGGTCTCCTCGCTGCTGTTCGGCCTCTTCAAGTGCATCGCGGCGAGCTACGCGAGCATCGACATCAACGGCGACGGCGTCTACATGCTCGCCGAGATCGGCATCAGCGCCCATCTCTACCGCATGCTGCCCTACATCGTCACGCTGCTCGTGCTGGCGTTCACGTCCAAGAGCTCCCGCGCCCCCAAGGCCGAGGGCATCCCCTACGACAAGGGCCAGCGCTAAATTACATAAGAAGCGGTATGGCGCAGCCATACCGCTTCTTTGCAAAATGAAAGAGAGAAATGTATGGAAGTTAGAGAGATCACAGCGGCAGAGGAGAAGCAGCGCATCGCACGCTTGATTTTAGAGGCGCTGCCCGATTGGTTCGGCATTCCCGAAGCGCGGGAGGAATACATCGAAAAAAGCGCGGCGCAGCCGTTTTTCGCCGCATTCGACGGAGAAAACACCGTCGGCTTCCTCTACTTTGCTGAGACGGGAAAGGACACGGTGGAGCTCTATGTCATGGGCGTGCTGGAAGAGTACCACCGCCGCGGCATCGGCAGGAAACTTTTTGAAGCAGCGAAGCAGCGGGCGAAGGAGTTTGGCTACTCGTTCTTGCAGGTCAAGACCGTGCAGATGGGGAAGTACCCCGAGTACGACGCGACGAACCGCTTTTACCTCGCTCTCGGCTTTGGCGAGTTTGAGGTATTCCCGACGCTCTGGGACGAGTGGAACCCGTGCCAAATCTACGTGATGAGCCTGAAATAAGAAAATATTGGAACTTTTTCCCGCCGTTTTGCGTCTATAAAAGCAGAAAAACAGGGGAGGGAAGCATATGACCGTCCGCGAACCGAAAAAACGCTCTAATTTGCGGCTGAAGCTCGGCGGCGCGTATTTTAGTGCGCAGCGAAAGCTCAGATGGCTTTCGATGCGGAAGCATTTTGCGCGCGAGCACAGCGGGGAAGACTTAGCATATCAGGCGTTTTCCCACCATACGCCGCTCATGCGCAAGCTCAAGGACGTCGACATGCAGCTTCAGCGCAACAAGGTGACGAATCTCCGCCTCGCCTGTGCGCGGCTCGACGGGCTTTTGCTGCGCCCCGGTGAAACGATGAGCTACTGGTATCTCATCGGAAAGCCGACGGCGGGGAAGGGGTATCTGCCCGGCATGATCCTGCGCAACGGCGGGTATCTGGCCGCGACGGGCGGCGGGCTCTGCCAGCTCTCGAACCTCATCTACTGGATGACGCTGCACACGCCGCTCACGGTCGTCGAGCGCCACCGCCACGGCTACGACGTCTTTCCCGACGCAAACCGCACGCAGCCCTTCGGCAGCGGCGCGACCTGCTTTTACCCCTATCTCGACCTGATGATCCGCAACGACACGCAGGAGACCTATCAGCTTCGCGTCCGCGTCGGCAAAACGGACCTCGAGGGCGAGTGGCGCGTGAGTGCGGCACTCGAGGAACGCTACGAGGTCGTCGAGCGCAACCACGAAATGCGCGCGCAGTACTGGGGCGGCTATGTCCGCCACAACGAGCTTTACCGCCAGACCTTTGACTTACAGGGCAGGCTGCTTGCGGAAACGCCCGTCGCCGTGAATGACGCGGTGATGATGTACTCACCGTATCTCGAAGAAAGCAAAAAGGAAGGCTGAAAGCCTTCCTTTTATCTTATTCAGCTGTTTCGTCCGCCTCTTCAGGCGCTTCCTCTTCCTCGGGCTCTTCCCACGGCTGCATCGTGGCAACGCAGCGGTTGATGTTCTTGCCCTCGGCAAAGAACTTCGCCTCATAGTCGGTCATCACGCCGCGCTGTCCGTTTGCGTGCAGGTCGCGCGTGACCTCGGAGAGCGTGAAGCCGAACTGAGGGATCTCCTCGATCGACCACTCGAACAGAGGGTCGTTGTCGGTCTTGAAGTGGATCTGACCGTTGTCTTTCAGCACCTTGCGGTAGAGCTTTAAGAAGTTGCCGTGCGTCAGCCGGCGCTTGGCCTGCCGCTTGGGAGGCCACGGGTCGCAGAAGTTGACATAGATGCGGTCGACCTCACCCGCATCGAAGATCTCAGGCAGCTGGTTGGCATCGATGTCGATGAAGAAGACATTGTGCAGCTCTGCCTTCGCCGCGCGCTCCATGGCGACGACCATCGCGTCGGGGACCTTTTCCACCGCGATGAGCAGCACGTCGGGTTCAGCGGCGGCAGTCTCGGCGGTGAAGCGGCCCTTGCCGCAGCCAAGCTCCACGCGGATATCCTTCGCCTCGGGCATCAAGTCGCGCCAATGGCCCTTGCGCTCATAGGGGTCCTTGATCTGATAGGCTTCGCAGCGCTCCATGCGGGGGAGCAGATTTTTCTTTTTGCGCATTCGCATAAAAAACGCCTCATTTTTCGTAAAGTCATCTGCTATCATAGCGGAAAATAGCGGAAGAGACAAGTCATTCCTGAAATTTTTGCAGAAGTTCCGTGATGCGATGGGAGAAAAGACACAAAAAATGCAATATTTCTTGCAATGCCGTCGGGAAAACGGGAAACTTTTTTGAAAAAAGTGATTTTTCTCTTGCAAAAAGAAAGAAGCCCCCATATAATAGGATCAGCTGAATGTTACAGGGAGGAGACATACCATGTCTTTTGTCAAATATGAACCGAAGGGCAGCATTGCCTATTTGATCATCGACCGCGAAAAGGCGCTCAACGCGCTGAATTCTCAGGTCCTTGCGGACCTTGACACGGCGCTCGACGCGGTGGACTTAAACGAGATCCGCTGCCTGATCGTGCGCGGTGCGGGCGAGAAGTCCTTTGTCGCGGGCGCGGACATCGCGCAGATGAAGGAGCTCAGCAAGGAGGAGGCCGAGGCCTTTGGCAAGCAGGGCAACGACGTGATGCGCAAGCTCGAATCGCTGCCCATCCCGACCATCGCGGCAGTTGGCGGCTATGCGCTCGGCGGCGGCTGCGAGCTCGCCATGAGCTGCGACTTCCGTATCTGCTCCGATACCGCCGTCTTCGGCCAGCCCGAAACGGGCCTCGGCATCACGCCGGGCTTCGGCGGCACGCAGCGCCTTGCGCGTCTGGTCGGTCCCGGCATGGCCAAGCAGATGATCTACACCGCCCGCAACATCAAGGCGGACGAAGCGCTGCGCATCGGCCTTGTCAACGCCGTCTATCCGCTCGAGGAGCTTTACGCCGCGGCGGAGAAGCTCGCTTCTCAGATCGCCGCCAATGCGCCCATCGCGGTGCGCGCATCCAAGAAGGCCATCAACGAGGGCCTTCAGGTCGATATCGACCGCGCGGTCGTGATCGAGGAGGAGAACTTCGGTTCCTGCTTCGAGACCGCCGACCAGCAGGAGGGCATGGGTGCGTTCCTTGAAAAGCGCAAGCACGCCCCCTTTACCAATCAGTGATAGTCCGTTTGGATTTCATGATAATTATTTAATTTGTAGGAGGACATACAAATGAAAGTTGCAGTTTTCGGCGCCGGCACCATGGGCAGCGGCATTGCCCAGGTCTTCGCAGCCAAGGGCCACACCGCTCTGATGTACGCTTCCAGCGTCGCTTCCGCTCAGCGCCACAAGGATAAGCTCGCCGCTTCCCTGCAGAAGCGCGTCGAGAAGGGCAAGATGACCGAAGAGGCCAAGGACGCCATCCTCAACAACATCCTCGTCGAGGAAAAGTCCGCCGCCGCTGACGCCGACCTCATCATCGAGTGTGTCAAGGAAGAGATGGGCACCAAGCGCGAGCTGCTCTGCGAGCTCGACGAGATGTGCAAGGAGACGACCGTTTTCGCAACCAACACCTCTTCTCTCTCCGTCACCGAGATGGGCCTTGGCCTCAAGCACCCCGTCATCGGCATGCACTTCTTCAACCCCGTGCCCAGCATGAAGCTCGTTGAGGTCATCCGCGGCGCCAACACCACGCAGGAGACCTTCGATTTCATCTACAACCTCTCCAAGGAGATCGGCAAGGAGCCCGTTGAGGTCGCCGAGGCTCCCGGCTTCGTCGTCAACAAGATCCTGATCCCCATGATCAACGAGGCCATCGGCCTGGTCGAGACCGGCGTTGCCTCCGTTGAGGATATCGATAAGGCCATGATGCTCGGCGCGAACCACCCGATGGGCCCCCTCGCTCTGGGCGACTTCATCGGCCTCGATGTCTGCCTTGCCATCATGAACGTCCTCTACAGCGAGACCGGCGATCCCAAGTATCGTCCCGCTCTGCTGCTCAAGAAGATGGTCCGCGGCGGCCAGCTCGGCAAGAAGTCCGGCAAGGGCTTCTATGATTACAGCAAGAAGTAAATCACAAGCATCCCTGTCTATGAAGGGGGCGATCCGGCAGGATCGTCCCCTTTTTTGCTTATTTTTGTCAATATCCTTCTGTTTTGGAAAGGAAATGATTCCAAACAATGGCGGAACGCCGTCATTTTGCGTGCGAAAGCGCCAAAATCGAAGAAGGGAATTCAGCAGAAGGGATAAATTCCGAAAAGGAATGCAGTTCCACTTGCGAAAACTTAACGGAGCAGATATAATTACGATTACGGAACTGATTTGTGAAAAATTAGACAATCCAATTATTTTTATAGTGAAGGAGCAAAAGACTATGGATTTCCATCTGTCCAAAGAACATCTGCTGGTCCGCAAAATGTATCGCGAATTCGCAGAAAATGAAGTCAAGCCTTTAGCTGAGGAACTCGATGAGGAGGAGCGCTTCCCCATGGAGACCGTCGAAAAGATGGCCAAGCTCGGCATGATGGGTATTTACTTCCCCAAGCAGTACGGCGGCGCGGGCGGCGATGTTCTCAGCTACGCTATGTGCGTGGAAGAGCTCGCAAAGGTCTGCGGTACCACCGCAGTCGTTGTCTCTGCCCATACCTCCCTTTGCTGCGCTCCCATTTTTGAGAACGGCACCGAGGAGCAGAAGATGAAGTATCTGCCTGACCTCCTGTCCGGCCGCAAGATTGGCGCGTTCGGTCTGACCGAGCCCGGCGCCGGTACGGACGCCTCCGGCCAGCAGACCATCGCTGTCAAGAATGAGAACGGCGACTACGTCCTCAACGGCAGCAAGTGCTTCATTACCAACGGTAACGTCGCTTCCACTTTCGTCGTCTTCGCGATGACCGACAAGAGCAAGGGCAACCACGGTATCTCCGCGTTCATCGTTGAGAGCACCTTCCCCGGCTTCTCCACCGGTAAGCACGAGAAGAAGATGGGTATCCGCGGCAGCTCTACCTGCGACCTCGTCTTCGAGGATTGCGTCGTCCCCAAGGAGAACCTGCTGGGCAAGGAGGGCGAAGGCTTCAAGATCGCCATGAAGACCCTCGACGGCGGCCGTATCGGTATCGCCTCCCAGGCTCTCGGTCTTGCTGAGGGCGCCATCAACGAGGCTGTCAAGTACACCAAGGAGCGCGTCCAGTTTGGTCGCCGCCTGAGCCAGTTCCAGAACACCCAGTTCCAGCTGGCCGATATGCACACCCGCACCCAGGCTGCCCAGTACCTCGTGTACGCGGCTGCCATGAAGAAGCAGAATCACGAGGACTACTCCATGGATGCTGCCATGGCCAAGCTCTTCGCCGCGGAGACCGCGTCCGATGTGACCCGCCGCGCCGTTCAGCTCTTCGGCGGCTATGGCTACACCCGTGAGTATCCCGTTGAGCGCATGATGCGCGATGCCAAGATCACGGAGATCTACGAGGGCACTTCCGAAGTCCAGCGTATGGTCGTCGCCAAGTATCTTGGTGTGAACTAAAAAAGGAGGTAAAGATATAATGAAGATTCTTGTTTGCGTTAAGCAGGTCCCCGATACCTCCGGTAAGGTTGCCGTCAATCCCGATGGTACCCTGAACCGCGCTTCCATGCAGACCATCATCAACCCCGATGATATGAACGCCGTTGAGGCCGCTCTCAAGCTCAAGGACGAGCTGGGCTGCACGGTCACCGTCGTCACCATGGGCCCCCCGCCGGCAGAGGGTATGCTGCGCGAGCTGATGGCCATGGGCGCGGATGACGGCTATCTCGTTTCCGCCCGTGAGTTCGGCGGCTCCGATACTTATGCCACCTCCCAGATCCTCGCCGCCGCGATCGACACCATCGGTCTTGACGACGATGACATCGTTTTCTGCGGCCGTCAGGCCATCGACGGTGATACCGCTCAGGTCGGCCCCCAGATCGCTGAGAAGCTGCACCTGCCCCAGATCACCTACGCTGCCGACATCACCAAGGATGGCGACACCCTGACCGTCAAGCGTATGCTCGAGGACGGCTATATGACCATCAAGGCGCAGACCCCGTGCCTGATCACCTGCATCAAGGAGCTCAATACCCCGCGTTACATGAGCGTCTCCGGTGTGTTTGAGTGCTACTCCAAGCCCATGAAGGTCCTCGATTACGAGGCGCTGAAGGATCACCCCCTCATCGACGCCACGACCATCGGCCTGAAGGGTTCCCCGACCAACATCCTGACCTCCTTCACGCCTCCCCAGAAGGGCGCTGGCCAGATGCTCGAGGGCAACGACATGGCTACCTGCGAGAAGCTCGCCGGCATCCTGCTCGAAAAACATATCATTTAAGGAAAGGAGATCAATACGATGCGTAACGAAGTGAAACTTGCTAATCCCAACTATGACTCCTCCAAGATCGAAGAGTTCAAGAACGTATGGGTCTTCTGCGAACAGCGTCAGGGCCAGATGATGTCCACCTCCTATGAGCTGATCTCCGAAGGCCGCAAGCTGGCGGATGAGCTGGGCGTGAAGCTCTGCGGTCTGCTGGTCGGCGACAACGTCGATGGCCTCGCCGAGAGCATCGGCGGCTACGGCGCTGATGAGGTCATCGTCTGCGACCACCCCCTGCTCAAGAACTACACCACCGACGCCTATTCCAAGGTCATCTGCGACGTCATCTCCGAGATGAAGCCCGAGGCCTTCCTCATCGGTGCGACCAACATCGGCCGTGACCTCGGCCCCCGCTGCGCAGCCCGTCTGCACACCGGTCTCTGCGCCGACTGCACCCACCTCGACGTTGACATGCCCATCTACAAGGACTTCCTGCGCGGCGCTTCCACGCTGCCCGAGGCTAAGATCGACGGCATGGCTACCGCGAAGGTCATGGGTAAGGACCACGACGTCTCCCGTGACCTGAAGATGACCCGTCCTGCGTTCGGCGGTAACCTGATGGCCACCATCATCTGCCCGCGCTTCCGTCCCTCCATGGCAACGGTCCGTCCCGGCGTTATGAAGAAGGCTGCTTACGACGAAGCCAAGGCCAAGGCCGTCAAGATCACCAAGTATGACGTCAAGCTCGACGCCGCCGATCTCCAGACCGAGGTCGTCGAGGTCGTCAAGGCTGCCAAGAAGCTCGTTGACCTGATCGGCGCCGATTACATCGTTTCCGTCGGCCGCGGCATCAGCAAGGACGTTGAGGGCGGCATCAAGCTCGCACACGAGCTCGCTGACGTGCTCGGCGGCGTTGTCGGCGGCTCCCGTGTCGCCATCGACTCCGGCTGGCTCACTGCCGACCATCAGGTCGGTCAGACCGGTAAGACCGTCCACCCGAAGGTCTACGTTGCTCTCGGTATCTCTGGCTCCATCCAGCACAAGGCCGGTATGAGCGAGTCCGAGTGCATCATCGCGGTCAACAAGAACGAGACCGCGCCGATCTTCGAGATCGCCGACTACGGCATCTGCGGCGACCTGTTCAAGGTCACCCCGATGCTGATCGAGGCCTTCAAGGCCGCGAAGGCGAGCAAGTAAAATACTCAAAAAAAGAGGACACCGTAAGGTGTCCTCTTTTTTTGCTTTTTACACCCGCTGCGCGCAGAAATTGCTTGCCGCAGGCAAGCGATTTCCACACTTGCGGGCGAGAAGTATTTTTCTGACGCACATGTCGTCAGAAAAATGATTATAATTATTTCGCGCCTATGGGCGCGAAACTCTGCGAGGCTTTTTGCCGAGTCAGCGTCTGCGACACGTGTTTTGACAAAATTTACGTCTGGTTTCTTGTTGCTTCGTGCGCATACTATTGCTTGGGTATCGCGGGAGATGAAAGTAAGGAGAAATGCAGCAATGAAGCAGACCCTTGCCATGCTTTTTGTGACGGCGCTGCTGCTCTTCTCGCTCGCGGGCTGCGGGGAGAAGAAGGACAGCAACACCGCCAACGGCCCGTCGACCGGTACGACCGACAATGGCACGCCGGACAGCGGCAAGAACGACGACAACACGCCTGGTAACGACATGAGCGGCGAGGACACGAACGACGACAGCGTGACCGGCGACGGCATGATGGGCGACGATGTGGACGCAGCGGACGGCAGCGCGGACGGCAGTGCGAGAACGTCGACCAGCCGTCGCAACGCCGCGGCCAGCGCGAGCGACCGCAGCCGTTATTTCGGCAGCGACAAGACCATCACGCACGAAAACGGCAACCTCTACGGCAAGACCTATCTGAACCCCGAGACCGAAAAGAGCGCGAACGCGCAGCTGCGCAGCAATGGCCGCAGTCTGACCGGTATCCCGAACGACGAGTTCTATTCCAATGATCTCCGCTACCGGCAGATGCTGTCGAACGGCCGCGTGCACGACACGGACGGCTTTTTGTTCGACGGCGAAAATACGCACTACAACACGCTGAAGTGAAATAAGAGGGAGCGGGGCGCTCCCTCTTATTTTTTGCCGTATTGACGGGAACGATGCGGTCCGATATAATCAAAAAAAGAAGGGAAGTGCTGAAGATGGACCGAGGGCTCCGCGTGGCGATCTCCGCGAAGATATTCACTGACCGAAAATGCTTCGGTCCCGGCGTTGCGCAGCTTTTAAAGCTCGTGGATGAGCTGCACTCGCTGCGCGCGGCGGCACTGTCGATGTCCATGGCGTACTCCAAGGCGTGGACGGTCATCCGCGGTGCCGAGGAGGGGCTGGGGTTCAAGCTGCTCACCTCCACCGCAGGGGGGAAGCACGGCGGCGGCGCGGTACTGACGGACGAGGCGCGGCGAATGCTGCGCGCCTACGACGATTACTGCGAAAAGCTGCGCTCCTACGGCGAGCAGCTTTTTGAAGAGACGTTCGCATTTTACGACGCGCTGCCGAAAGCTGAGCGCGGGAAGGAGAACTTACATGCTCGATAAGCTTTGTGTCTGCGGCCATGCGATGGAAGATCGCGGCGCGCAGACTTTGGAAATGAACGGTTCGAGCCTTGGCTCGAATATCTGGACCGACCATGTGGAGGTCGATTTCTACGTCTGCCCCTGGTGCGGCCGCATGGCATTCTTTGAGCCGGAGGAGATGCGGCTTGAGCGATTTACAGAGCTTCATCGGGGAAAGACTGATGAAGAGCTGCGTGAAATTGTGGACGGCGACTATTCTCCGATCGAAAAGCAGGCGGCGAAGGTATGGCTCGATCAGCACGCTGAAAATGCTGCGCGGGAAGCAGAGCGGGAGCGGAAAGAGACAGAGGGCCGCGAAAAGCGCAAAAAGTTCTTCTCCGGTCTTCTTGGCAGGGACGAGGACAGCGACAAGCCGACGAAGAACCGCCCGCCGGAGTTTTGATGAATTTATTGTAAAAGTGCGCACACTGTGCGCACTTTTTGCTTGACAAACGCGCGCGGCGGGTGTACACTCCCATCATCAAAATGGCTTGGATAGGGAAGAAACCGGAGTTCGCCGCCAAGAGAGGGACGCATTTGGTGCAAGCGTCCTGCGTGCAGAGCCGGCAGTACCACCCTTGAGCCGCCCGCGAAACAAGCGGGACGGGATCGCCCGTTACAGCGGACACAAGCGGCGCGCAACGCGCAAGCAGGGTGGAACCGTGGAGTATTTCGATGCTTCACCCCTGATAGACATCGGGGGTGGAGCTTTTTTGCACCCTCAAGGAACAATGGAGGTAACATACAATGTCCGAAGAAGTCAAGATCAACGAAGAAAACCAGTTCACGTTTGAAAATCCCGAGTACCGCAAGACCTATTGGCACACCTGCTCCCACGTGCTGGCGCAGGCCGTCAAGCGCCTCTGGCCCGAGGTGAAGCTCGCCATCGGCCCGAGCATCGACAACGGTTTCTACTACGATATGCTCGCCCCGTTCTCCTTCACGCCGGAGAATTTGGCTGAGATCGAAGCCGAAATGCGCAAGATCTGCAAGGAAAAGCTCAAGCTCGAGCGCTTTGAGCTGCCGCGCGCCGAGGCCATCAAGTTCATGGAGGAAAAGGACGAGCCCTTCAAGGTCGAGCTCATCAACGACCTGCCTGAGGATGCCGTCATCAGCTTCTACAAGCAGGGCGAGTTCACCGACCTCTGCGCCGGTCCGCACCTCGACTCCACCGGCCGCATCAAGGGCAACGGCATCAAGCTGACCGCCTGCAACGCCGCCTACTGGCGCGGCGACTCGAACCGCGAGGTGCTCCAGCGCATCTACGGCGTCGCCTTCCCGAAGAAGGAAGAGCTGGACGCCTACCTCGCCCAGGTCGAAGAGGCCAAGAAGCGCGACCACAACAAGCTCGGCCGCGAGCTCGAATATTTCACCACCGTCGACTGCATTGGTCAGGGCCTGCCGGTGCTCCTGCCCAAGGGCGCGCGCGTCGTGCAGGTGCTCCAGCGCTGGGTCGAGGATGTGGAGCAGAAGCGCGGCTATCTTCTCACCAAGACCCCGCTGATGGCCAAGCGCGACCTCTACAAAATTTCCGGCCACTGGGATCACTACCTCGACGGTATGTTCATCCTCGGCGACCCGTATGACGAGACGAAGGAGTGCTTCGCCCTACGTCCGATGACCTGCCCGTTCCAGTATCAGGTCTACCTGAACCGCCAGCGCTCCTACCGCGACCTGCCGATGCGCCTGGGCGAGACCTCGACCCTCTTCCGTAATGAGGATTCCGGCGAGATGCACGGCCTCATCCGCGTGCGCCAGTTCACCATTTCCGAAGGCCACCTCGTCCTGCGCCCCGACCAGCTCGAAGAGGAGTTCAAGGGCTGCCTTGACCTTGCCAAGTACTGCCTCGGCACCGTCGGCCTTCTCGACAAGTGCACGTTCCGCTTCTCCCAGTGGGATCCTGCGAACCCGAACAACAAGTACGAGGGCACGGCAGAGCAGTGGGATCACGCCCAGAGCGTGATGGAGCGCATCCTCAAGGACCTCGACGTGAATTACACCGTCGGCATCGACGAGGCCGCCTTCTACGGCCCCAAGCTCGATATCCAGTATAAGAACGTCTACGGCAAGGAAGATACCCTCGTCACCATCCAGATCGATATGCTGCTTGCTGAGCGCTTCGGCATGTACTACATCGACGAGAACGGCGAAAAGAAGCTGCCGTACATCATCCACCGCACTTCTCTCGGCTGCTACGAGCGCACGCTCGCTTACCTCATCGAGGAGTATGCCGGCGCGCTGCCGACGTGGATGGCGCCCGAGCAGGTGCGTTTCCTGCCCGTCACCGACCGTGCTGCCGACTACTGCGCCGAGCAGGCGAGAAAACTTGAGGACATGGGCTTCCGCGTCAGCGTGGACTACCGCAACGAGAAGATCGGCCGCAAGATCCGCGACGCGCAGATGGAGAAGGTCCCCTATATGCTCGTCGTCGGCGACCGCGACATGGAGAACGGCACCGTTTCCCCGCGCCACCGCGCGGACGGCGACCTCGGCGCGATGAGCATGGACGAGTTCTCCGTCATGCTCAAGCAAGTCGTGGACAATAAGGAAAAGAAATAAAAAGCATATTCAGCATGTGAAAAATGAATAAGTAGCATTTTGAACTTTCGTGGAAAACGGGGCGGCCGCAGGCCGCCCTGTTTTTTATTTGGAACCAGAATCGGGAAAGCAAACAAAAAGACAGGCCTTGGGGCACTTGCCTAACAAAAATTTAGCAGCATATTTCAGCGAAACGCCCAAATTTGGCAAAGTGGGTTGAAATAAATTATTCATTCTGTTATAATGCGACTGTCCTGAAAAGGACGAGTAAGTTTAGACGCCGCCCGGCTCAATCGTAGGGTCTGCATCGTGCCCCCACACGGTGTGAACGGTGCGAATGACGCCGAGGGCGTTCGAACGAATCAAAAAGGAGATTGCGTATGAAAAAGTTTTTAGCTCTTATCCTCTCCCTCACCATGGTCATGGCTCTTGTCGCCTGCGGCGGTGAGAAGACCGATGACGGTCAGGACGGCGGCGATTCCACCACCCCCGAGAAGATCACTCTGGCTACCGGCGGCACCACCGGTACTTACTACGCTGTCGGTAACGCGCTTGCTACCACTCTCGATGGCAAGCTGTCCCTCTCCAGCCTCACCGCGGTCGACTCCGGCGCTTCCAAGGCGAACGTTCAGCTCGTCACTGCCGGTTCCGCTCAGATGTCCATCCTCCAGTCCGACGTTCTGAACTATGCTCATAACGGCGCGGGCGGCGAGACCATGTTCGACGGCGCTGCCGATATGAACTCCCTGTGGGTCGCGGGCGTCTACAACGAGACCGTTCAGCTCGTCACCTCCCCCAGCATCACTGACATTGCCCAGCTCAAGGGCAAGACCGTCTGCGTCGGCGACGTCGGTTCCGGCACCGCTCTGAACGCTGCGCAGGTCCTCGAGGCCTACGGCATGACCTTCGATGACATCAACGTCATGTACGACTCCTTCGCCGGCGGCGCTGACGCTCTCAAGAACGGCCAGTGCGACGCTGCCTTCACCGTGGCTGGCGCCCCCACCCCCGCTCTGACGGACCTCGCCACCACCTACAGCTTCAACATGCCCTCCCTCAGCGATGAGGCGGTTGCTTACCTGACCAGCAACTATCCGTTCCTGGTCCAGGAGAACCTCTCCGGCGACACTTATCCCTGCCTCAACGGTGACGTCGTCTGCGTCGCTGTCAAGGCTGTCTTCACCGCTTCCAAGGATCTGAGCGAGGACGTCGTCTACGAGATCACCAAGGCCATGTTCGACAACCAGGCTGAGCTCGCCAACGCACAGGCCAAGTTTGGTTTCCTGAATCCCGAGGATGCTGTCGCTGGTTCCTTCGACCTGCACCCCGGTGCTGAAAAGTACTACAAGGAGATCGGCGTCCTGTAAGGAAAGCCCCTTTCTGAAAGAGTGCAAGTGTGCATCTGCGTAAACGTTTAAGCACGGCCGCTGCAATAATACTGATTATTGCAGCGGCCCTACTCTTGACCGCCCGCGCCGGTTTCTATCTGACGCTGAGGAACAAAGATACCGGCAAGCTCTATGCGCGCTACCGCATGGACGAGGGAGAGCGGTTCTCCATTACCTACAAGCATTCCGTCAACCAGTACCCTTTGACAGACACGTTCGAGGTCTGTGATGGCAGGCTCTACGCCGAAGAGTGTAAATATTACGCCTACGGCGCCGGTGTGCAGGTCGAACTCAACCCCGGGGAGGAACTGAGCTACACTGAGGACGGAGCGCTGCTCATCACCGGGATCCATCAGGATCGAACCGGGGTGTGCTATGCCGTCGCCACCGTTTACGACTTTTTTCTGTCGGTGAACGGCGGAGATGACATCAGTCTGCGTGATTTGTGTGGAAGAAATGCACTGGTGCGGCTCGATTACGAGTTTTTCGTATTCTGACGCGCCGTGTGCTGCAATAAAAAGGAGGATAACATTCAATGGCTGACATTGATAAGAAGATTCAGGATCAAGCGATCGTTGAAAATGAAGCCGACGTCGGCACTGCCGCCGATGTCGACGAGATCATGAAAAAATACGACCGTGAGTCCAACGTCCGTATCTGGGAGGGCGTGCCGAAGCAGGTCGTCCGCTTCGTGCTTGCCGCCTTTATGGCTTTCATGGTCTACATGAACCTGTGGGCGACGTGGAGCGGCCAGATCCGCCGCTGCCTGTTCGTCGGCATGGTCGTTCTCTTTACGTTCTTTGTTTACCCGGCGAAGAAGGGCGACGTCAAGCCCAACCACATGCCGTGGTACGATATTCTGCTGGCGATCGTCGGCTGTATCCCGTTTTTCTATTACGTAGCAAACTTCAACCGCATCGTCTCCATGGGTATTGCCATCGGCCAGACGGAGATCATCCTCGGCATCATCGGTATTCTGGTGCTCGCTGAGTGCTGCCGCCGTGCCGTCGGTGTTCCCATCCTGTGCGTGGCGGGCGTGTTCATCCTTTACGCATTCGTCGGCCGCCACATGAGCCTTCAGTTGGTCGTGTACAACGTTTTCTACACCACCAACGGCATCATCGGCACGCCGATCTCCGTCTGCTCGACCTACATCGCGCTGTTCCTGATGTTCGGCGCCTTCCTGGAAGCGACAGGCGTTGCCAACTTCTTCATCGACTGCGCCAACGCGCTGGTCGGCTGGGCGAGCGGCGGCCCTGCAAAGGTCGCGGTCGTTTCCTCCGCCCTCTGCGGCATGGTCTCCGGTTCCTCCGTCGGTAACACCGTTACCACCGGCTCGGTCACCATCCCGATGATGAAGAAGACCGGCTATCCCGGCGAGTTCGCCGGCGCGGTCGAGGCTGCTGCCTCCACCGGCGGTCAGATCATGCCCCCGATCATGGGCGCTGCGGCGTTCATCATGGCGGAAATGACCGACTTTGAGTATTCCAAGATCATCGTCCGCGCGATCCTGCCCGCGTTCCTGTACTTCCTCGGTATCTTCCTCGGCGTGCACTTCAAGGCCAAGAAGCTCGGCCTCAAGGGCCTGCCGCGCGAAGAGCTGCCCAAGTGGGGCAAGCTCCTTCCCAAGATCTACCTGCTCCTGCCCCTGGTCCTGCTGGTCTACATGATCGTCAGCGGTCAGACCATGGCCAAGAGCGCCATCTACGCCACCATCGCCGCCATCGCTGTCAGCCTCATCAACAAGGATGACCGCATGACCCCGACCAAGTTCGTCAACGGCCTTGAAAACGGCGGTAAGAACTGCATCTCCATCGGTATCGCCTGCGGCATCGCCGGTATCATCTCCGTGTGCATCACGATGACCGGTCTCGGCGGCAAGCTCATCACCTACGTTGTCAGCCTCTCCAACGGTCACCTCATCATCGCTCTGTTCCTGACGATGATCTGCTGCATCGTGCTCGGCATGGGCGTTCCCACCACCGCGAACTACATCATCATGGCCTCCACCTGCGCGCCCATCCTCATCAACGGCATGGATATGCACGTTCTGGCTGCGAACATGTTCGTCTTCTACTTCGGCATCGTCGCCGATATCACCCCGCCCGTCGCGCTGGCTGCCTACGCAGGCTCCGCCATCGCCAAGGCTCCCCCGATGAAGACCGCCTTCAACGCGACCCGTCTCGCTATCGCGGCCTTCATCATCCCCTACATCTTCGCTTTCAACAACGAGATGATCTTCGTCGGCGACGACGTGACCGTGTTGAGCGTTGCCACCATCACGATTTCCGCGACGCTCGGTATGCTCTCCATCGCCTCCGGTCTGATGGGCTATCTCATCCACGACCTCAAGTGGATCAGCCGCATCGCGCTGATCGCCGGCGGTCTGCTGATGATCATCCCCGGTACGGTGAGCGACATTGCCGGCTTTGCGGTGCTCGCTGCCATCTTTGTCCTCCAGACCATCGAGAACAAGAAGGAAAAGAAGGCCGCGTCCGTATAAGACACAGCACATCAATCAAAAAAGAGACCGCTTCGGCGGTCTCTTTTTTTGCCCAAATGGGCATCCTATGGGTGATGGGCGCATACGATGAGCCGATGGGAGGTTTTTGCGTATGCCCAAGATCTATCTGAGTCCCTCCACGCAGGAGTGGAACCCCTATGTGACCGGCACCGGCAGCGAGGAATACTGGATGAACCTGCTGGCGGATGAGCTGGAGCCGTATCTCTACGCCAACACCATCGCCTTCGTGCGAAATACCCCTGAGATGACAGCCGCATCGTCTATCGCGCAGGCAAATCAGCTCGGCGGATTCGACTTTTACCTTGCCCTGCACTCCAATGCCTCTGGCGCGGGACAGGCGGGGAAGAATCGCGGCATCATCGTCTTCTATTACCCGACGAGCAGCGAGGGAAAGCGCGCCGCTGAGCTTTTTGCCGCGCAGCTCAAAAAAGTCTACCCGCTGCCGGACCTTGTCACAACGCAGCCGACGACCGCTCTCGGCGAGGTGCGCCGCCCGAGCTGCCCTGCAAACCTCATCGAGATCGCCTATCACGACAACTACGCCGACGCAAGGTGGATCGAAGGGAGCCTCGATGTCATCGCACAGGCCATCGCGCGCGGGCTGTGCGACTACTTCGGCCTGCCGTTTCTCTATCCGCAGACACCGCGTGAGGGCATTGTTGCGACGGCGGGCTCGCCGCTGCTGCTGCGCGCCTATCCCAGCATCGACGGCGAGATCATAGGCCGCATCCCAAACGGCGCGAGTGTAGAAATTTACGCGAGCTATGATGGCTGGTATTCCGTCCGCTACGGCGAGACACTCGGCTACGCGGCGCAGGCCTACATCCTCGGCTGAGCAGTCCGCACGCCATTCCCCGCGACCGCGACTTTTCCTTGACAGACGGTTACAAAAAGTTTACAATATACGATGGATTTATGGAGGGGAGAGAAGGGGATCTCCCGTTTGTGATTCAAAGGCCCGTGCAGACGGGTCATTTACACCGAACAAAAACGCACACAGGAGGAATTTCATGATAAGCTATCTCTACGCTGCGCTCATCGCGGCAGGGACGCTCGTCATTGGCATTCTTCTTGGTATTTGGATTCGCAAGAGAGCCGCTAAGAGCGCCGAGGAGAAGATCTCCAACGCGGACGAAGAGGCTCTTCGTATTGTCAACGAAGCGATTAAGAGCGCTGAAAACAAGAAACGCGAAGTCATGCTGGAGGCAAAAGAGGATATTCTGCGCTCCAGAAACGAATACGAGAAGGAAGTCAAGGAACGCCGCGCCGAGCAGCAGAAGCAGGAGCGCAGGCTCCAGCAGAAGGAGGAGAACCTCGACCGCAAGACGGACGCGCTGGAAAAGCGCGAGGAGGCCCTCAACCAGAAGCACGCCGCTCTGGACAAGGAAAACGAAGAGATCAAGATCATCAAGCGCAGCCAGACCGAAATGCTCGAGCGCATTTCCAGTTTCACTGCCGAAGACGCGAAGAAGTACCTGATCGAGCAGGTCGAGAGCGAAGTGACGCACGAGACCGCGCTCAAGATCAAGGAGCTCGAGCAGCGCGCCAAGGACGAAGCCGATTCCCGCGCCCGCGAGATCGTCGCCTCCGCCATCCAGCGCTGCGCTGCCGACCATGTTGCCGAGATCACCGTCAGTGTGGTGCCCCTGCCCAATGACGAGATGAAGGGCCGCATCATCGGCCGTGAAGGCCGCAACATCCGCACCATCGAAACGCTCACGGGCGTCGACCTCATCATCGACGACACGCCCGAGGCGATCACCGTCTCGTGCTTCGAGCCTGTGCGCCGCGAGGTCGCGCGTCTGGCGCTCGAAAAGCTCATTGCCGACGGCCGCATCCATCCCACGCACATTGAAGAGATGGTCAACAAGGCCCGCCGCGAGGTCGACGCCGTCATCAAGTCTGAGGGCGAGCGCGCCGTGCTGGAGACCGGCATTCGCGGCCTGCACCCCGAGCTTGTCAAGATGCTCGGCCGCCTGCATTACCGCACGAGCTACGGCCAGAACGTCCTGCAGCACTCTATCGAGGTCTCGCACCTTGCGGGCATGATGGCCGCCGAGCTGGGCGCGGATGTTTACGCCGCCAAGCGCGCAGGTCTGCTGCACGATATCGGTAAGGCGGTCGATCATGAGATGGAGGGCACGCACGTCGCCCTTGGCGTCGAATTTTTGCGCAAGTACCACGAAAAGGACGACATCATCCATGCCGTGCAGGCGCACCACAACGACGTGGAGCCGCAGACCATCGTTGCCTGCCTCGTGCAGGCGGCGGATGCGATCTCTGCCGCTCGTCCCGGCGCCCGCCGCGAGAATCTGGAGAACTACATCAAGCGCCTCGAGCAGCTTGAGGAGATCACCGGCAGCTATCCCGGCGTCGACAAGGCCTATGCCATTCAGGCCGGCCGCGAGGTGCGCGTGATGGTCAAGCCCGATCAAGTCAGCGAGGACCAGATGGTCATTCTGGCGCGCGAGCTTGCCAAGAAGATCGAGGAAGAGATGGAATATCCTGGCCAGATCAAGGTGCACGTCCTGCGCGAGACGACCGCTATCGAATACGCGAAATAAGAAAAAGGCTTCGCCAATGGCGAAGCCTTTTTTGCATGCCTTTCTTGCGTTTTTGACTGTCGCTTGCTATACTGGGGAAAACACAAAGCGGAGGAACGCCATGCTCTATCATATTCTGGCCGTCGGCGATGTGGTGGGCGGCTGCGGTGTCAGTCACCTTGAACACCATCTGCGCGCCGTGAAAAAACTCAAGAATATCCACTTCACCGTGGTCAACGGCGAGAACGCCGCGATGGTCGGCCTGACGCGAGATGACGCTGAGAGCATCTTTGCCGCGGGAGCGGACGTCATCACGCTTGGCAACCACAGCTTCGGTAAGATGCAGATCACCGATTATCTTGACGATTGCCCGTACATCCTGCGGCCGCACAACCTCGGTGCGCGCCTGCCGGGCCGGGGCTATGGCGTTTTCGATTGCGGGCGCGCCCGCATCGCGGTGATGAACCTCATCGGCCGCTGCGACCTTGCCTTCAACGCGGACAATCCCTTCAAAACGGCGGACGAGCTGCTGAAAAACGGCGAGAAGCCGACCTTCACGCTGCTCGACTTCCACGCCGAGGCGACGAGTGAAAAGCTTGCCATGGCTTATTACCTCGATGGCCGCGTCAGCGCGATCTGGGGAACGCACACCCACGTGCCGACGGCGGATGAGGAAGTCTTTCCCAAGGGGACGGGTTACATCACAGACCTCGGTATGACGGGGGCGGTGCGCAGCGTGCTCGGCATCCGGCCCGAGCAATCGGTCGAGACGTTCCTCGGCGGTCTTCCCGGCCGCTACCGCGAGCCGGACAAGAGCCCCGGCAAGATGCAGGGCACTATTTTTACATTAGATGATGCGACGGGGCTCTGCGTGAGCGTCGAGCGCATCGATGTGCGCTGAAAAAAGCGCGAAATAGAAAGGAAAACGCAAATGTCCATCGAAAAAGTAAGAGCTTATTTTGAACATTTCGGCATCGCGGACCGCATCCGCGAGTTCGATGTGTCGAGCGCGACGGTCGACCTCGCCGCCATCGCCGTCGGCGTGGAGGGCGCGCGCATCGCAAAGTCCATGAGCTTCAAGCTCGCGGACGACCAGCCCATCATCATCGTGACGGCGGGGGACAGGAAGATCGACAACACCAAGTACAAGGCATATTTCCATGTGAAGGCGAAGATGCTGACCTTTGACGAGGCCTGCGAATTCACCGGCCACGCGCCGGGCGGCGTGTGTTCGTTTGCCCTTCCTGAGAATGTGAAGACCTATCTCGACGTGTCGCTCAAACGCTTCGATACGGTCTTCCCCGCGGCGGGCAGCGCGAATAGCGCCATCGAGATGACCTGCGACGAGCTTGAGAAATATTCCTCGAACTTCGTCGCCTGGGTCGACGTGTGCAAGGAGAAAGCGCCCGCCCCGCAGGCGTGAGAGGAGAGGGCATGAGCGTGAAGATCGTCCATGCGGCGGACTTCCATTTGGACAGCGCCTTTGGCGCGCTGCGCGCCGAGCAGGCGCGTCAGCGCCGCCGCGAGAGCCGCGAGCTGCTGGTGCGTCTTGCACAGCTTGTGAATGAGCAGGAGGCGGACATTGTACTGCTCGCGGGCGACCTTTTCGACGGCGAGACCGTCTACCGCGAGACGCTCGAAGCGCTCTCCGGCGCGTTGGGTGCGATGCGCGCGCAGGTGTTCATCGCCCCCGGCAACCACGACCCCTACAGCGCAAAGTCGCCCTACGCGCTGCCGATCTGGCCTGAAAACGTGCATATTTTCAAGTCGAGCACGGTCGAGTATGTCGAGCTGCCGGAGCTTTCCTGCGCCGTGTACGGCGCGGCGTTCACCTCACCGGTGCAGGATGAGAGTTTGCTTGCAGACTTTCGTGCATCGGACGACGGCCTTGTGCATCTGATGGTGCTGCACGGTGATATCTCCGCCACGGAATCGCGCTACGATCCCCTCACGAAAGAGCAGATCAAGGAGAGCGGACTGGACTATCTCGCGCTCGGCCACACACATCAGTTCAGCGGTTTCCGGCGTGAGGGACAGACGACCTACGCCTATTCCGGCTGCCCGGAAGGCCGCGGCTTTGACGAGCTGGGCGAAAAGGGCATTCTCGCGGGCACGGTGGAGCGCAGAAAGGCCGAGCTTTCGTTCGTGCCATTCGCGCACAGGAAATATGATATCCTGAACGTCGACGTGACGGGAAAAACGGCGGAGGACGCGCTGCGCGCGGCGCTGCCAGAAGAAACGGCGCGTGACAGCTATCGCATCATCTTCACCGGCGAGACGGACGAGTGCGGACTTGACCTTAGATCGCTCGAAGAGCGGTTCAAGCCGGACTTTTTTTCGCTCGAGCTGCGCGACGAGACGCGCATCGGCGAAGATGTCTGGGCGCGGGCGCAGGAGGATTCTCTGCGCGGCCTGTTCCTGCGAGAACTGCGTGGAAAATATGACGCCGCGCCCTCGGACGAGGAGCGCGCGAAGATACAGCTCGCCGCGCGCTTTGGACTTGCCGCGCTTGACGGGCGCGACCTATGAGGAGGATACGTCATGTCGCTCTGGTACAGCCGGCGGAAAAAGGAAGAAAAGTCCCTGCGCCTTGCGGCGGCGGGGAAGTCCGCATTCTGCTTTGCAGAGCTCCATTACGATGCGCGCAGCCTGCTGCGTGCTGCGGGTATTGCGGTGGAACAGGCATTCCGCTTATATCGCAAAATTGACCGCAAAAAATGAGGAAACGACGGGAAAAGGCCGAAAGGAAGCCCCTTTCGGCCTTTTTTGAGAGGATATTAAGTAAGAATTAAGAAACTATCGCTGTTTTTGTTCGGAAACGGCTGATACAATGCCAACATGAGGTGAGAAAATGTATAACATTCTGATCTGTGACGACGAGCAGGACATTGTCAACGCGCTAAAGATATATCTCTCCGGCGGGGACTACTGCCTGTTCGAGGCGAGCAACGGGCGCGAGGCGCTGGAGGTCGTGGAAAAGAACGACATCCATCTGATCCTGATGGACATCATGATGCCCCAGCTCGACGGCATCGCCGCGACGGCGAAGCTGCGCGAAAAGAGCAACGTGCCCATCATCCTGCTCACGGCCAAGAGCGAGAGCAGCGACAAGGTCCTGGGCCTGAACATCGGCGCGGACGACTACATCACAAAGCCCTTTGACCCCGTGGAGGTGCTGGCGCGCGTGCGCTCTCAGCTCCGCCGCTACACGCAGCTCGGGTCGAAAAAGGAAGAGGAGAAGGCAAATGTCTACACCGTCGGCCCCATCGTGCTCGACGAGGAGAAAAAGAGCGTGACGGTCGACGGCGACGAGGTCGCGCTCACACCCATCGAGTTCAACATCCTGCGGCTGCTGATGAAGAACCCGGGACGCATCTATTCCTCTGCCCAGATCTACGAGCTTGTGTGGAAAGAGGATTCGCTGGGGGCGGAGACGTCGGTGAGCGTGCACATCCGCCACCTGCGGCAAAAATTGGAGATCAACCCCTCCGAGCCGCGCTACTTAAAAGTTGTGTGGGGGCTGGGGTATAAAATGGAGGACAAGAAATGAAGGCTGCGTGGATACGCAATTTCTGGACAAAGGCGGTCGCCTTTCTGCTGGCGGCGGCGCTCGTACCGGTCATCCTCACCTACGTTGTGGGGCTTATCTACTCCTACGGCGGTATGGGTCGGGACTTTTACACGAGCAACCTCTGCCTGAATGCGGTCGGCAAAAAGACGTGGGAGATCTGCGACGACTATATCGCCATGGAAGGCGGAAACTATGAGCTCGACAAGATATACTCCAAGGGAGACAGCTACAGCAACATTCGCTTCCGCGTGACGGACGAGCAGGACAAGGTGGAGTTCAGCAACGTCAGCGACGGTGATACCTTCTGCTACAGCACCGTTTATGTTGACAAGACCTTTGATGTCTACCTTGTGAAGGGCCTTCCCGCGCAGGATGATATCTACTGGGCAAAGGTATTTTACGACAAGGCAGAAAACTGGGGGCAGAACGCCCTGGAGATGCTCATCCTCTTTGGCGCGATGGAGCTGTTCCTGCTCATCTTCCTCGCCCGCACGGCGGCGCGGCGCGAGGACGGCGAATTACAGGGCGGCTGGCAGGAAAAGATCCCCTTCGACCTCTACCTTCTCGTTGACGGCACGATCATTGCGCTGCTGTGCGTGGCGGTGGAGGAGGTCTACTCCTATGTGAGCTTCTATACCCCGCCCTACGATGTGCTGCTGCTGGGGATGAGCTTTGCGCTGGCGGTGCTCGTTTTTGCCGCGTGGGTGACGTTCTGCGCGCGCGTCAAGGTGGGCGGACTGTGGAAGGGCACGATCATTTACAGCCTCTTGTGCCTGTGCTGGAAGATCGTCAAGTGGTGCTGGAGAGTGCTCTGCGCCTTCTGCCGCGGCGTTATTGGCTTCCTGCACGCCATCCCGCTCGTCTGGCGCACGGTGGTGGGCTGCTTCATCGTCGGTGTGATGATCTGCCTGATGGCGGACCAGTTTTATTACAGAGGCGGGCAGCTCATCGCGTTCCTGTTTATCCTGTCCGTCGCCGCGTGCCTCTTCTCGCTCCAGCTTCGAAAGCTCCAGAAGGAGGGCGAAGCCCTCGCCGCCGGCAATCTTGACGCGCAGGTGGACACAAAGTGGATGTATTGGGACGTTAAGCGCCACGCCGAGAACTTGAATTCCATCGGCGACGGCATGGCTGCGGCCATCGACAAGCAGCTCAAGAGCGAGCGGCTCAAAACGGAACTTATCACAAACGTTTCGCACGACATCAAGACGCCGCTCACGAGCATCATCAACTACGTTGATTTTTTGCAGCATGAGCACACTCCCGAGCAGGAGGAAGAATACCTCGCCGTCCTCAAGCGGCAGGCGTTCAAGCTCAAAAAGCTCACGGAGGACTTGGTCGAGGCCAGCAAGGCCACGACGGGTAACCTGCCCGTGAACGCCGTGCGGTGCAGCATGAACGAGCTTCTATCGCAGGTCGAGGGCGAGTACGGCGACAAGCTGAGCGCGGCGGAGCTGACGCTCGTGAGCGTGATGCCGGACAAGGAGCTCTTCTGCAATGTGGACGGCGCGCTGATGTGGCGCGTGATCGACAATCTGCTCTCGAACATCTGCAAATACGCGCAGAATGGCACGCGCGTTTATCTGACGCTTGAAAAGACCGGCGGCGACGCGGTCGTGACCTTCAAGAACACCTCGCGCGCGGCGCTGAACATTCCCGCCGAGGAATTGATGGAGCGCTTTGTGCGCGGCGACAGCTCGCGCTCGACCGAGGGAAACGGCCTCGGCCTCTCCATCGTGCAGAGCTTGACGGAGCTGCAGGGTGGGAAGATGTCGCTCGCCATCGACGGCGACCTCTTCAAGGCCATCCTCCGTTTCCCGACGGTGGCATAAGAAACCGACCCAACGGGCCTGCACCGAAAAAAGGTGCAGACCCGTTTTTTGCGTACGGATTTTTATTGACAGTGTGCGGAAGCCTTACTATAATGAGGGCGAAGAAACAAGGGCTGCCGCAGGGCGGCTTTTTGAAAAACAGACGGTTAGATGTGCCTAACTTGTGTTGTTGCGAGTTCCGGTTAGATACTTCTAACTATGAAAGAAGCGATCATTATGACATTCGAGACCTTTGGAGAAAAAACGGCTCCCGCCGTGCTCTTTTTCCACGCGATGGGCGTGACGGGCGCGAGCAGCGAGCCGGTCGCAAAATATTTGCAGGAGAAGTATTTCTGCATCCTGCCGACCTCCACCGTCTACTGCGCGGGACAGAAATATATCAGCAAGGCAGACGAGATCCGGCAGGTCGAGGATCTCCTGCGCGCGCAGGGCGTCACACGCCTTGCGCTCGTCGTGGCCTCATCTATCGGCGCGGACCTTGCGGCGGCGTTTTTGTCGCAGACGCAACTACCCGTCGACCACGCCTTTTTCGACGGCGGACAGTTCGCGCAGATCGGGCGCGGCACGCGCCGCGTGATGGCGCCGCTTCTGTACCTCGCCATCAAGAGCCTGTACTGGTCGAAGGGCGGCACGCTCAAAAAGATCATGTGGTGCGACGATGACGCCATCAAGCCGTACTTTATCGCCGCGGGCAAGACGCTCACCTGCGGCAATATGCGCCGCCAGATGGCCGACAGCCTCGAGGATCAACCGTTCCCACCGCTGCCAAAAGAAATGCAGGAGCACTGCTTCTTCGAATTCGGCAGCGGGGAGGAACATTTCAAGTACCGCGACGCGGTCATGAAGACCTATCCGGACGGCCATTTCCCCGTTTTTGAAAACCATGACCATATGCAGTATCAAATCCGCGGCCCGCAGGGCTTTGCGGCGATGCTGGAGCATATCATCGAACAAAACGAGCTGCCACCGCTGCCGTTTTTGCGAAAGTGAGGGAGAAGTGATGAAGGAGAACTACATCATCGCGGCCTTCCGCGAGACCGTCGCGCAGCGATTCCCAGAACAGAGTGTCGAATTGAATCGGTTGCTGGACGAGAAGCTGTTGCGTCTGCGCTCAATGCATCTGAACGCGTCGAAAGAAAAACAGTTCCATTTGGAAAGTCAAATTTTGCCCGGCATCGCGGCCTATGAGACCTTGCAGACCGTCATGCCCAAGGATGAGGCGCTGCAAACTGTCCACGGCTATGTGGCGGAGCACGCGTGGACGATGAGAAAGACCATCCTCAAGCTGCTCAAGGTGCCGGGGCTCTATCACCTGCCGCCAGTGCTGTTCAGTAAGCTGACGCCAAAATTCTACGGCGAGGCGGCGGGCTTCGCGGCCACGGAGTATCAGACCTCCGGCGGCGTCTGGCGCATCGATATGACGAAGTGCCCCTATCATGATACCTGCGTCGAGCACGGCTGCCCGGAGCTCTGCCCCTGCTTCTGTGACAGCGATGATATCGCCTATGACAAGCTGCATCCGAAGCTCGTCTGGCACCGCACAGAGACGCTCGGCCGCGGCGGGGACTGCTGCGACTTCTGCTTAAAGCTTGCGGGGAAATAGAAGAAAAAGGGAGAATTTACGATGATCGTCAAGTCCATGAACGAGAGTGCCATCTATGCGATCGGCCATGCCTTCGGCTACTACGATTACGGGGAGGAGACCGGCATGGTCTACGCCTTTTCCGGTCAGGAGCCGACGGCGCAATATATCTGCGCCTATGTGCGCGGGATGCTGCGCGGCGGTTTCCTGCACACCACGAGCGAGCGCGGCGAGGGCTACATCGCCTACAAGCGGCCCAAGGAAAGGCTCGGCTTCAAGACTGTCTGGCCAATTGCGACGGGAATGCTGCGCAATTCGAGCGTGAAGCGCCTCCTGCGCTTTGCCAAGGCCATCAAAAAGGGCGGAAAGTCGTTCCAGGAGCGCATGGACAAGGAAAAGAAGCCCTATATCTTCGTCGGCATGGTCTGCGTGTGCGAAAAGTATCAGGGACAGGGCTATATGCGGAAGGTCATGGATATCGCCTTTGCCGAGGGCGACCGCCTTCAGGTGCCGGTGATCTTGGAAACGGATGCTAAATCTAAGTGCGACAAGTACGTGCACCTCGGCATGGAGCTTGCCGGAACGCGCGACCTCGGCGAATTTGGCAAGCTGTACGATCTTATCAGATACCCTGCCGCCCCGGCAGAGAAGACAGAAAACTGATGCTTCCCGTAAAAGCGCGAAAAGGAGACGCCTATGAAGTACCACATTGAGAGAAACACCGTGCAGGAGACGCTGGTCATCCCGATCTACGCGCGCAAGATGTGCTCGGAACTTTACCCTAACCTGTTCCGCGACGAGACGGCTGTCCGCTTGATCGATGAGATCGACTACGATTTTTCCGCGCTCGCGAAAAAGTCGCAGAGCATGATGCAGCAGTTCGGATATTTAGAGTGCGCCATGCGGCAGAGCGACCTCGCCTGCGAGGTGCGGGACTATCTGCAAACGCACCAGAACGCGGCGGTCGTGAACCTTGGCTGCGGGCTGGATGTCACGGGCCGAGCCTGCGACAACGGCACGTGCAAAATTTACAACATCGACTTTCCCGACGTCATCGCCGTGCGCGACGCGCTCCTGCCCGCGGGAGAGCGCGAGAAAAATATCCCCTGCAACTTAAACGACACGTCGTGGTTTCATGAGATCGACGCGAGCGGCGGCGCGGTGTTCTTCGCCGCTGGCGTGTTCTACTATTTCCTTACGCCGCAGGTCAAAGCGCTCGTGTGTGCGATGGCGGAGGCTTTCCCCGGCGGCAAGCTCGTCTTCGACGCGGCGAACCGCAAGGCGGTCAAGCTGATGCTCAAAACGTGGATCAAGGACGCGAAGATCAAGGACGTCGGCGCGTACTTCGCCGTCTCCGACGCAAAGCGCGAGCTTTCGGCGTGGAGCGATAAGCTGCGCGTATCCTCGCGCGGCTACATGCTGGGCTACAACGATTTGAGAAACCAGAACGTCCGGAAATTTTTCCGCTTTTTGTCGAAGGTCGGCGACGGCATGATGGATATGCAGATCGTTCGCCTTGACTTTGCAAAGGAGACGGCAAAGCATGAGCGACTTCAACGAGATCGGCGTCTCGCATGAGCTCGACTGGCCGCGCATCAAAAAGCTGCTGACCATCGGCCTTTTTGCGTCCGTTCTGCACCTCGCCGGGGACCTGCTCCTCGGCTGGGGCGTGGAGGACGATGCGCTTGAAGGCGTTTTACAGATGCTATCGGCCTATACTTCTACCTCGGACAGCGGCCTTTTTGCCGCGGCGCTGCTGGGGCTTTTCGGCGTGGTGCTTGAGGGACTTGCCTGCTTCGGTGTTTACCGCCTGATGGCGGCGAAGTCGCCGAAATACGCGCACCGCTACCGCTCCGGCATTTTCGGCTACCTGATGTTCTGCGCGTGCGGCTCCATGTGCCGGTGTGCGCGGCGGTGTTTCTGATGAAACACGGGCTTTCCGAAGCGCTTTTGACGCAGTACAGCACATACTTTCTGATGCCGCCACTCGCGCTGTTCTGGATATTCTTCTTTGTGCTGGTGATGACGCAGATCGTCGCGTTCCGAAAGGGCCTGACGCCGTATCCGAAGTGGTGCTGCGTCTTCTCCATGGCGTTCGGTATGTTCGTATACCTTCTCGCAGCGATGCTCGGCAATCGGCCGTTTGGCAACGCCCTGCGCTGCGCGTGGCTCGCCATCGGCAATGTCTGGATGTTCGGCGGGCTGCTCGTCACGATGAAAAAAGCACAGAAGGCGTAGGAAGGGGGAGAACACCTCGTGGCGAGACCGACGCTCCGCTGTCTGCGGGCGTGATATCAAAAGCATTCTACTGCTCAGGGAGGACCTTGCAATGCTGCTGCTTCAGCTTATCCTTTATTGTCTGCTCTTCACCGCGATGGTGAAGCTCGCCGTCCGCGGCGGCGCGGTGGACGGCCTCTTTTTCTACCCCAAGGCCGTGCAGGACCGCGCCATCGGCCTTGGCCTGACCACCCGTGAGGAGATGGTCAGAAGACGCAAGCGCTTCATGACCGTATTTTACATCGTGATGCTCCTTGCCCTTGTGCTCATCGTGGGTGTCTGGAACGGGGCGGGAGATTTCAGGACCGCGTATTTTCAGTCGCTGCTCTTTTTGGAGGTCATGAACCTCTACGACGGCGTGGTCATCGACAAACTGTGGGTCGGACACAGCAAATTCTGGGTGCTGCCGGGGACGGAGGACCTGCCTTTCGTGCAGACCTGGGGCCAGGTGCTCAAAAAGCGCGTCGTGCTGGCGCTCATCTGGTTCGTGGGCGCGGCGCTCGCAGGCGGTATCGCCATGCTGCTGTAAAGGCTGCGCAGAACGTAAGGCGTTCCGTGCGGCCTTTTTTGCCGCCGCGGCGCGCTGTGCTTGACAATTCGGCGCAAAAACAATACAATAACAGTTCAGAACTCTATCCTGAAACTGAGGGAGAACATAAACATGGCAAAAGATAAAAAGGTAGAACAGATCACGAATCTGGAGGATGACTTCGCCCAATGGTATACCGACATCTGCCGCAAGGCGGAGCTTGTTGAGTATGCCAGCGTCAAGGGCTTTACCATCCTGCGCCCCTATGGCTTCGCCATCTGGGAGAATATGCAGCGTTTGATGGACGCGGAGTTTAAAAAGACCGGACACGAGAACGTGGCGATGCCCGTTCTGATCCCTGAGAGCCTGCTCAAGAAAGAGGGCGAGCTCGTCAACGGCTTCGCGCCCGAGGTCGCGTGGGTCACGATGGGCGGCAGCGAGAAGCTCGAAGAGCGCCTTGCCTTCCGCCCCACGTCCGAGACGATGTTCTGCGACCACTGGTCCCGCGTATTGCAGACCTACCGCCAGTTGCCGATGCTCTACAACCAGTGGTGCTCCGTCATCCGCTGGGAGAAGACCACCCGCCCGTTCCTGCGTTCGCGCGAGTTCTGGTGGCAGGAGGGTCACACCATCCACGAGACCGCCGAGGAGGCGCAGGCTGAGACGATGCAGCAGCTCAACTGCTACGCTGACTTCTTCCGTCACGTGCTCGCCATCCCCGTCGTCCCCGGCCGCAAGACCGACAAGGAGAAGTTTGCCGGCGCCGAGGCGACCTACACCGTCGAGTGCATGATGAAGGACCGCAAGGCCCTCCAGGGCGCGACGAGCCACTACTTCGGCGATAAGTTCTCCCGCGCCTACGACGTGACCTTCACCGGCCGCGACAACAAGCTCCAGTACCCGTTCCAGACGTCCTGGGGCTCCACCACGCGCATGATCGGCGCGGTCATCATGACCCATGGCGACAACAACGGTCTTGTCCTGCCCCCGCGCATCGCGCCCACGCAGGTCGTCATCGTCCCCATCGCCGCGCACAAGAACCCCGAGGTGCTCGAGACCGCGAAGACCGTGATGGGTCAGCTCATCGACGCGGGCGTCCGCGTCAAGCTGGATGACAGCGACCAGTCCATGGGCTGGAAGTGCGCCGAGTACGAGATGCGCGGCGTGCCCATCCGCATGGAGCTTGGCCCGCGCGACCTGGCCGAGGGCAACTGCTGCCTCGTCCGCCGCGACAACAGCGAGAAGGTCACGGCGAAGATCGAGGGCATCGAGAATGAGGTCAAGACCCTGCTCGACACCATCCACGACAATATGTACGCCGTGGCGGAAAAGAACCTTGAGGACAACACCTTCGACCTCAAGACCGTCGACGAGGTGAAGGAGATGGCCGCGGGCCGCGGCGGCTTCGCCCGCACGAAGTGGTGCGGCAGCCTTGAGTGCGAGCTCAAGATGAAGGAAGTCGCGGGCGTTTCTTCCCGCTGCATGCCCCTCAAGCAGAGCGGCACGACGGGCAAGTGCGTCTGCTGCGGCAAGGACTGCACGACCGATATCTATTGGGGCGTCGCTTACTAAGAAGATCAATAACAAAAAGGCTCCGGAAAGCCAAATGGTTTTCCAGAGCCTTTTTGCATATCAATGTTTTTTCCTGCGGTTTTTGTAGACGATGCCGAAGCGGTCGATGAGGAGGTCGTAGACGAGGAAGAGCAGCAGCCCCATCGCGGCGGTCGCAGCGAGCAGCCACGGCGCGGTGCCTGAAAATTCCTGCACGACGGCGGGCAGCTTGAAAACGAAGATGATGAGCGCGTACATGAGCCCCATCGTGACGGTGCAGAGCCCTAACTTTGCCAAAAAGCGTAGCGCGCGGGACGAGATCGCGTCGAATTTCGGCTTGAGCAGGGGATAATAACCGAGGAAACAGAAGACGAGCGCCGCTTCTTTATCCGCGCAGAGGAGCAGCCCTAAGATCGCCGCGGCGGCAAAGCAGCTCCACGCATAGCTCGCCCGGCACTCTTCGTGCGCAGGCAGCAGCGCCGCAGAGGCGAGGATGGGCCAGATGTAGGTGGAGAGCGGCAGTACGCCGCTCAGCCATAAAAACGCGACGGCGAGCGCACAGAGCACACCGCAGAGCGCGAGCTCGTGAGTTTTCTTTGCCATGCTTACAGATACTCGGGCTCCATTGCGTCGTGGAGCACGGTGGTGATGGCGTCGGAGAATATCTGGTCGGCGTGGCCGTGCAGGGCGTTGAGGGTTTCCGGCACGGCGGCGACCTTCACCTTCGCGGTGGAGTAGACGTCCTGGTCGAGAATGAAGCGGACCTCCTTTTCCTGCACGCGCTGGACCTGATTGCCGTTTCGGACGTTGCGCTGCACGAAGCCGGGACCAGCGTGCAGCTTGAGCGCGGACTGTGCATCCAGTCGGCGCTCCACATCCACAGAGCACTTGCTCACGCTGCCCTCGTCGATATCGTCCTCGTCGAGCACGCCGAGATAGGACGGCTGCAAAAGGTCGTTCCAGCGGCGGCCCACAAGGCCGAGCTGCTCGCGCGAGAAGGCGTTCACGTAGCGCAGGCCGACGCGGTCAAAGCAGGCGGGACGGTAGATCTTGATGAACTGGCCGAGCGGCTCATCGAGCTTGGCGGCGAAGTCCTCCCAATGCGAGTAGCGCATCGTGGAGAGGGCGATGAAATCCTTCGTCAGACTCAGCTTGTAGCCGCCGTCTTCGGAGAGGAACGTGTGGTTGTTGACATTTTTGGCGGCCGCGCCGTTCACGCCCGGCGCCTGCTCGACCTGGCACTGGTAGCGCGGGAAGGCGGCGCGGATGGTCTCCTGAAAGTCCGCGGGCTCGCGCGTGTCGATCGATAAAATGGTGGGGAAGCGCAGCTGGCAGATGACCTCGATGAGCTGGCCCTTGCCGTAGCGGTAATGACGGTTATCGGAAGAGATCATGGAATATACCTCCGTTGATTTTAAATTCGATTATAAATTATAGTGGAAATAAAATCGATTGTCAAATCGTGCGCGATGAGCAGAACTTACCAGCAAAAAACGCGCATATGTGAGCGAATGTGAGTCAAACTACCGTTGCGATACCCAAACCGCACAAAAACCAACAACAACTGTGTAACAAAACAAGAAGGAGAAATCATCATGTCTGCTAAGAACAATAACAAGCTCAACATCCCTGAGGCCAAGGCCGCTATGAACAAGTTCAAGATGGAAGCCGCTGCTGAAATGGGCGTCAATCTCAAGGACGGCTACAACGGCGACCTGACCTCCCGCGAGGCCGGCTCCGTCGGCGGCCAGATGGTCAAGAAAATGTGTACCGAACGAACTGCGAACTATACCCGCGCAGACCGCACTGCGATCGGCCATGAGGTCGAGGTGCGGTACATAGCGAGAATCACCGTCTAAAGGGAGAAGTAGTAGTCGCGAATTTTTTCAGCCATCAGCTTTCTGCGCATTTCAAGGAAATTGGTATAGTCCGCAATTGTTTGCAGCCTCAAATTTTTCTTCGGGGGTTGAAAGCAATGTTTCAACTGTGTAGTTATTAACGCTGTAACGTGCCATACATCGTCCCTCACTTCAATCGATAACTGATCTGCACCCTGTCGGTTTTGTTTTCGAAAATGTTGAGAGCCTTTTGCATCCAACTAACAAAGTGATTGTAGATCGTTTCATGGAGATCATTACAGAACAAAGTGAGCAACAGTTACTGGAAAGGATTCATTCTAGTCTAACCATATGTTTATCGGGTAGTTGAGTCAATTGCAAATAATCTACGCAATTTGCAGGTCTCTCCACCAACGGCACCGCCTCATGACTGAGGTGGTGCCGTTTTGCCTCTGTTCGGGTGTCAGCCAAGTAACATGGTGCAGCCGCTTCAGCTATTTATAAAATGTGGTCTTCTTGAATCAGCAGAATATCATCCCGTCCCTTGGCATGGTCGAGCATCCGCTGCGTGAAGCCGCTCTTGGAAAACAGCCCGTACAGCACCTTATACCCAGAGAAAGCCATGCGCAGCTCCGCAGACTTTTTTACCTTCTCCTCCAGTTCATAATAGACCGTCGCATCCACCGGCTTATTGTGGTACTTGCACTCCCCGGCGAATACCTGCTTCTTCTGGTGATCCACCGCCATCACATCGATCTCCGTATCGCCGTTGATGTCACCCTGCCAGTAAGAGCCGATGCGGGACGGCGCGAAGTCCACCGTCTTGTTCCGGCACAGGGAGGCAAAGATATCCTTGCAGATGTCCTCGTAGGAGAAGGCAACGAATTTCTGAATAAAGTCCTTCTCCAACTCGTCCAGAACGATCTGCTGATTGTCCAGCTCCAGCTCCCCCTTGTAGGGATAGACATAGCGGAACCAGAAGCGGATGAAATTATCTGAAATGAAGTAGAGGCCCTTTCGGGACTTCCCCGGATTCTTCTCTGTGACCGGTGTTGCCTTTTTCAGAAAGTCCAGATCGATCAGCGTGGAGAGATAGGGCGTCAGCGAGGATGTTTCCATGCCCAGGGCACCCGCGATCTTGCCCAGCTTGTGGTTGCCGTCCGCAATGGCGCGAATGATGGAGAAATAGCTGTTGGCGGACTGTACCTCGTCTTTCAGCAGGAAGTTCGGCTCCTCATAGAGAAACCCATTCTTGGAGAGAACAACTTCCTGAATCTGACGGTAGAGGTCTTCTCCCGGTTCAAAAAACTCCAGATATTTCGGGACGCCGCCCGTTACGGAATACTGCTCCACCGCCTGGGAGAACGGCTGCCCCTGCACGGCATAGAGGTCTGTGAACGGCAGCGGCTTCAAGCGGATCTGTGCGCTGCGCCGGCCATAAAGCGGACTATCGTGAGAGAGGGCATGCTTCTGCATCATGCTGATCAGCGACCCGCAGAGGATCAGCATCACATTGCTGTCCTTCAGGATCTCGTCCCAGGCGTTTTGCAGAATGGACGGAAAGGCCGTGTTCGTCTTGACCAAATACGGAAACTCGTCAATGACCAGCACTTTCTTTTCCCCCGGCCGGTAGTTAGCGATCTCCCGGAACAGATCCAGCCAGTCTGTGAAGGTGACCCTCTGCAGCATGGAATTTCCAGTGACCCGGGCTACCACGCCGGCAAGACGCTTCATGCTCTGGGACTCCACTTCCTCTGTCGCAAGGAAGTAAAATGCCTGCTTATCTTTGATGAATTCTTTGATCAGCGTTGTCTTTCCGATACGGCGCCGGCCATAGATCACAACAAAGCTGCCATCCCGGCGGAATTCCTTTTCCAGCGTATTCAATTCTTCTTTTCGTCCGATAAAGTTCACCTGTGCCACCTCCAGCATCTACGATTCATCTATGATAAAACATATTATGATAATCTTG